>Ga0209755_10003730_pt1 | contig 18713 bp, 15 predicted proteins | sample TergutCo191P1_FD_187301 | JGI IMG/M metagenome (GOLD analysis project Ga0209755, IMG submission 187301) | Cornitermes sp. P1 segment gut microbial communities from Petit-Saut dam, French Guiana - Co191P1 (SPAdes) (version 2) | ecosystem: Host-associated > Arthropoda: Insects > Digestive system...
GTGTTGTAGAACTCCAGTTAATTACTCTTCGCGTACCCACAGGATACAAAAGATTTTGGCGGTAAAGAGCCAATGCCCAATCTGCCTGCAAACGGAAAACATTCGCGGCAGGTCTTCCTGCCATTATCGATGTGGAAGCAATCTGAGCCATTTCACCCCAGCTGCCGACATTCTTATCCTGCATTTTAAAATTATATTCTTGTAAAAGCCTTTTGCGGTAATCAAGCGTTCTCTCTTCGGAATCAGTTCTTGCCTGAAAAACAGCAGGATCATAATTTGACCACCAGTTTCCAATAACAATATTCATTCCTCTGAGCGTATTTCGAACTGCGTTCGGCGCTTTGGGAACAGCTTGCTGCGCAAATAAAGGCGCTGTATTCATTAGTAATAAGACAACTATAAAATAAAAAATAATTGTTTTTTTATTTATCATTCTATCTACACCTTATTTTTCTTGACCCAATTAACAATCTCGTCAACTTTTCCGAACACAAGACCTGTAACAGTATCCGCGCAGCCGTAGTAAATCGCAATTCTGTTTGTGTCTTTATCTACAAGCGCCGCGACAGGGAAAGTGACATTGGGAACATCACCCGCCAATTCATAAATTTCGCGCGGGTTAATTATATAAGGTTTCGGGCGCGCGATAACTTTCCATGGTTTATCAATATCCATTAAAGCCGCGCTGAAAGAATAAACAAAGCCGTTGCAAGACGTCAGCACTCCATGATAGAAAACAAGCCAGCCTTCCGTTGTTTCGATGGGACAGGGACCCGCTCCTATTTTTGTGCTCTGCCACCCGCCTGAGGGCGACATAACATGGCGGTGTTTTCCCCAATAAAGCAGATCAGGACTTTCAGAGTAAACAATATCGCCGAAAGGCGTGTGACCTGAATCGCTGGGGCGGCTGTACATTGCGTAGTTGTTTCCGATTTTACGGGGGAAAAGCGCGCCGTTGCGGTTGAACGGCATTACAACGTTTTCCATCTGATAAAATTTTTCAAAATCAAAAGTATAACCCAAACCGAGGCATGGGCCGTGATAACCGTTACACCACATTATGTAATAACGGTCTTCTATAAAAATAACGCGGGGGTCGTATTTATAATCGGAATCAGGTATTTCAGGATTCGCCTTAATAAATTTAATCGGCTCATCCTCAATTACCCAGTTGATTCCGTCTTTACTCCTGCCCGCGTTTATATCCATGTGACGCGCAGTATCATCGCAGCGGAAAACGCCTGCGAAACCTTCTTTATACGGAACAACAGCGCTGTTAAAAATGCTGTTGCTCCGCAAAGTTAAATCCCTCGGAATAATCGGATTTTTCGAAAACCTCCACATCGGCGTTTCCAAAGAAACGCGCTCCTTATCAGGATTACTATGTGACGGTCTGTCTTCCCAGGGAATATTAGGCAGACTGTATCCGTTAACGATGATACTCATATTGCGTCAATCAAAGTCCGTTAGCGTCGGCAATTAAAGCGTTCCAGTTATTGGAAACAGCTTCAATTAACTGCGCCGCTTCACCGTCGTGATACCAGATTTCCCAGGCGATACCGCCGCGGTTAAGTCCTGGAACATGCAGGTGATATTTCCATGTCCACAATTTCTGATCGCGAATCAGCGCCATTGTTTCATCTACGGCTCTTCTGTCTCTGTAGTCAGGATATGCCGCAAGTCTCCAGTTATCATCAACAGGAGTTACCCATGTCTGATATGCCCAGACAATCGCGTCAACCTGCGCGTCTGTAAATCCGCGGGCAGGAATAACTCTTACGTTTTCGTCGTTAAATACTACATAGTTTTTTGACCTTGGACCTTTGGGAGGAAGAACCATTCCCCACTCATCCCTCATGTTTCTAAGATCGTTAGTTGCAAGGTATTGCTGGTCGATGCGCATTGCGACTTTGCCGTCGTTGAATTCAGGAATGTGCCAGTTCCATGGAGTTGAGTTGGTTGTGCCGTCATTGCCAACCGGTTTCGGTTTCATGACGCCTTCGTCTCTTAGTCTCATGTAGAACTGAACAGCTTCAATAAATGCGGGGGTATTTGACGCGTTTTCAAGTAAAGTTGTTTTATCATTTTTTCTAACATAAGTTGCGCCGTTACTGGAAACAAGAGCGTCCAGAATTTCTGTTGAAAGATCGCCGGGCATTGCATAAACGTCTTTGATACCGTCGTTGTTTATATCTCTTGTAAGCTGTTTTGCGATTTCAAGGAATTTTTCCCATGTCCATGTTCCGGCTTTCTGAAGATCGTAAGGAAGGTTGGGATCAAGTCCGGCTTCCCTAAAGAGTCTCTTATTAAAGAAAACAACCGCAGCGTGCTGACTTCCGCCGTATCCTTCAGCAAACGCATAAGCAGCGTCGCGTTCGCGTCCCGATTTTAAAGTAAAAGCGGAGCGAACAGATTGATTCCATTCAACGGGAGTTGTGGCAGTCCAGTTAACCGCCCTGCTCTTTCCTACAGGATAAAGAAGGTTCTGGCGGAATAACGCAAGCGCCCAGTCGGGCTGCAATACGAAAATTGTCGCGGCAGGTCTTCCTGACATAATGGAAGTAGCTGAAATTTGAGCCATTTCATTCCAGCTTGCAATGTTTTTTTCCTGCATTTTAAAGTTATACTGCGCTATGAATCTTTTACGATAATCAAGCTGTCTCTCTTCATAATCGTTTCTTGGTTTCTGAGTGGCAGGATCATAGTTGCTCCACCAGTTGCCGATAACTATGTCCATTCCTCTCAGCGTGTTCCCAATTGCGCGCGGAGCGTTGGGGACCGGCTGGGCAAACACAGAAACAACCATTGCCAGCATAATAATACAAGCAATCAAAATCGTTTTCTTTGTCATAATCTCCTCCGAATAATTTATTATCTCAAGCACCCTGCCACTACGTGGCTGCGCCGCTGAGCGGCTCATGCATTGAAACCCTAGTAATAAAACCCGAAATTTACCTTCCGGGTTACATCTTAATTCCTGTCTGGCTAAGCGATTCAACAAACGCTTTTTGAGCGACCAAATACAGAATTATAAGCGGCGCAAGGCACATAAGCATACCTGTCGCAATCATCGCCTGAACATAACCGACAGGCGCGGTTGAGGCTACCGCGGCTCCTGTTACAGAGTTAGTCGCGGACCACCACTGGCTTACCCTTTCCGCAATCGCGCCAAGACCTGTAGACAACATTCTATAGTTGTTCAGGAATAACGAGGAGAAGAATGAATCCGTCCACTGCCATACAAACGAAAACAGGAAACAGGACGTAAGCATCGGGGTCGCGTCCGGCAGCATAATCCTGATAAATGTTTTAAACTTGCCGCATCCGTCTACCCATGCCGCTTCTTCCAGCTCTTTTGGCATGCCTCTGAAATACTGCCTTAACATAAAAATATATAAACCGCTCTTAAGCCCCATGCCCGTAGCGGACAGCAGCCAGAAACCGAAAACGCTGTTCAGCAGGTTTACGGGTTCCCCCGTAATAAGACGGAATATGCCGAATATATCGAAGAAGTGGAAATTTAAATACAAAGAAGCCATGATGGTCTGCGGCGGAACGACAATGATCAGCATAACGCAGAAAAACCAAAAACCTTTTAACGGGAATTTATAACGCGCAAAGCCATACGCCGCCAGAGTGCAGGCTGCAATCTGCAGGACGGAACTCATCGTTATTATAAAAAATGTTTCTATAAGAGCCGGCCAGTAATTAATCAACTGAGAAGCGATTCTGTAATTTCCCGTGGTAAAATTGCGCGGAATACTTATAACTGTGCTGTCATATAAATCCTGTTCCGCCATAAAACTAACGCTTAATTTATCCAAAAGCGGCTGGATAATCAGGAAGCACATTCCAAAAAGAAGTATTGTGCGACAGACTTTGAACGTAATATCCATCGCCTTTTTTTTCTGGTGATAATTTCTGGAAATGTTACCCCAGTTTGCCGTTCGTTCTTTGTCAGTATAAATATCATCACTCATAGTAGTATACCCTCTTAGAAATTATTGCCATTGCAATTCCGATTATCGAAATTACAGCCAGAAAGTAAACCCATGCCATAGCTGTTCCAAAACTGAAATTCAACATTCGAAGCGTAGTTAAATTTATTTTTTCCATAACGCGGTTATCGGTTCTTATAAAGTAATCAACAACGCTGTAAACAATATTAACAAGAATTAAAGAGCTTACCATCGGGAATGTTATTTTCCAGAAACATTCCCACGCGGTAGCGCCTTCAATTTTCGCGGCTTCGAACATGCTCGGCGGAATAGTTTGAAGAGCGGAAAGGAAGATAATTATCTGAATACCGGATGCCATCGCGATGTCGTAAATCTGATTTATAATGCGGAAAATATAACTCATAAAATCGCTTGCCGCGCCTTCCGCAACCAGAATGTCTTCTAACACTTTGGTAACGGAGGACTTCATCAAATTGCCCTCTTTAATAATATCAGCCATGCTGTTTAAAAGCGAATTGTTTGTTTCAAGTCCAATCATTACGCCGGATGAAAGAATTACAGGCAGAAAGAAAATCGCGCGGACAAAACCTCTTGCCTTGAATTCCTGATTCAAAATAAGAGCGACGAACAAACTGAAAATGATAATCGCGGGAACTATCAAAAGCATTCTGCCGATTTCTTCAACAAGGAATCTGTTAAACTCAGGATCAACTCCGACAACTCTTATAATATTCGCAAGACCGACGTATGTCATCGAAAAGCCCTGTTTTTCCGTATCAATTCTTACGTCGCTGAATACCATCCTGAGAGATTCCACAATGGGAAAAAACATAAAGGCGACAAATCCGATAATGAATGGAAGCAGGAACAGATAACCTGTAACCGCGTTTTTCCCTTCGAGCGTTAATGATAATTTATTTTCTTTTTTAATAAAATACATTATTCCCCCCGCCTTACAATATAACTGTCTGATTTAATATTAACGCCGTTGTAATTCCAGTCTACATCGCTTGAGTTAACGACAACTCTGGTTCCGTCTTCATATTGCGTAACCGTTACTCCATTCGACAATATTTGATGATTAACAATTTTCTGATTATAAAGATGCCCGAAGTCTGCGTTGAATTTACGGTACATTGCGTCGGCGTCTCCAACCCATTTGCCGTACTCGTTCGCGTAAAATTCCCTGAACTTCGTTTCCTGCAGTTCCGCCGTTTCTTCAGTCATAAAACTGAAGTAAAGCCCGGCGCCGCTTTCAACTGTCTTTAAAAGATTTTTTGTGTAATCTTCCGCGAGGTTAATCGCTCTTCCCGTAAACGGCACATAACCATGCAGAACAATCGGAAGGAAAGGAACAGATGAATCCGTTATGCCAAAACTTTGATCGTCAATAATCATATCCGTAATAACAGAAGCCCACGGCACGGAATAGACATAACCCGTATGCACAAGTATTCCGTTTCCATTCTGAATCATTTTTTCATACTGCTGCTGGCGGATCTTCATGCTCGCTTCGCGGCTTACATGCCGTCTTTCATGATAATCTCCCGCCAGCCGCGTTCCTAAATTTTTAAACGCGATATTTTTTATTCCCAATTTTTCAGCTTTTGGAATAAAATTATTTATCATTTTGATCGTCGCAGCGGGACGCGCGAGATAGTTAAGCTTACCCCATTGCGTGCGTTCCCCAAACCAGATAAAACTGTACGGATAACGCTGCACGCGCTCGCGGTTCACATAACGCGCGGCATCGCGGTAAATGTTAAAGCCGCTGAATAATCCAACATCTCTCATAAACACAAAATCAACTTCAGGATAAACTTCAAAATTATTCTTTTTTGCGGCGTCAATAATGTGGGTAAAGTTCCTTCGGCTGCCAAGTTCTTTAATCAGTTTTATTTTTGAAGGCACCGTATGATCAACGCTGCGGTTAAACCAGCCGTTTAATTTTACATGGACATTCTTCCATCCAAAACCGGCAAAGTCATTAATCATGTTTTCGGTTTCTTTGTATGATGTAAGCCTTAAAGGCAGATCCAGAGGAAGACCAAGACGATGCTGCGTTTTATTAACGGCGCCGATTATTTCCACGGCGACAGGTATTCCGTTTTTTACGCTCCTGTTTTTAAGAACCGGATAATTTTTAAAAAGCCATGAGCGGTATTCGTTTGCCATGCCCATATATCCGGGTTCTGCGCATGGCGTATAACGCACTGTGATATTTTCACCGGCAGGAAGCGTTTGCTCATACAGAAACACGGCTCTTTGATTGCGTTCCGCAATATCCATTAACGCGCCGTGAACCATAGTAAAAATGGGGTATACCCTGTTCCACGAACTGTTACGTCCCGACACGTCGGCGCGGATGCTTGCGTAGGCTGAACCTTCTTCTATGACACATAACATAGTGCCGTTATTTTTTTGTATTCCAAACGCCGGGAACAACGCTTTGTTATCGCTTATAACAGCATCGCGGCGGATCGCTTCGTCCCACCCGAATATGTTAATGCTGTAAGAGAGCTGATTTTGCTTTTCGTTATTAAAATTGATAATCGCGCCGCTTCCATCCGGCACAAGCATATAACCCTTATCGTTTAAATCTCCGGCGCCCATAAAAGGCAGCAGAGCCAGCTGAGTAATTGGGTACGCGGGACGGTATCCGATTTTATCAAACGGAATATTTACCAGGAGCGATTTGCCGTCCAAAACATAGCGGAGCGTTATGCTGAACGCGGGTCTTACGGATTCGCCTGTTAGCTCATAACGCATGGAATCTTCGACATAATCTTCCATTGTGTAACCGGCGGTTTTAAAACTTTCTTCGGCGATTTCTTTCATGTAATCGGGAGTGGCGGTGCGCAAAACCCATAGTTTCATTTCTCTAAGTTCGGGGAAATCATTTAAAAGCTGCGTTCTGTCGTCGTTCATGCGCAGGTTGTTAATATCGTAAAGACGATATGTAGTTTCAACAATGCCGCGTTCTTCGTACTCCATCTGATCAAGATAATAATTCATTCGATCCTGGGACATAGCGGGCGGAATGCGGAAAGCGCGGGCAAGATCGCCGACTGTATAACGCACTTCAAGAGCGCCGTCTACAACGCCGTATTCATAAGCGCTGCGCTGAACGCTGTAAACGCCCGACTGCAGAGTCATTCCGATGCCAGCAGTATCGGCGTAATCAATCGAGAACTGCGATTCCATTAACTGTCTTGTAACAACATCAGCCAAATTGTCGCTTTCAGGATTGGGAGGATTTGAACGCCACTGTATGCCGGTGGCTTTTTCTGTAAGAATAATTTCCGCGGTGTTATGCAAAAAGTTTAAACGCAGATATTCATTTTCCAAAACAACGTCTTCGCCTTCGAGAAATTCATATATCATTACGGGTCTTGGCTTTGAAATTTTTGCATTGCAGGAAACAGCCAGAAAAATCGTAATGAATAATAGTATAAAAGCGGATTTTTTCACCTGTCCCCCTAAATAAACCTGAATAAAATTTCTTTATAAAGCGAAACAAAGTACGAGACAGCGTCGCTTATAAGGCTGAAAAATATAACGAAGATAAATACCATTACCCCCATTCCAACAACCGTTAATAAACTGGAAAGTATAGTTTTTAAAAGGCTGTAATCGTGAACCATCATCATTGCGGAAAGTATTAATAAACCTGTCCAAATAGCGGCAAAACCTCCAAGCACCCAGTAAATCGCGCCTTCTTCAAACGTGATAAACTGGCTTAATATAATCATTATCGCGTTAATAATTACAAACGGCGTGAGCGCATAACAGACAGACATATAAATTTCGATCATCCGCCCCTTGCCGTCCATCAAAGTTGTAAGGCTCCAGTTCGCGACTGTCCATAAACCAACCGGCAGCAGAATACGCATCGCGACGATAATCGAATTAAAATATTCCATGTTAATTGTAACAAACTGAAAATTAGTCAGCGTCAAGCGCAATACTTCCACAACAACAGCAAGACCGATAATTACGTTTGCGGCTCCGACAGAACCGCGTTTTTCGTGAGTTAAATCCCAAAAACCGTCAAGCGGATGCGTGATAACGTAAAGAGAATATTTAAGTGTTTTTCCAAGGTGCTGCCACCACGCCTTGTTATTAAGGTATTTCATGCTTCCAAAATCTCCTTGACAGTTTTAATGGAAAACCTGATTATAAGCGGAAGGAAAATCGCAAGCCCGATAATTAAAAGTATCCACCACAAATTTTCTTCCATCCATTGTTTGCGGTACAATTGAAAAGCTTTCCCATAACCTTCGCGGTAGTGTTTTAATTTGTAATACTTCATCGCTTTCTGAAACTCGCTCTGCCTGAGCGCGGCGCGTCCGATGCCGATGTAAGCCAAGTCGTAGTTTCCGTTCATTTTTAAAACTTCTTCCCACACAAGCGCGGATGACTCATAACGCCCCGCCTTGTATTCGTCTAACGCTTCGTTAATTAGAGCGCCGTATCCCGTAAGATCAAAACGCGTAAGAGAGCCGGACCTTGAATCAAGAGCGTAAAGTGATTCGCCCATTCTATCGAGCGCGACAGGCTGAAGGAAAGAACCTTCGCGGTTGCCGACTCCGCCGAAAGCGTATAAAAGATTACCCTGGAAATCATACATAAAAATGCGTCCGCGCGTTCTGTCAAAACATGCGTAAGAGTCATTATCAAAAGCGACAACGTCGATAAAACGGGAACGCCCTGAAATGCCGCCCGCGTTGCCGACAACCAAATCGCCGACAGGGTCTTCGTACCCGTTGCGGATTAAAATATCCTGCCCCATCGCGTTAAGTCTGCGGATGGGATCCGTCTGTCCTGTGGAGTTTGTAACATAAATAAATCCGTCTTTATCCATCGCGACATTGCTGTATTCGGTCGGAATAAAAAGATCCATGCGCGCTTTCTGCGCCTGCGTTGAAAGAAGTTTCCATATATAATCAATTGGATTAACATGAACTTTGTTAGCGCCCATGTAACCGGAAAATTCCCAGCGGTTATCAAATTCCATCAACCCTTTGTTGATGTTACGCGCCTGAATAAATACGCGGTTAGCGAAATCGACAATTACTTTTACAGGAATAAATTCCGTTAAATCGCCGAGGCTCTCATCTTCGGGTTTTAAAATTTCATGAATAAAGTTCCAGTCATTATCAAGCACCAACACGCGTTGATTGTTTGTATCTGCAATGTAAAGATTGCCGTCCCTGTTTTCAAAAATATCCATCGGGTAATTGAAGGCGGACTGTACGCCGTTAATTATTACGGAATTTACAATTTTAATAACGGAATGTTCGCCGTTCTCGCGCACTTCAATTTTTACTATTCTGTTACTGCCTGAATCGCAGATATAAATGCGGTTACCACGGATAAAAAGCCCCTGAGGATCCCTGAAGTGACCTATACCAAGCGACGTTCCAAGAATATACTCGCCGACTCTGTATGCGTCAGGAGACGCGACCTGCTCCAGCCAGAAATCGTAATTATACGTGTAGTTGGTCGGTGACGCGAAAACGGGAGCCGTCGCAAACGAGCATACGATAAATAAAAATACAACGCGATAAATATTTTTCATTCTTTTATCCCCGAACTTGCCATCGTCTGCAGAACATTGCTTTGCGCAAAAATAAACATTACAAGCGGAACGATCATTACAAAGAGCGTTACCGCAGCCGCGACGCCTGTGCGCGCAATACCTGCCGCCGCGATTTGTCCAAGCGCGTAAGGCAGAGTTTTTAATTGTTCAGAATAAATAAAAACCGAAGCTCTGGCATTCCATAAGTTCTGTACGGAGAAGATCATAACCGTAAGCCACGCGGGTTTAATCATCGGCAGAATTATATATAGAAAGATTCTGAACTCTTTGGCGCCGTCTACCTTTGCAGCTTCCAGCAGGGTATCCGGTATTGTGTCTATAAACTGTCTTAGCAGGAAGAATCCCATAGGCATTGCGAACGCCGGAATAATGACAGACAGATAAGTATCAACCCAGCCAAGCCCCGCCATTACAAGGTAGTTGGGAATTGCCGTTACATACGTCGAGAACATAAGGGTGATAATTACGCCCTGAAAGAAAATTTTAGAACCGGGGAATTTGTACTTGGAAACAACAAAGGCGCCCATCGAAGCGACAATGATAAGACCGGCGGTTCCGACTACAGTAATAAAAACAGTGTTAAAAATATAACGCGAAAATGTAACCCATGATTTGCTCATCAGAATAAATAAATCCTGAAAATTGTTCATTGTCGGGCGCTGTACAAAAAGCTTCGGCGGAAACAGGAAAATTTCGTTTAACGGTTTGAACGCGTTGTTGATCGCGAATACAAGCGGATAGGCAAAGAACAATCCAAATATGGTAAGAATAACGACAATAAACGCGTCGCCGCCGTAAGAACGATTGAGTCTTTTTCCGCCGACTAATTTTTTTATTCTCTTGCTCATATTTACCCCTTAAGTTCCTACTCGTCTAAGCATTCTCTGGATAAGAGCGTTTAAAACAATCATGGTAAAAAACAGGATTGTCGCTATCGCGGAAGCATAACCCATTTCAAAACGGGTAGAACCATAGTCGACAAGATGGTTTACAACCGTATGCACCGCGTAATCCGTACTTGGAAAACCGGCAAGCTGGACCGTAACATCGGCGACCCCGAACGCCTGGGTAATCGCCATAACGGCGCCGAACATCAGCATCCCCTTCATATTCGGCAAAGTGATATACCAAAGTTCCTGCCAGCGGTTGGAAATACCGTCAACAAGCCCCGCTTCATATAACGATGGATCAATAGTAGAAAGACCGGCGAGGAACGCAAGGAAGCCTGCGCCCAAACTCATCCATAAGATAACTATGAGGATTACAGGCATCATGTACTTGGGATCCGTAAGCCAGAGAACAGGCGAATCAAGAATGCCGAGGTTCATTAAAATCGCGTTTACATAACCGTAAGCGTCGCCTGAGAAAATTAAAAGCCAGATAAGGAATACCGAACCGGAAATCGAAGGCGCGTAAAAAACCAATGTTACGAAAGCGCGGATGTAACGCGGCAATTCATTGATAAACCACGCGAATAAAAACGCCATTATGTAGCCAATCGGCCCCGTAATCGCCGCCATGATAAAAGTATTTTTCATTGATATTAAAAAAACATCGTCGGCTAACAACAGATTGATATAATTGCGAAGACCGATAAATCTTGGCGGTTCAAGAACATTAAAATATGTAAAACTTAAAAAGAGCGATATAATAACGGGGGCGACGTAGAAAAGAAGAAATACGATGGCGTAAGGAGCTAAAAACAGATAACAGACTCTGTGCCTGTAAATATCTTTTGCCCTGCTTTCATCCTTCTCCTTTATTTTGTTAAAATACCTTTTAAGACTCATCTTTCCCCCTATTCCAGACCAAATTCTTTGCGCTTCTTAATCAACTCATCGTTGATCGTGAGGGTATAATCCAGCAAGGTTTCCCGCGTATCCTGACCCTCGTTCAAAATGCGGCGCGCCGCGTTTGTAATATGGCGGCTGACAAAGTAACCGCCCGGAACCTCCGGTATGCCGACTGTCCACTGACGCTGCTCATCAAGAACAGCCATTTGCTCGGAACCCCACGAAAGCCGTTTGAACGCGGCATAATTCGCGGTAGGATAACGCGCCGCGGCGCCCATGATGCTTTCAAGTTCGCGGCCGAATCTGAGCTGAGTGTCCGCGCTGATCCACCACTTTAAAAATTCCCACGCCAAATCCGGGTGCTTTGTATCAGAGAAAATCATTGAAGCAAGGGTACCGACGGAAACAGAGCGGTTTATACTGCCGTCTTCTTCAGGCAGACCCGGCATTCTCGCAAAGCCCCAAAGACCGCGGAGTTCCGGCGCGAAAACTTCCAGCGTATTAAAGTTTGAATAATCCGCGAACGCAAGCGGCATTTCACCGGTGCGGAAGCGGTTAACAAAATCGTAAACGATCGGCGTTTTGTAATGTGTAAAGAATTTTGTGTAAACATCAAAAGCTTCGATTGCTATTTCGCTGTCAAGAAGAGTGCGGGAACCGTTTTCGTTGTACATCCGCCCTCCGCGCTGGAACAGGTGCGCAAGGAAGTTTGAAAAATCGATAGCGGTTTGAATGTTAGTTGCAACAGACGGGATGCCTACGTTCATGTTATTTTTTTGAATGATGGGAAGGATATTGATAAGATCATCCCATGTATCGGGAATCTCTACATTAAGTTCTCTTAATACGTCTTTCCTGTAGAACATTACATGGAAATACTGCGTTTCAGGAAGTCCGTATACGCCGCCCTCAAAGGTAAACGGCATAATAACGCTATGGTGCAAATCTTTTACAGCTTCATCAAAATCGGGGAACTTTGAAAGATCGACAACCGCTTTTCGAATAGCATAGTTGACCGGATCTCCCTGCGGCAGAGTAAGCGCCATATCAGGACCGGTGCCGGCGACAACCGCGGGCATTACCGCGTCGGCGGCTACAAGTTTAACGTTTACCCTTATCCCCGTAACCGGAGTAAAGGTATCGTCTATCATCGCTTTTAATATTGTGCTTTGATCGCGCCCCGCGAGTATCCATACATTTATTACATTGGAGCCCTTCGCATGGAAGTCGCCGAGGTTGTTATAATCAACAAAGAATGACGCGAAGAATGAACGGATTTCGTGCGAAGCGGACACAAGGAAATTTTCTCTTACCTGCGGCAGCCTTGAGTCCGCCGCGCTGATAACAACAAAATCGACATCCAGCTGAGACTGTGAAAGAGCCAGCAGGTTGTCACCTAACGAAGAGATGTTCTGTTTAAAGTTGACTAACATTCTGGGGATTTTATCCGGGCGCCTTACGAATAATTCAAGCTGACGCGCCAGAGTTAAAGTCGCCGCCGCCTGCGCGCTGCGTTCGCCTGAATAACGCGTTAAATCATCAACAAGTTTGTAAAGGATTTTGCTTTCAAGCTGCATCGCTTCGATTACTTCGGGATAAACAACATCAACGCGGTAATCGCGGTAAATATCAGGTTCGGGACCTGTTAAAACAAGTATCTTGCGGTAAATTGTATTCAGGCGGAATACGCTTTCTTCCATGACGTTTAACATTTCACCCATGCCGCCGAGCGTCGCCTGAACGCGCAGAGTGTGGGAGCCGGCTTCCAGCGGAAAGAAAAAATCGCCGTTTTTATCGCCGAGGGTATTTAAAACCCATTTATTATTGTAAATAAAAGGCACGGACGCAAGTTCCTGAACTGGAATTTCCCCGTTAATCATAAAAGTGCGGTTTGAAACAAAGCCGCGGTTATAATTCTGCCTTCCCTTTACTGAGAAACGGTACATTCCGTTTTCAGGCACATCAAATTCCCATTCAATCCACTGCCCCGCAACGCGCCAGCTCTGCCCTCCAATCATGTTAAGCCTGATTCTTGCGACGCTCGGAGGCTCTGTCGCGCCGGAGGAACGATCATAAATGGGATACAGCGAAGGATCGGATCTGCGTGACGATCTTTCGCCCTGAATTTTTAATGAATAATTGTTACGCGCATTTCTGAATCGGCTTAAATCCGTATTTTTTATGTACTCACTGTATGACGGGGTTTCTGACGGAGCTCTTAAAATAAGAGAACGAATCGCGACAGGTTCATTTACTCCCGCAAGCCTGATTGTATTTACGCCCTGATGAAAATAAAAAGCATAAGGGTCTGTGATGTATCCAAGCGCGTCTCTGAACCATGCGCCTTCCCAGCGCGGTCTTTCAACTTGTGACGGGCGAATTTCATTTCCCTGATTGTCGAAACGGCTGCTTCCTCCGTCACCCCAAACGCGCTGAAATGAAAGTCTGTCCGCGCCGAGAAACGGAATCTCTCCGTTAATGTAAAGCGCGCGCTCTACCGCAATACCTCTTGATTGAAGAGGAAAATATTCCATCCTGATAAAATAAAGCCCCGCCTGTTCTACGCTGAATGTATATTCCACAGAGCTGTTTTCTTCCGTCCGTAAAACTCTCGCTTCGCCTTCAAAATTTTCAAGCGCAGTAACTCCATGTCCCGAGGTCCACGAAAAAAGATTGATCGGTATATCCCGCTGCCCTGCAGACACATTCGCATGACGTTCCATGTAGCGGGAATATGTATTAGTTCTCCCGGTACTTGCTCCGCTAAGATCGAAACCGGCATATTTTGCAGAAAAATCAGGGTCCTGCCTTCCGGCGACAACAAAGATCAATACCGCGACAATAATAATCACTGCGATAATAATCAGAAATCTGAGTTTAGAGGTTTTTTCGTCCATATACCCGATTATGATACTCTTATAATCCATAACCGTCAACCAATATGTTGCCGGAATAAGGGGATTATCAGCCTAAAATCGATAAAAAACCGGGATATGTAACATCGGCACATTCAAATGTGGTTATTTCGATGGGAACCGGGCTTCCGAGCGCACAAACAGCGAAAGCCATGACAATTCGATGGTCATTATAACCATTAATAACAGGATTTTTAGGCGGAAACAACGATCCTTTGCCATGAATAATCACTCCGTCCGGTAATTCCGTGCAGGAAACCCCCAATTTGGCAAGTTCCTGCGTTATTACGGCTATCCGGTCAGTTTCTTTTATGCGGGCATGGGCTACATTGACAAGAGATGTGTCACCATTTGCGTATGCGGCAACAACTGCAGCCGCAGGAAGCAGATCCGGCGTTTCATTCAGGTCAAAAGTACCGCCAGACAGTGGCTTTTTACGGGAAATTGTCACAGAATGGAGGTTTTTATCGCTATTTTCGTCCCAATGAACCTCACAGCCCATCAATTTTAGCATGTCAAGGAAGTATTTATCACCTTGAGTGTCGTTTAAATCAAGACCAAGCAGCGTTACAGGACCGCCGGTAATCGCGGCAGCAGCGGCAGGAAACGCCGCAGACGAAAAATCACCGGGAACAGCCGAACTGAACGCCTTCCATGACGAACCGCCCGGAATCACAAAGTTATACTCATTTTTTTGTGCTTTTATAGCATTTTTAAGATTATCTTTACAGGTGACTGACACCAGATATTTTTCCAGGTAAGAAATGGTCATTTCTATGTAAGGTTTTTCATTAAGAAGCGGCACATCAATTTCCGTGACAGTACCTGCAGGAGCCAGAGGAGCGGCGATTAAAAGCGCCGATAAATATTGGCTTGTGGGACAGGGAAGAGTCACCTTACCGCCTTTCCAACCGCCTTTTATCGTGATTGGCGCGCAGCCGTTATTGCTCTCTGTATGAACGCCAAGCCCTGAAAGCGCGTCAAGAAGAGGAGCTGCGCTGCGTTTACGGATTGATTCATCGCCTGTAAATTCAATTGACTGCGGCTGAAGACCGGCGGCTGCGAGAGCCAGATAGAGAGTTGTGCCTGAATTGCCAACGTCGATTTTATGGAAAAGATTTGTTTGTTTTTTAAAACCATTATTGCCTATAACTTTTAGATTTATAAATTTTTCATTTATAACCTCTTCGGTTATCTCTGCGCCGAAGGCTTTACAGGCTTCGATACAGGAGCGGGTGTCCAGCGAATCAAGAGGGTTTGTTATAATTGATTCGCCGTCCGCGAGAGAGGCGATTAAAACCTGCCTTATTGTGTGCGATTTTGAGGCTGGGACTTTGACGGTACCGGTGAATTTATGCGGGGTAATGATGGCGTTCATAGCCGTTTATTATATTTGTTTTACAGGATATATGAAATAACCTTAATTAGGGAGTTTGATGCGGAAAAAAATATTGACGATTCAAGCATATAGGGGGTATCATAGGATATCGGGTTGAAGAAAACCGCAGTGTCTTCTGACAATACCGTATATTATCTACATTTTATTTTATGGAGGAATTTTATGAAGAAAATCATGTTACTTGCTGTTGTTCTCTTAATGACCTCAGCGCTGGTATTTGCCGGCGGCGGTAAAGAAAAGAACACAAAATTGGCGCCTGTTCCCGCTACAGGCGAGTGGATGACCTACAATGATCGCGGCAGCGACGGCGGATCTTCTATTTCTAATCTGGAGACAAAAGAAGAAGAAATTGACGGAAAAACAGTTAAAGTCCACCACATTACAGGAAATGTAACCACTCAATTTGAATACGGCTTTGCCGGCTGGGGGCTCGATGCCGATAACGCGACAATGGAGCTGTATAAAAACGCCGAAGCCCTGTCATTTTATGTCCTTGGCGACGGCAAGAAATATACCATTAAGTATAAAACCAGCACTATCGAAGACTATGCCTATCATGAGTACACATTTGAAACAAAAGTAGGCGAAGCGATGTATATTGAAGTTCCCATGGCATTCTTTTCTATCGGACAGCCCGCATGGGGAGCTCCCGTAAAATTTGATCAGACACTGGTAACAGGCGTTGAGTGGCAAACTCATGAGAGCTGGAGATTAACCCCGCGCAATAATCCTTTTGATGTAAAGATGTGGGATTTCATGATTCATCCGGGAGCGGCAAAAAAAGCGGCGGCAAAACCTGCAGCGCCCGCGGAAAAACCCGGTGTTCTTGGAGCTTTCGAGCTTGTACTCAAAGATAATTTCCAATACGGAGACGGTTATCAGGGTGATATAAGAACAGTAAACCTGTTGAACGGACACAAGCTTTCGGCAGGTGATAAATTCACCGTTAAGTTCACATACTCCGCAAGCCGCGATTTAGAAGCGCCTCTTGAATTTGGTTTTGTAGATCAAACTCCCAATGCGCAATATTGGAGAGCGCTCAGCTGGGAAGACGGCACTGATATGCCAAGCCTTCCGGCGTCAAAAGCAGGCGAAGTAGTTTCCGCCGAATTTAGTTTTACAATCATTAAAAACGCAACAGCCGCCTCCGCCGGCGCTAACACATTTGTATTTACAACAAAGGGCGCAGGCAGAAAAGGAGCAGCTAATTCGGGCGTACAAAAAGCTGTAACCCTTTCCTTTAAAGAATTTACCCTAACAAAAAATTAGACTTTTGTAATTTAAAACTTAACCCTCCGAACAATGGGATTGATTCCTTGTTCGGGGGGTTTTTATTTTACAAACCTATCACGACCTCGGAGTTAAATCTTCTTTTGATATATATGGTATAACAATTATATGTCTGTCTCGAAACACCAACCCCTCAAGGCCCCTCCGTTAAAATCTCCGTCTTGACGTTAAAAATAGCAATTGTGTTCCCAGTGCGCGGGGATTTTTCCGTTCTTGGGAGCGTCAAAAGATACTTCCTTTTTTATAATATTTATGATAAAATGCTCAATGTGTATTAACGATAGGTAAACAGAAAAAGACTATCAGAAAATTGTTATGCACTACGAAAAGGAAGAATATATGGATATCGTAAAAATAAAAAAAACTATTGAAACTACCACAACTGTAGAAAAATTATGGAAGATTGGTGAAAAAATATTTGGAAAAAATGATAGCGCTGTTTGTACTGTAACGTATCTTATTGAACGCGCATATATATTAGGAAAGCAAGATTCGGGAAATAGTAATAATACAAAAAATAAAACCGCGGCGCCTAAAAAATCTATAATGTAAGTAACCTGAGCCGCCCGATTATAACAAAAAGCTAGACCAGCATTTAAAAATTTGATTGGGAATTATCTCTTGATTTTTACTTTTTTGTAACGAAAACAATCCATTACATGATCGTTAACAATTCCTGTAGCCTGTAAGTGCGAATACATTATTATACTGCCAAGAAATTTAAAGCCTCTTTTTTTTAAATCGGCTGAAACGATATCTGATAATTCCGTTCTGGCAGGTATTTCTTTAATGGTTTTCCATTTACCGGTGACAGGTTTTCCTTTGGTGAAACTCCAGATATAATCCGAGAAACTGCCGAACTCTTTCTGTATTTCCAGAAATTTTTTGGCGTTATTTATTGACGCTTCTACTTTCAGACGGTTTCTTATAATGCCCGCGTTAGATAACAGTTTTTCTTTTTTAGCATCAGTGTAGCGTGCGATTTTCTTTGGATCGAAATTATCATATGCCTTTCTGTAGTTTTCGCGTTTTTTTAGAATTGTTATCCAGCTTAAGCCCGCTTGAGCGGATTCCAGCACCAGGAATTCAAAATGCTTGCGATCATCAAATACAGGCACGCCCCATTCATCATCGTGGTATTTCGTGTATAGCTCTGAGCTTTCGCACCATTCGCATCGCTTCATATTCTTATGGTACACTTATTACCGCTGATAAATCAAGAGGACGTTTCCGCGCTAATAATGTTTTAGCGTTATCGATGATTTTATTAAAAAAATAAATCAAAATTATCTGCTTAAACAGAATGAAATTACAATTGACAGAGTTTATCCGTCCGCATCTGTTTGCAAAAATAAAATTCTCAAATGATCTTATGTTATAATTTTCTATCCAGTCTCCGCCTACAGTTTGTAACATTATTGCGGACCGGAAAAAGCTTGACTCTCGCTTCTGATTAATTCCAATTTACCGCTTACCCATTTATATTCAGAAGTAACAGGGCCGTCAACAGAAATTACTGTTTGTGTTTCGTTATTAGCTCTGACATTGGGTAATTTTGACAGTTCTTCATTGATTGAATAATTTGCTGTTTGCTGATTGTATAGGAAAACTTTATATATTATATCCGGATCCCAGCCGCTGAAATGTCCATGATGAACGGCAAAATCCAAAAACCCGTCAAAATTATAATCGGCAGGTATTACATAATAGGAAAAAAATCCTTGAGGTGTACCTGCTTCTATTAATTTGGGTGAG
>Ga0209755_10003731_pt1 | contig 18711 bp, 16 predicted proteins | sample TergutCo191P1_FD_187301 | JGI IMG/M metagenome (GOLD analysis project Ga0209755, IMG submission 187301) | Cornitermes sp. P1 segment gut microbial communities from Petit-Saut dam, French Guiana - Co191P1 (SPAdes) (version 2) | ecosystem: Host-associated > Arthropoda: Insects > Digestive system...
TTTATAATGGAAAACGCAATGGTTTTTGCACCGATCTTGTTGCCGGTATCTGAATTTGTCGCAAGCACCACAACCGAAAGAATATTGTACAGCGGTATTACAAATGTAATGATGAGTGCGGCGCGTGCAAGCCCTTCATCCCCGGCGAGGTTGAACAACAAGGGCATGCCGAGAAACGCGAAGTTTCCGCGGAAAGAACCTTGTACAAATGCACCCAAGATGGTTTTGTCTTTAATGAAAAATGCCGCAATCACCCATACCGCGATGAATGCCCCGATGGCCGCACTCATGGCGAAGGCGGCGAACCGCATGTTGAATAAATGCTCAATGTCGGTATTGTAAATGTTGTTGAACAACACCACCGGCAGACCGATGTAGAATACGAGTTTGTTTCCACCCGCAAAAAACGCTTCGTTCACCAATTGGATGCGTTTGATAAAATAACCCAAAAACAACAGTAGAAACAACGGCAATACCGCATTAATCGAGAAGATGAAGTTAGCGAGCATGGAACCCTCCCGAACGCAAGCAGTTTAACCCGGCTTCCAGCGTTTTGCGCGGACAGGCGATGTTAAAGCGGAAAAACCCTTCTCCGGTTGTGCCGAACATGTTGCCCGGTGACGGCCATACACCGGCATCGTCCAACATTTTTATCATAAACGGCCATGGATGACCGCTCAGTTTTATATTGGCGGTCATTTTTTGATAGGCTTCGCTGTGTGAAAATTCGTTGATGAGTGTTTGCGGCACATGCATTTTGTTAAAATCCAGCCACATTAAATAACTACCCTCCAAGGGTGTTACGGTTATAAATGGCAAATGTTTTTCACAAAAATCAATAACATATTGGCGGTTGGCATCCAAATAGGCGGTTAACTGTTCAAGCCACTGATGACCCTGTGTTAATGCCGCCGTGCATGCGGCAATGCCCATCACATTAAGCTGATGGTATCCTGTTTTTAATATTTCATGTTCATATTTTTTTCTAAGGTCAGCATCATTGATGATGATGTTGCTGCACTGAAGTCCGGCAAGGTTAAAGGTCTTGCTGGGTGCTGTCATAAGAATGCAGGGTACATCGGGACATACTTTTGAAAAAACATGGTGTGTGAATCCGGGCATGATGAGGTCGCAATGAATTTCATCGGAAACCACCAAAACATCATGACGTTTGCATATGTCTGCCATTTGTTTTAATTCATCCACGGTCCATACGCGCCCCACCGGATTGTGCGGTGAACACAAAATGAACATTTTCACATGCTGCTTGATGATTTGTTGTTCAAAGTCATCAAAGTCGATGGTGTAATAACCGCGCTGATTGATTAAAATATTTTCTACGCACACGCGGTCGTTTAATTTTACAGTGTGTGCGATGGGTGGGTACAGCGGTGTTTGAATCAGTATGGCATCGCCGGGTTCTGTAAATGCTTTGATGGCCATGCCAAGCGCGAATGTGATCCCCGGTGTTTTTACAACCCATGATGGGTCTATGGTGAATTGATGGCGTTGTGCGTACCATGTAATCAGCGCATGGTCATACTCCGCCGATGAATCGGTATATCCATAAATGCCGTGATCAACAACCGCTTGGATGGTGGTGGTGATTTCCGGCGCAACCGCAAAATCCATGTCGGCAATCCATAATGGCACCATGTTTTCGGGTTTACCATAACGCGCGTTAAAGTCGTATTTTATCGCGTTGGTATTTTTTCGATTTATTATTTCATTAAAGTCATACATTATGGTACAATCCTTTCAGATAGTTAGTGAGTATCATCATGCGAATGCATTTACGCATGATGATACGAACGGTTTTTCACAGCGTATTGTGGATTTTCGCCGGTCTAGCGTCGGTGCGTTTGTTCGCTGCTAGACGCTCACCGACGCGGAAAATCAATTGCATTGTTTTTGTAGATTTTCCGCTGGTTCGCTTAATCGCTGCTCACAAAGCACGCTCCGCTACCCGGCTAAGTATCTTAATAATTAAAAACTTAATCGTACAGCCGTAGCGGCGGCATTGTTTTTCACAAGGTTTAATGCTATAAAATTTTTTTATCAAACACTCCTTGTATATAAATGTTTTAACATCTATATAATATATCACGTTCACCGCTCATTATAAAGTTTTTGGGAGGCAACAATGGCGCGAATTTCAAAAGAAAATTATTATTTAGACATCGCCCAAACCGTTTCTTCACGTTCAACGTGTTTGCGGCGCAGATATGGCACCATCATTGTTAAAAATGATGTCATTGTGTCTACCGGTTATTGTGGCGCGCCGCGCGGCCGTCAAAACTGTGCGGATATGGGGTATTGTCTGCGTACAAAACTGGGTATTCCGCGCGGAGAACGTTATGAGATGTGCCGCAGCGTGCATTCGGAAGCCAACGCCATCATCGCCGCCGACCGCGAAACGATGCTGAGTTCGACGATGTATGTGGTGGGTGTGGACGCGGAAACCGGTGCGCTCTCCAAACATATTGATTCATGTCAAATGTGCAAACGCCTCATCATCAATGCCGGGATTAACAAAATGGTGTACCGTGAAACGGAAACCGAATTTCGTGAACAGTATGTTGACGGCTGGATCGCGGATGACGATTCGCTGGGGAAAATGGGATATTGAAATGAACATCATATATTCTAAACGCGCAGCAAAGTCTATAAATAAAATAAATAATCCGTTTAAGCAAAACATAAAAGAAGCCATTGAACATCTTCCAACAGGTGATGTGAAGAAGCTGCAAGGGTATAAAAACACATACAGACTTCGTGTTGGAAATTATCGAATACTTTTTATATGGATAATCAAATCGAAGTTATTGATGTCCTTCCAAGAGGTTCAGCATATTAAAAATGGGGGTATAATTATGACAGCGACAAGACAACAATTGCGAGATATGATAGATATTGTCGATGCAAAAGAATTAAACATTTTGTATTATATTTTGTGTAAGTTCATTTCTGAGTCTGCACCGATGCCGGACGAAATAGAGGCAATACGGTTGGGGCGGGATGAAATCAGGCGAGGAGAAACAGTTAGTCATGATGAAATCGATTGGCGTTAAAGAGCGTTTATTTGAATGTTGACGGCTGGATCGCGGATGACGATTCGCTGGGGAAAATGGGCTATTGACATCAATAAAAAAAGAATGGGCATAACAGGCCTATTCTTTTGAAATATAAAACTTACATAAGAACGGAGCAAAAAATTATGTCGTACACCAGAAACATGATTCAGCACATCATTCAGCGGACACCGAATGAAGCTGAATTTCATCAAGCGATGGAAGAAGTCTTTGGGTCATTGGCACCCATCATTGACAAGTACAAGCAATATCAAGAATCGGGGCTTTTGTTGCGCATGGCATTTCCGGAACGCATCATCACCTTCCGCGTGCCGTGGGTTGCGGACAGTGGGCATGTGCAAGTCAACATGGCGTACCGCGTGCAGTTTTCAAATGTGATTGGACCATATAAAGGCGGCATGCGTTTTCATCCCACAGTCAATACCAGTATTTTAAAATTTTTGGGCTTTGAACAAACCTTTAAAAATGCGCTTACGGGTTTGCCGATGGGTGGCGGTAAGGGTGGCAGTGATTTTGATCCAAAGGGCAAGTCCGATGGTGAAGTCATGCGTTTTTGTCAGTCGCTGATGAACGAAATGTATAAATATTTGGGCCCCAACGAAGATGTGCCCGCCGGTGACATCGGTGTGGGTGCACGTGAAATCGGTTATATGTTTGGACAATATAAAAAACTCAAAGGCGAATTTCATGGCGTTATTACCGGCAAGGGGATTGCCTATGGTGGATCGCTCGGACGGCCGGAAGCAACCGGTTTTGGTTTGGTTTATTTGCTCGAACGTATTTTAAAAAACAGTGGCAATGATATTGAAGGTAAAAAGATCACCATTTCCGGTTCGGGCAATGTTGCGATTTTCGCCGCACAAAAGGCAATGGAACTGGGCGGTATTGTGGTTTGTATGAGTGATTCCGGTGGTTATGTCTATGATGGACAGGGTATTGACTTAAATTTAATAAAATACATTAAACTTACTGCGCGCGGGCGCATCAGTGATTATGCCGCGCAGCGCGGCGGTGCTGTTTATACTGAAGGACGCGGCATTTGGTCTGTTCCGGTGGACATTGCACTGCCTTGCGCGACACAAAATGAGTTATTGGAAGACGATGCCAAATTGTTGGTGCACAATGGCTGTATTGCCGTGTGTGAAGGTGCAAACATGCCATGCGATAAGGCGGCGGTCGATGTGTTTATTGAAAGCGGCATTCATTACGCACCGGGCAAGGCCGCCAATGCCGGCGGTGTGTCCGTATCCGGCATGGAGATGAGCCAAAATGCCATGCATCAGCGGTGGACGTTTGAAGAAGTGGATCGCAGACTGCATGGGGTGATGAACAGCATTTTTGACAAAATGAACGATGCTGCCGAAGAATACAAACAACCCGGAAACTATTTGATCGGCGCAAACATCGCCGGTTTCAAAACGGTCGCCGAAGCCATGATGGCACAGGGGGTTGTGTAATAAAGTGAACAACTCAACCATAAGATTGGATGGAAAAAAGATTCTCATTACGGGTGTTAGCCGTCCGCTGGGCATCGGCGCAACCCTCGCCAAGCGGTTTGCACAGGCGGGCGCAGCAGTTGCCATTCACGGTTATTCACAGTATGATTTAACCGATGGATGCCACAACTCTGCAAGGCAAGATGGCACGAACATATTGGCAGGACAGCTTTCAGATGAAGGGTTTAATGTTGTTGCGTTAGCATCTTCTGATTTTTCTAAAACAGGCACCGCTGCGGCAGCCGTTGAAGAAGCCGCACATCTATTGGGTGGACTGGACGGCATGGTGCTGAATCATTGCTACGGAACTTATCTTGAAATCGGCGATTGGACGGAAGAATATTTAGATTTGCATTTCTCCGTGAACATTCGTGCGTGCATGTTGATGATTCAAGCGTTTGCCAAACAAGCCGACATCACCAAAACGAATGCCATCACATTATTCACCAGCGGGCAAAGCAATGGCCCGATGACCAATGAGATTCCCTATTGTGTTGCCAAAGAAGCCATCAGCAATTTGTGCCGTCAATCATCCGCATTGCTCGGTGAGAAAAACATACGTGTCAACTGCATCAATCCCGGCCCGAACGACACCGGATATTTTCCCGGCGACACCAGCCGTTGGTGTACACCGGACGATGCCGCTGACTTGGCATTGTTTTTACACAGTGCGTATGCCAAATGCATTACCGGACAGATTATCGCCAGCGACAAGGGTGAAGGTTTCGGCGGAAAGTTTGTGCTGTAAGGGTGGGAAAATTCACCAAAGCGTGAATGTTCAGAACGGGTATTTGCTTGCGATAATGTCTTGTTTTGTTGGAATGATTATTCAGGTAATGCATGGTTTGAAGGATGGCCATCATCCGCTTAAACAAAAAGACGATGCACTTTTCGTATGTGCGCTACAAAAAGACGATGCACTTTTCGTATGAACATTGCAAAAAGTCGTTGCACTTTTCGTGTTTTTTCTTCATAATAGAGCGGGTGATATAAATGAATCGATTAATAATGAAAGCGCTCGTTGATTGGAAAACATCCGCAAACCGAAAACCATTGATCCTCAAAGGTGCCAGACAGGTTGGTAAAACATGGTTGTTAAAAGAGTTTGGACGGCTGCATTTTGAAAATGTTGCGTATATAAATTTTGACAACAATGAGTATATGAAAAATCTGTTTGACGGTGATTACAACATCAATCGTTTGATCGAAGGTTTGCAAGTTGAGTCGAATATTATGATTGCGCCGGAAAAAACATTGATAATATTTGACGAAATCCAAGAAGTAACAAAAGCCTTGTCCTCACTGAAATACTTTTATGAAAAAGCGCCGGAATATGCAATTGTTGCGGCGGGTTCTTTGCTTGGCGTTTCTCTCCATGAAGGTTTGTCCTTTCCTGTTGGAAAAGTGAATTTTATGAATCTTTTTCCGATGAATTTTTATGAATTTTTAGATGCCATTAACGAAACAAAGTTATTAAATCTCCTTGAAAAAAATGACTGGCCATTAATTCATGCATTTTCAAATAAATTCATTGAATGTCTTCGAAAGTATTATGTGGTTGGGGGCATGCCGGAGGCCGTATATGCTTATGCGCAAACCAATAATTACAAAGAGGTGCGCACGATTCAGCAAGAAATCTTAACGGCCTATGAACAAGATTTTTCAAAACATGCGCCTGCGAATATGGTCCCAAAAATTAGAAATGTATGGAACAGCATTCCGGTTCATTTATCAAAGGAGAATAAACGGTTTACCCCGGGTGAGGTCAAAAAAAATTCAAGACTCAGTGAATATGAAACTGCGTTACAATGGCTTTTTGATGCCGGATTAATATATAAAATCATGCAAATTACCAAACCTGAAATGCCGTTAAAAAGTTACGAAACAGATTTTTTTAAAGTATTTATTCACGATGTGGGTTTATTAAATTGTATGGCGGGCTTGGATGTGTCTTTAATTCTTGAAAAAAATAAACTCTTCACAGAGTTTAAAGGCAGCCTCACGGAACAATATGTTTTGCAAGAACTTATCGCCTCGGGCATCTATCCCAATTATTGGTCGAGCCGTGGCCGTGCAGAAATTGATTTTATTATTAATTTGCGGAACAACATTATTCCCATTGAGGTCAAAGCAGAGGAAAATTTGCAAAGTAAAAGTTTGAAAATTTATAATGAAAAATACGCACCATCTCATTGTTGGCGCATTTCAATGAGCAATTTTAGAGAAGAATCCTGGCTTGTGAGCATCCCTTTGTATGCTGTTCGTAAAATAATAAATGCCTATGATAAACATTCCACTTAGATCACACAATTACAAAAACTGTTCCATCACCACATTTGCAAGGTCCAGTCCTTTTTCTGAAAGGCAAATGCGGCCGTTTTCTTTGATAATCAGGCCATTGAGTAATAAATTGGTTATTTCTTCTAAATAAACATCTTTGATTTTTACACCAAATTGTTCATAAAAGTCATGTTCGTTGACACCATCCAAAAGGCGCAGTCCCAAAATGATGGTTTCGGACATGGCTTCTTCTTTGGTTAGGGTTTCAACATCAAGCGGTGCCGAACCGGAGTCATGAATGTATGCATTCATGTTTTCCGTGTTGTGCCACCGCATGTTGCCGTCAAAAGAATGTGCGCCGAGCCCAAAGCCGTAATACGGGACGCGCCGCCAACAGTTCGTGTTGTGTCTTGACATGTATCCGGGTTTGGCAAAGTTTGAGATTTCATAATGGATGTAGCCTGCATCCGTGAGCATTTGGCGCGCAAGGTGGTACATGGCGCGGTCGGTTGTTTCATCCGGCAACGCCACCACACCGCTGTCAACATGGTCTGACAAAGGCGTATCCTCCGCAAGGATGAGGCTGTACACAGAGATGTGTTCGGGTGCCAATGATATGATTTTTTCTAAAGATTCGCGCCATTCTTGCATGGACTGATTGGGGAGTCCAAACATTAAATCAATGTTGATGTTTTCAAAACCGACTTCGCGTGCGGTTATATAATTAATTTCAAAGGTTTCATAATTGTGGATGCGTGAGATGGATTCGAGCAATCGGTCGTGCGTGGATTGCAGTCCAAAACTAAGGCGGTTGACGCCTTCATTGTACAGCATTTGAAGCTGGGGCAAATGCACGGTGCCGGGATTGACTTCAACGGTGAACTCGACCGAAGCCTGCTGTGATGATGGATTTTTTGATGCCAACGCGGCACACATTTGAATGACATGCTTTAAATAGGCTTCCGGCAAAACAGTCGGTGTGCCGCCGCCGATAAAAATGGTATCAACATCCAAGTCTGTATTTTGCTTAAACTGCTCCATTTCATGTGTCAGTGCGTCCACATAATCACGCATGGTTTCGCCGCTTGCGGGAAAGGATAAAAAATCGCAGTATGAACATTTCTTGATACAAAACGGGATATGTATATAGATGCCGGACATGATGCCTCCTAAAAAAATTTAGGAATGGGATTCATAATCCCATTCCTTTATGGTGTTTTTATTATGATTCGTCCAGTTTGAGCACATTCATGAATGCCGCTTGCGGGACTTCGACCGAGCCGATTTGTCTCATGCGCTTTTTACCTTCTTTTTGTTTTTCAAGCAGTTTTTTCTTACGGGTAATGTCGCCGCCATAGCATTTTGAAAGCACATCTTTACGCAGTGCGCCAATGGTTTCGCGCGCCACCACTTTTGCGCCGATTGCCGCTTGGATGGGGATTTCAAATTGGTGTCTTGGGATTTCTTTCTTTAATTTTTCAGCGATTTTGCGCCCGCGTTCCTGTGCGGTTTTTGCATATACAATGAACGACAGTGCATCCACCGGTTCATGATGTACTAAAATATCCAGTTTCACCAGTTCTGATTTTTGATAACCGATAAGGTCATAATCAAAGCTGGCATATCCACGGCTGCGGGATTTTAATGTATCAAAGAAATCGTAAATAATTTCGTTCAGCGGCAGTTCATATTTTAACACGGCGCGGTTTTCCGCCATATACTCCATACCGAGATATACCCCGCGGCGCTCTTGGCACAATTCCATGATGGGTCCGATAAACTCCGACGGCAGCATGATCTCTGCTTTTACAATGGGTTCTTCCATAAAATCAATGCGAGAGGGGTCGGGCATGTCGGCAGGGTTTGATAAATCAATGATGCTGCCGTCAGACAAATGTACTTTATAAATAACCGAGGGTGCTGTGGTCACAAGGTCTAGGTTAAATTCACGCTCTAAGCGTTCTTGAACAATTTCTAAATGCAACAGTCCCAAGAATCCCGCACGGAAACCGAAGCCCAGCGCAATGGATGTTTCCGGTTCAAATTGCAAGGCCGCATCGTTTAGTTGCAGTTTTTCCAATGATTCACGCAAATCATTGTATTTTGCACCGTCCGCAGGGAAGATGCCGCAATACACCATCGGCTGCACTTTTTTATATCCCGGCAATGGTTCTGCGGTTTGCCGCGAATTTTGTGTAACCGTGTCGCCGATTTCGATGTCGCGCACGGATTTAATGGATGCTGTGATGTATCCGACCTCACCCGCCGACAAGGAATCAGACTGTACAAATTTGCCCGGCCCGAAGTATCCGGTTTCTACGATGTCAAACGTTTTCCCGGTTGCCATGAACAGTGCATCCGTGCCTTTTTTGATGGTGCCGTCTATGACACGGATAAAGACGATGACACCCTTATACTGATCATAAATAGAGTCGAAAATCAGTGCGCGCAGCGGTGCGTTGGCATCGCCAACCGGCGCCGGGATTTTGTGCACAATCGCATCAAACACTTCGGCAACATTAATATTGTTTTTCGCCGAAATCAGCGGCGCATCATGTGCTTCAAGCCCGATAACATTTTCAATGTCTTCTTTGGTGCGCTCCGGGTCTGCCGCAATGAGGTCGATCTTGTTGATGACCGGTACAATCTCCAGTGCATTGTCCAGTGCCAAGTATACATTGGCGAGTGTTTGCGCCTCAATGCCTTGCGCTGCATCCACCACCAAAACCGCGCCTTCACAAGCCGCCAGTGAACGCGATACTTCATAGGTAAAATCCACATGTCCGGGGGTGTCAATCAAGTTGAGTATATATTCTTGTTTGTCCGGTGCAATGTACACCAGGCGTACGCTTTGCGCTTTAATGGTGATGCCGCGCTCGCGCTCTAAATCCATGTTGTCTAAAACTTGGTTTTGCATTTCACGCTGTGTTAATACACCCGCGAGTTCAATCAAGCGGTCTGCGAGTGTGGACTTCCCGTGATCAATATGTGCAATGATACAAAAATTTCGGATGTGCGACATGGGCACCTTTGTTGCTTTCATAACTTGCTCCGTTCTAGTGCATATAAAAAATAGGCATAATGAATCTACAATATAATACCAGTTTCACAATTAGTTCGCAAGATTGCATGAAATGACATTTTTTGGTAAAATAAAAGTCTAAGCATCGTGTACATAATAAAATCAATTTTATATATTTATTTTACAATACAGCTGCGGGGTGATTGTGGTGAACACCATCATGGATTTTGTAAAACAGCGTTTATTTTATGTCATCGGGGGTGCGTGCATCCTTGTTATTGGGCTGATTTATTTTTTTAATACAGATCGTCCCGGTGCGGCGGTTGACGATGAAGATGTGTTTTTTGTTTCGGCATCTGCATTGGTGGATGCATCGCAAACACAGGAGGTACCGTTTACAGCAGCAACACCAAATGCCGCCGCGGATCAACAGGTCGCGGCAAATTCGGATGCAGAAACAAAAACAATCTTTGTTCATATCGTGGGTGCTGTGCATCGTCCGGGGATTATCGAATTGCCGGTAGGGTCCAGATTGCATCACGCTGTTGAAGCGGCAGGAGGTGCCTGTGACGATGCAGATACCTCACAACTTAATCTTGCGGACTATGTGCATGATGCGATGAAAATTATTGTGCCCAAGATGGGAGAACATATCGACGAGATGCTTATTTATGCGAAAACAGTCATTGGTTCCGGCATGACGGTGACTGATGTAAGTTTGGGCATCATTGACGGCATCGTTTGTATCAACAATGCCTCGCACGCAGAACTGCAAACATTGCCGGGTGTTGGTCCCGTGCTGGCGCAAAACATTATTGACTACCGTGAAACCAACGGGCATTTTACATATATTGACGAACTCATCAATGTCAGCCGCATCGGCCAAACAACATTAGAACGTTTAAGACCGTTTATTACGGTGCGCTGATTTGCATAAATGAATATTTTTATATAAAATTATCGTATGCTATTGATGGCGGGCGTTGTACATTGCTTGCCGATGAACATCACACGCATTTTGGGGAGGTTGTATGTACGAATTTTATTACCGCAACAAGCAAGTGGTTGACCGTGTTGCGTTTTTCCTCATTGTTTTTATCAGTATTTTCTTGTTATTTACCGTGCTGTTTCCATTTTTATCGCCATTTTTATTTGGACTGGTGATTGCACTGATGATGAATCCGCTCATCAATGTGTTCACGAAGCGATTAAAATTCAAGCGGTGGCTGGCATCATCCTTATCGTTACTTATTTTCATTGCCTTTTTTTTAAGCATCGGTGTGGGGCTTACCACAACGCTGGTGCGTCAGGTGTCATCCTTTGTGGAAAATGCACCGGCGAACATTGAACTGATTTCTGCGCGGCTTGAAGCGGCCAATGTATGGCTGCAACGCTTGTCTGAAACATTGCCTGAACGGTTTGTTGTGCCGGAGACGATTATTGATGGCAATGTGCCGACGCATCCGTCAGACAATGGTGTGCTTTTGCCGCCGGTCGCGACGGCAACGATTGAAATCCCGGACATACAAACCATGTTGCTCAACTTGGTACAAGCTATTTTTAATATGGGCATCCTTGGACAGGGACTTACGGTGCTTCAAGGTGTGCCGAATTTCTTTATCAATACACTGATTGCACTGGTGAGTGCTTATTTCTTTATGTCAGACCGCGATAAAATCTTTAACGCGATTAAAAAAGCCACACCCAAATGGCTGCGTGATCAAATGACGCAAACACAGTCAGGTTTGAAGCGTGCCATGGGTGGGTACTTCCGTGCGCAATTTATGCTGATGGGCATCATCGGGCTCATCGGCACCATTGGACTGGCTATTTTACGCAACCCTTATGCATTGTTGTTGGGACTGCTTATCGCGGTGCTTGATTTTATGCCTGCGCTGGGCCCGGCCATTATACTGATTCCGTGGGCAATCATGAGCTTTGTGATGGGCAATATTCCGCAGGGGATTGGACTATTGGTTATTTATGGTGTGATGACCATCGTGCGCCAAATCCTGCAGCCCAAAATTTTGGGCGATCAGATGGGTGCGCATCCGCTTGCCACGCTGATGTCCTTTTTTATCGGTTGGCGCATCTTTGGCATTCTCGGTTTTATTATCGGACCTTCGATTCTCATGCTGATTATTGCCATTCGTGATAGCGACAAAGAAATCGCCACGCCAGTAACAAAGAAAAAGACCGTGAACGCTGAAGAATAATAAATGGAGTATTGTTGTGCGACGAAATAATCAAAATCCATCAGGACGGTTGCTTCCGTATATGGAGTTTATCAACGTAACAAAACAACATCAATGTGCAGATTGGAATCTTGAGGCTTTGGTTGATGCTTTAAGAGCGCATAATAATGTCGCACAGCGATTTGCCGTTTTAAAAGAAATAATCAAACGGTTAAAAGGTTTGTCCCTTTTTGATACGCAACTCAGTGCCGCATATGCGCTGTTGCAAGGACATATTGCCGAACTGCCTACGGGTGAGGGCAAGACTTTGGCGGCGGTGGTTGCTGCTGTTTGTTATGCACTGGATGGGCATAAAATACACATTCTTGTTTTTAACGATTATCTTGCGAAGCGCGATTGGCATGAAAACCGTGACATTTATGAAACGTGCGGACTCACGGTGGGCTTTATTGATCAGCATTCAGTGGCGGCGCAGCGCAAAATGGCATATGGCTGTGATGTTACTTATGTGTCCGCAAAGCAGGCAGGGTTTGATTATCTCAAAGACTTTACGGCACAATCTGAAAATGAAATTATTTTTCCGGCATTTGATGTTGCCATTGTGGATGAAGCGGATTCCATTATGATTGATGAGTGTACGACACCGCTGGTGCTTGCCGGTGTGTTGCCCTACACGAAGGAAATGGTTAAAGGCATTCATGAATGCGTGCAAGCATTGTTGCCGGATGATTATGAACTGTCCCATGCAGAACAAAAGGTTTGGTTGACGGACAAAGGACTTGAAGCCGCCGAAAAATATTGGGGGCTTGATTTATATGCGGAAGAAAATCTGGACATCCTCAATAGTTTGCAAAATGCGCTTCTTGCGCATCATTTTTTAATGTGTGATAAAGATTACATTGTGAAGGATGGCATCATTCAACTGATTGAGCCGACCACCGGACGGATTACATTAAACAAACGTTATCCTGAATTGTTGCACCGCGCAGTAGAAGTCAAAGAAGGGGTGACGCCATCGCCACTGACCACGATTTATAATTCTGTTACGATGCAAAACTTTTTGCGTCTGTATCACGTTTTATGCGGAATGACCGGCACCGCCGCAACATCAGAAAATGAAATTAAATCCACGTATGGTCTGGATGTTGATGTCATTCCGCCGCATACCCACAGTATGCGTATCGACCATGAAGATGTGTTTTTCACGGATTACGATGCGTTCATCAAGGCCATCATCGGCCAAATAACTGCCTGCTACGCAAAAAGACAGCCGGTACTTATGGGTACGAAAACCGTCGCAGAATCGGAAATGTTTTCGCAATTGTTAAAAAACATCGGCATTGTGCACGATGTGTTGAATGCGAAGAATGACGAAGAAGAGGCCGCGCTTATTGCACAGGCGGGCAAACCCGGTCATGTGACCATATCAACCAATATGGCAGGACGCGGCGTGGACATTCGGCTTGGTGGTGACAATCCGGTGTTGCAAAAGGAAGCTGTTAATGCCGGAGGCTTGTTTATTCTCAGTGTTGGCATTAATTCCAGTGAACGCATTGACAATCAGCTTCGGGGTCGTGCCGGACGGCAAGGGGATGTTGGTGAAAGCAGATTTTTTGTGTGGCTGGGTGATGCGGAGTTGACCAACCGAATGACACCGCTTGAAAAAATCAAGGCTGAGATCGGAAACACAAAAAAACGTGAAAATACCATCCGTAAAATTCAAAAACATATGGAAGGGGATGCGGCGGAAGCCCGTTATTCCTTGAATCGTTTTTCTGATGTCGTTGAGGCGCAGCGTTTGGGTCTGTCAGGACAGCGCATGGAAATTTTAAAGGGTACACTGCACTTAGCGCTGTTGGAAAAGGCAAACCCGGAAAAATATCAAGATGTTTTACGTATTGCCGGGGCTGAGGGTATTCAACGTGCCGAACAACAGCTTGCGCTTTATTTTATCAACAAGTACTGGGCTGAATTTTTGGATTCACTGGAACATACACGTAAGGGCATTCATTTTATAAGTTTAAAGAATGATTCATTAACATCACTCATAGGCGGCGGACAAACAACGGCACTGGATGAATATAAGCGCATTGTGATGCGTCAAAGCGGCCACATGCTTGATGACATCAAACAAGCTGTTGTTGAAAAAATGGAAACATTGCCAATCACAAAGAACGGCATTGACCTAGAGGATGCAGGACTGCATGGCGGTGCGACCACATGGACTTATGCCGTTGATGAGAGTTTGATGCAGTTTAGCAAGGGGCATGCCGTTATTAAAAAATTTATAAACAAGCTGTCCGGCGAACATGGTATCTTGACACAGCATTACCGCAAAAAACGGGATCGGATGAAGACTGTTTAATAAAAATAACATAAAATGGACGCGGTGATTTTTGTTTGCGGCGTAGCCTTATTTGCCGATGTCGTCTACTTTGGATAGCCTTCTGCTGCTTGGCATCAAGATCATGATTACGCCAACAACAATGATGCCAATGCCTTGGTAGATGAATATATAGCCTATATCTGAAACAGCATTGCCTAAAAATCCGCCAAGAAAAGCCCCAAGTGCAACAAATACCGAAATGCATGTTGTTGAAATTGTGTCAACGCGGCCCACCATATTTTTGGGTGGGATTTTTTGATTTAGGGTTGAAAAAATTATGTCCACCGCTTCAAGCAGTGCCGCAAAAACAATCGTTGCGATGAGTCCTCCCATTATTTGAATGGGTACAATCAAAGCAAACGCAATTCGAGAGACACCCGCAAGCACGAGCAGTATAAAAACAAGGCTCCCGACCTTGAATTTTTTCCCAAGCACACCCATAAAATATGATCCGATAATTCCGCCGATTAAAACCATCAGCGTGAAGAGTACATATCCTTGTGCGCCGGCATGGTATTCCAGAAACATCGGTCTGTTTACATAGGCGATTTCGCCCACAAAATCCATTGTCACAACCGCGATCAGTATTAACAGTAAAATGTTTCGCCTTATAAACCCTGCGCCTTCTTTTAGGTCTTGCACATAATTTGCGGACGGTTGTTTTTCGGCGGTTTCTGATTTCGTATTTTTCAAAAACCAAGAAACGATAAAGGCAAGTACCAAAAAAGCCGCTGAAAATCCGTAAAGAAAACTAAAATTAATATCCCCGCCTAAAGATACCAGCAATACCGCACCAATGATAATCCCACCGGTCATGGCGATAATTTCGATCAGCGAATTTGCTTCCATAATTTCATCTTTCAGAACGATTTGTGGTAACAAAGCCGTCCCCGCAGGGTTTTCAAAAAGGGCGGCGATGTTGTACGTAAATATAACGGCAAACATAAATAAAACACCAAGATATTCCCGCAAGGGTGTAAATGCCAAAAGAGAGAGCACCACAAACTCCAAAAATGTAGTAATCCGCATGATGGTTATTTTATTGCGTCTGTCCACAACAGGGCCGACCGCAAAAGAAAGTATGCTAGGGGCTGCCATTAAAAACCCTGCAATCCCTGTATATACCGGATTTTGGTATATAAGATGTACGGAGAGTAAAATAAACATGGAGAACATAACGCCGCCAATGCCTGAAAAAAATTGATAGGTTAAAAATACACGAAACATTTTATTTCGCTTAAACAATTGAAGCATGAACAAATTATCCTTTGCGGTATGATGTTAAAGGTTCTTGTTTATTTGATTTTATAAAATAATTATATGGATTCCCACCGTGCAAACATGCCGCAGGGCAGTATTACATTGCTTTTTGCCGGCAATCCTATTTCGGCAGTAGAAACGATGCCGCCCAATCGGTAATTTTCTTTGATGATGTCCAGCACATTGCCAAAGACCGTGGGTGAAAATCCGGCTGTGTATGCATTAATGAGTATGAACAGTGGCTGATCGGACAGAATCTTTGCACATTCATTGACCAGTTCGTATAATTTTTCTTCAAGTTTCCACATCTCACCGCCGGGACCGCGTCCAAAAACCGGAGGATCCATAATGATGCCGTCATATTGTGTGCCGCGCCGTCCTTCTCTGCGGACAAATTTTAAAACATCATCGGTAAGGATGCGGTGTGGCTTTGCAGACAATCCCGATAAATGAATGTTGTCTTTTGCCCAGTTGTTCATGCCTTTTGCCGCATCAACATGCGTTACGGACGCGCCTGCGGACAACGCTGATACAGTGGCACCACCTGTATATGCAAACAAGTTTAATACATTGATGGGTCGTTGTGCTGCTTTGATTTTATTTTGTACCCACTGCCAGTTTACAGCTTGCTCGGGAAACAATCCCATGTGTTTAAAGCCTGTCGGACGAATGTGAAATTTTAAATCGCTAAATGCCACTTTCCACGCTTCCGGTGTTTTTGGATTCTTTATTTCCCATGAACCACCGCCTGATTTTGATCGGTGATAGTACATGTCGTGTTCATTCCAGTTTATAGATTTGTTGCGTGGCCAAAAAGCTTGCGGATCCGGGCGCACGACTTTAATGCCCGCCCAGCTTTCAAATTTTTCTCCCCCGCCTGCGTCCAGTAGTTGATAATCTTTCCATCCCTCAGCAAGATGCATCATTATTTAAATACCCCAATCTTTGTGTATAAAAAATTTATAGTGATTGTTATTCATTGAATGTCTTACAACATAGTATTATACCCTATTTTGTGTTTGTTCTTAAATAACTTTTATTAAAATAGATTTGAATTTTATACGAAATTGAAATGGGCATGCAATTTTATTGTTTTATTTTTTAACGAATTAAAAAAGCTTCCTGTCACAAGGAAGCTCTTTGGAGATGGTTCGTTTTTAATTATTTCAGCAAACCTGTAAGGTTTGGAAGAAACTTGGCGATATCACCGGCATGGTCTTTGAGAAGACCGCCAACAAGACCGGAGAGTGCTGTGTTTGAGGTGTCTGCTTTCGCACCATCGGTAATTTTGCCGATGATGCTGCCGAGCAAGTCGGTTTGCTGTTGCTTTTTAACTTCGCCGTCTTTTAATTTGCCAAGCAAGCCGGTAATAAGATCCGGTGCTTTTTCAGCGATGTCACCGATTGGAAGGTCATTCAAATTAACCTTTCCGTCAAGCAATGTGCCAACAAGACCATCTTCGTGCTGGCTGATCAAGTTTCCGATTGAAGATAAAATGCTCATTTTTGCTGCCCCTTTCTGTGGGTCAAAAGAATAAAATATGTATGCGTGATGCGCTGTCGAATCAATCGACTCTATGGATAATTTTACCATCATTGGAAGTTAAGTGCAATATGTGAAATGATTGTAATCCTAATGTCATAAGAATGTAATAAGAGGCGGCGGTTGTCGTGAGGCTCTAATTAAGTATATTTTGAAGCGCATTAAAAATTTATTTGAATGAAAACAAAAAGACGCATCAAATGCGTCCTTTGTTTTTAACTGAGCTGGCAGGATTTGAACCTACGAAATGCACCGTATTAAGTCATCAGCATCGAAGCGGAAACGGCTCATTTCAGCAAGACCATGTGTTTTGTGTGGATTTCCCGCAAAATTAAGTCGTGCAATGTAGGGCTGTTTCCTGTGCTGTGGCGAGGCACTAAAAAAGACGCCCCGCTAATGGAATGTCTTTGTGGCATTGTGATAAATTATTTCCCAGCTTTCTCTGCATTCTTTTTCAACCGCAGATCAGCCCGTACATTTTTGTTCGGGCTCAAACATGGGTATTGTTTATTAAAGCATGTATGATAAAGGGTTGTTCCAATCATCAGGGAAACCTATGCGGTGGCTTTAATTTCATTGTTAGCTCCTAAATGTAAAAGGCCTCACATCATCAGAGCAAAAATCCCGGATTTTGTGAAACCTTGCCCCCAATTCCGCTAATTCGGTTTGGGCAGCTCTATTGATGGGATTATAATTATGTTTTAAAAATCCGTCAACTGTTTTATGTGCTATATGTTGTCATAGCGTAGCGTATTGTTTATTCTTTTTCATTATCCCACGTCATCTTTTGTTTGTTGTGGTCAACAAATATGGTATAATTACACGACCTTGAGCAAGGCGGATTCGTCACGGCTGACCCATCGAAAGAGGGTGAAGCCAATGTATGATATATTTCTTGTGGTATTTGCAGCAATGACATTTGTTATCGCACTAATAGCACTGGTCGTAACCATCATTGATGTGCTGACTAAAAAGAAATAGCCGCCTAATCTGTCTAAAGGATGGCGGCTATACTTGTAATTAAATGATTACGGGTCAGTCGTTGCTTGAGTGTTAGAGCGAGTGTTAGCGCACTCGCTTTTTGTTTCTAAGAACATTATACATATTTTTACAATGGTTGTAAATATTCCGCATTGCCTCAAATTAAATAGCCGCGAAAAAGAAACGTAGCGTCAAATAAAAATAGCCGCGAAAATGAACCTCAAAAACAAGCGAGGTTCATATGGCAAGCGTGACAATGACAACAAGAAGAGAGATAATCAAACGCTATGAGGCGGCGTATCTAAAAGCCGGGAAGAAGGAAAAAGGGCGGATGTTAGACAGCATCCATGAGGCCACGGGCATAAGCCGAAGCCGCGCAAGGCGAATCTTAACAGGTTCCGGCGTGAAGCAAACAAAGAAGCGCAAGCCGGGGCGCGCGCCCAAATACGATGCGGCG
>Ga0209755_10003732_pt1 | contig 18708 bp, 16 predicted proteins | sample TergutCo191P1_FD_187301 | JGI IMG/M metagenome (GOLD analysis project Ga0209755, IMG submission 187301) | Cornitermes sp. P1 segment gut microbial communities from Petit-Saut dam, French Guiana - Co191P1 (SPAdes) (version 2) | ecosystem: Host-associated > Arthropoda: Insects > Digestive system...
AATACGCCTTACGTGTAATAGGGCGTGAAAAACTAATTATGGGTATACCTTTTTACGGACGCGCTTGGGTTGACCATAATCATCATAGAGCGCATATTTATTCTTCAATTGAAAGATTGATTCATTCTCATGGTGTAAAAGAAATTACACGCGAAAACTCCACCCCTACTTTTAATTATATAGCGCAGGTCCCTGTCAAAGTTTACTACGAAGATGAATATTCAATTTCAGCGCGTTTTGAAATGTACAAGTCGATGAATATTAGAGCGGTAGGTTTCTGGAGGATAGGGCAAGAAACAAAGAAAGTTTGGGATATACTTAAAATCGAGTGATTCTGTACTGCAACTGGGTTAAGATTGTCCGCAGATTTACGCAGAACCTCTCAACCGTCTTATTTTGTTTTATGACGCTTTATTATACTCTATTATATCATTAAATATCAATTAAATCAATCGTTTATGATGATTTACCGTGCTATTTTTCGCTTTACCGTACTACATTATACATAAAATTTGTCATAATTTTGTCATTTAAATTTTAATTATTTTTTTGACCAACAGAATATTTATATGTTTAATAAAATATCTGATTACATCTTACTTTAAACTGGGGAGTTTTACTCTCCCCTACCCCTGAAAGGGGAAAGCCAGCTCAAAAGTCTAATTACTATTTCCTATGTTTCTTTCCTTTACTATGATAATGACTAAACAAATGAAAAATTCACTGACACCAAATTCATGTCAGGATAAAAATTATTTTCCCCTCTTCCGATTCAACATTTTTTTCTTCTTTCGCGGTAAGAGTCACCCATCCGTAGTTTTTAATATCGAGCTTGCCCTTGTATAAACGGTACGCCAGATCATGATCATTTCACGCTTCCAGCCTCGCTTCTTTATGTTCTTGGCATAAACTCCTGTGCCAGCCGGTAAGTATTACACAGATTAGTGAATTCATTATTTCCATTATAAAAAATCTGTATAAGTCTATATCTCATAAAGAATTAGCGTTACTAGTCCCATCAATCCAATTTACAAAAGAAGCATATTTTTTTGGCATGGTGTTAATAGAAGTGCCGTAGTATTTCTGATAACATTTTACAAAATCACGAGGGAGGTGATCAAAGGTCGGTCATGCAAGCGGCTTGCCTGATGCGTGTATCAGTAATTTTCCTCTGTAGCTTGTGTCCCATGAACGGTTTTCGATTGTTTTTATTCCCCGACATATTAAAGCAGCAAAGGGTTGTCGGATTGATAAAGTTTTCATTCTGCCTCTGTTTGTCCTTCAAAAAATAAATCAAGTTTTTTACTGATAGTTTTATTATAGGGCAAGAGATTTTTATAATCTTTGGGAAGTTTTGCGCTTGTTGTGTATGTCGATACTCCTTTCGGCATTGAACTTGTTTTGAGGGAATATTCGACAATGACCCGATTTTTTTCTTTACAGATGATGATACCGATTGAGTCGTTTTCATGGGGTAGTTTTACTTTATCATTTAAAAGCGAAAGATAAAATTCCATTTTCCCTTTGTATTCGGGTTGGAATTCGCCGATTTTAAGTTCTATTGCTACAAGGCATCGCAATTCACAATGATTATTAAGGACATTTTTTGACCAGCTTATTTCTGCAACCAGTGGTTGCAGAAATTCAACTTTTTTAACCTCAACCGGTTTATGAGTTAGGGGTTAGTTATGGTCATGGGTGGCTCCGTTTATTTCGCTTTCTAACTGCAATCGGATAAATTCTTTCTCTCTTTCAATTTCAATTCGCAGTTCTTCTTCGGTTGGCAGATAAAGTTTATACTTGGTTGCAAATAGATGTTCATTGCCTTTCAGGATTGAATATCGAGCAATATCTTTATCGGTTTCGGAACAAAGCAAAATACCTATAGTGGGGTTATCTCCTTCATTGCGTGTCAATTCGTCATACATTCTGACATACATATCCATTTGTCCGACATCTTGATGTGTGATACGGGTTGTTTTTAAATCTATTAGTATAAAACATTTTAAAATATAGTTATAGAAAACCAAATCGACATAATAATCGCTTGTTTCGGTGCGGATTAATTGCTGGCGTTCAACGAAAGCAAAGCCCTTTCCCAATTCAAGAATAAATTGCTGTAGGTGGTTGATGATGGCTTTTTCTAAAACCGCTTCGCTATATCCTGTATTGCCAGGCAACCCTAAAAATTCTAGAACTGACGGATTTTTTATGAATTCGAGTTTATCTTTTTGGAATTTTCTTGTTTTTGTCTGCATTTCTTTTACTACAGGTTTTCTCACTTGAGACATGAGAAGCCGTTCGTAATATTGAGTACTGATATTACGGTCTAAAGTACGGACATCCCATGTTTGCTCAGAAGCTTCCTTCAAATACCATGCTCTTGCCTCAGGATTGGTAACTCGCATTATTCTTTGAATATGAGACCAGCCAAGAGAAGACACAAAATTAACTTTTTGAATTCTGCGAACACTGTTCGCAGAATTATCGTTACTTTTGACAGTTTTTCTAGTTTTGTCAGATTTAACAGTTTCTGTACTTTTCGATTCTGCGATCATTGTTCGCGTAATTGGGAGTTTTGGGAAAGTTTGATAAAACTGTCGATATTGCCAAACACTTCTTTCAGAAAAACCTTTACCAAATTCGGCAGTAAGTGCTTTTGATATATTTTTAATAACTTGTTCACCGTAATTTGCTCTGTTTCCGCCTTGTTGTATTTCTTCAACAATCCGTTTCCCGATTAGCCAATATGCCTCTACCATTGAATAATTGACGGCGGCATAGGCTTTGGCTCTCGCATCTTTAAGGATTTGTTTTATTTCGGTGATATATGTTTTAGATATTGACGGCATTATTGGCTCCTTAATTTAAGCTTATCATAGGTTTTTTGATGGTTAGATATGGTCATAGGTGGTTTCTTATCTATTTCTTTAATGATTTTAACAATTCTCCTATTATTTGATTAATACTTTCTGGAATTGAAAAATGCACATTGCTATCACCTTCTTTTTTTGATTCAGAATCAATTAGAAAACTATCATCAGAGAACAATTTCTTTGTGATTTCAATTTTTAATTTATTTCTTTCTTCATTAGGTATATTCTCAATAAATGCGTCTAATGCTGATAATTCAAGTTCCATATTTCTATATATTCTTTCAAGTTTTCTATGTTTACCAGATTCCTTAGCGAGGTAAGTGGCAAGTGCTGTGGGTAAGGATGTTGCTAATACTCTAACTAATGTTTCTTGCCATGAAAGACCTTCTTTTTGAAATGTAAATAATATTATAAGTGCTAGTCCTGCAACAATAGAAAATATAACTATAGATATAATTCGTAATACATTTGCATTTTTTTTCTCAAAATCTGCGTTTTTACTGTAATTGCCAGCAAAACCAGTATTTGAAACAATTTGTAATATCTCTCCAGCTTTCTGGTTTTTTAATTCTATTTCTTTTAATAATTTTTCTGCTTTCTCATTTAGGTCTAATTCATTTTTATTATTATCTGTATTCAATTTTAAAATTAAACTATTAAATTCTGTTTTAAATAGTAAAATGTCTTTTTCAAAATTTTCCCTTCTAGTTTTTTCATCTGAATTATAATTTGTTTGTAGATTATTTAATAAAGTATCTACTCTTTGTTGTACTAAGTTGAAATTATTTTCAGCATTTTTTAATTTAATAATATACTCATCGGATAATTGATTGAATATATTTGTTTTTTCATTTAAGGTACTAATTGTCGCTTCTGAAGATTTCGTAAGGCTTTCTAACATATCTTTTGGATCGATGTTTATCAAACAATTTTGATTTGTATTATTTTGAATTATCTGTTGAGTAATAACGACAGCTTGCTCTAAATATGAAATAATATTGGGTAATTGATTTGCTCGATTAGCATGATATTGATTTAAAGAGTTTTTAACATTTGTCAAATGTGAATTGATATTATCTAAATGATTTTTTGGTGTTATATATATATTTGCATTAAGAATTACATTTGATATGTATTGTATAGAACTGTCAATTTTAATAATTTCATCAAGATTTTTTGAATCAGGATATTTTATAATAGTTTCTGAGAGTAAATTTTTAATTTCTATTAGTAAAGATTTAACAGGATGTAAATCAAATATTTCTTTATACAACATAAGTATCTCCTATTAATACATATTTTGTTCTTCTTTCTCTAATCAAATCATTTATAATAAAATCGTTTGTCGGTAAATCAAAAGTATTCATTCCTCACCTCCACTCCACCTTAGGCAACCCCTCAACAATCTCAACAGTTTTCACACTAATCGTTATCACCGACAACAGCAAGTCCAAAATATACTGCGGATTTTCGTGTTCTTTAGCCCAATCGTTAGGGTCGTTTTTTATGCCGCTTTCTTTATGGGTGGTTATTTGGTAACGTTCCATAACCCATTCAATAGCGGATTTTCCATTAACAATATATTCGTATGCTCTTTCTGGAATATTAGTTATTGTTAAATATGAGTTGTAGATTATTGTATCTTTTTTTCCTTTTGACGGAAAAGACATTTTATTAACAGTTAATTGAGTATCGGGGAATTGTTTCTTTGGTATAGGTTTTCCGTTTATAAAAATATCTTTTAATGGTTCGTATTTTTCATAATCAAGATGTAATTCTGCTAATTCTCTTCCTGATTTTGAGAAAGCCCAAAAATCGGCTGGTTTTTCTACAAGCGGTAGGCGAGGAAGCATTTTTTTGAGGTCATTTGAAAAAGTTTTACGATAATCTGGACTGTGCAATATACCATAAACATAATAAAAAATATCTTCTTTGTTTACTTTAGGTCCATATCTTGTTTTTGCCTGTTCAAGAATAAAATCTGAAATTGCGTCATGACGAACATAATCATCGTCTGCTTGTTTAAATAAACTGTTTTGAACTTTTGTTTTTTCTTCATACCAATAAAGTGGGAAGCATTGAGTTCCACCATTCATGCCATTTAAAAAACCCATTTCTGTTAATTGTTTCGACATTAAAACAGAAAATGAAAATTGACTTTTCCCTGTAATACAAATAATAAAGTTTTTAGTATCATGTGTAGGAAGAATACGAGACCAAGAACTAGGGCGTTCAATAAATAAATTATTAAAATATATGTTTGTTTTACAAAATGGTCTATATAAACTAATATTAAAAGAATTTTCTTCAATTTTACATATAACATTATTATAACAATATTTTTTTAAGTTTACAGACCAACTAATTTTTTGAGTATTATTATCTAATACATCATCAATCTTTGTATTTTTTGTTTTATTAGACATTTTCTCAAATTGCTTTCTTTGTTCATTATAAAAACTAATAGTTTTTTTCATGTTAGTTAGTAATAATTCTTTTGAAAAATTAAAAACCCAAGCATCACGACTTGATACTATTGCTGATGTTTGAACATAAAAAAAACTATTTGAATTTGTTTCAAACTTTTTTTCTGGTTCTATTGGAATAAAATCATCAAACTGTGAATTACGTTTATTCACCCAATCATTGTGTTGATTTGGATTTATTTTTATCCAGTTTATATTACTTATTGTTGAAAATCCTTTTATTATTTCAAGTTTCTTTTCTCTGCTGTGATAATCTCCAATATCGTAATAATGAATAATCGCTTTTTCGGTTTTTTGTGAAGGATTTTTTACAAGTAAAGTTATGGAAATTGGTGTACGAGAACCGCCGCCAAATATTTTACCGCCTTCCTTCCGACTGAGTTCTCCGCTTGTACGTTGGTTTCCTCTCAAATTAAAAACATGAATTGATGTAAATTCATGTTCAAGGTAATACCTAAAACCATCAAGACCATTACTATCAAGCCATGAACTGTTAGAAACAAAGCAAATAATACCGCCATTTACGGGATCAAGGCGGTCTGTACTCCAGCGGAAAGCCTTGATATATGTATCATAAACTGTTTTGCTTAAATTCGCAGAAGATTTTGCTACATAGGTATCAGCAATTCTGGTTTCTAATTTTGGATAAGATAAATTTTGCGCATTATCATTTGCCGATTTTTGACCAATAGAATAAGGCGGATTTCCAATTATTATCCGTAACGGTGTTTTCTGCTGTTGGAGAACTCTTTCCGAATTCTGAGGAAAAATTTCACTGAAAAGATTTTCACCTTCTTTTGTCTCGCCTAATTGGAATGTGTCTGTCAGGCATATCCCTGGGAATGGCGTATATTCTGTATTTTTCGTTTTTGTTGGTTTTACTGTTGGAAATTGGATAACATTGTCTGCCGCGTATTTTTCCTGTTCATGAAAAAATTGTGGATTATACGGTTCAACTGTTTTTAATTTGTCGTGATATACATTTTCTATATTGATAGAAGCGATATAATAAGCCAATAAGATTATTTCGTTTGCATGAATTTCTTTTAAATATTTTCGTTTTAAGTCTTCATTCTTGATTATTCCGCTTTGCAAAAGGCGAGTAATAAATGTACCTGTTCCTGTGAACGGGTCAAGGATATGAACATTTTCATCGGTCATACTTCTGCCGAATTCTTTTTGTAAAACATCTTCTACGCTGTGAATAATGAAGTCTACGACTTCAACAGGAGTATAAACAATACCTAATTTTTCGGTCACTTTTGGGAAAGCGGTACGGAAAAACTTATCATATAATTCGATAATTATTTTCTGTTTACCTTCGCTGTTGTCTATTCCTTTGGCTCTTTCTTGAACAGAGAAATAAAACTTATCAAGGTTCTGTGTATCTTCTTTTTTGGTTTTTTCATTTAGAGCGGATATAATTCCTTCCAATGATTTAGAAACGGTATTATTTTTTACAAAAGAATAATCTTCAAATAATGCTTCAAATACAGGCTGTGTTATAATGTGTTGCGCAAGCATTTCGATTGCTTCTTGTTCTGTAACAGATGGATTTATATTTTTTCGTAAACCGTTAAGATATTTTTCAAATTCTTCTTTTGCTGTGCCTTTTTTCTTAACAATTTCGGTAATACTCTCGATATGTTTTTCCGCTATTTTCGCTACATCGGAAGCCCATCTTTCCCAATACGGCTTTTCGCCGCATTTTAATACAATCTTTGCGTAGATTTGGCTTTGCAAAGAAGCGAATTGTAATTCGAGTTGTTTTTGGAACGGACTTTTTTCTTCTTCTATCGGTTTATCATTTTTTGTTGTATCGGAAACTTCATCTTTTCCACCAATATTAGCGCCAGGTGTATTTATTTTTTTACCACCTGACTTATCTTTATTTAATTCAATTTTATTGATAATGGCATTAAAGCGGTCGTCATGGGCACGCAAGGCGTTTAGAACAGTCCATACTACTTTGAAGCGGTCGGAAGCAAGAGTTTTTTCCGGTTCGGCATCAGGAAGAACTACAACGGGAATAATTATATAGCCGTATTTTTTCCCTTCGGCTTTTCGCATTACACGACCAACAGATTGTACAACATCAATTTGACTGTTTCTTGCTGATAAAAACATTACGGCATCGAGCGAAGGAACATCGACACCTTCGGATAGACAACGTACATTGTGAAGGATTCTACATTCATTTTTAGATGGGTCGGTAGATTTTAACCAATGGAGTTTGCTTTCTCTTATTTGCGCTCCCATTGTTCCGTCTACATGGTCGGCTTCAACTATTACCATTCCTTTTCTTTTTTCTTCGGATAATGTTTCAAAGTAGGCATCACGGCAATTATTAAACTGTTCAACCGTTCTTTTTGAAACTTCTATATTTTGGCAGAAAGCGACAGCACTACGCATGGGAGAGGGGTCTACACCTTCAAATAATTCTTTGTCTGTTAAAGAGCGTTTGGATAATGCGTTAATACATCCAATAAGTTTTAAGGCGTTTTCTGTATCTATTTCTTCGTTTTTATCACGAGTATTATTTTTTATTGCTTTTCGCAATTCGCCTGTTAATTGATCTTCTTGAAGCGTTAAAACTATAACTTTGTAATCTGATAATAATTGCTTATCGACCGCTTCACCAAAACCTATACGATATATTTCTTCACCGTATAATGAAGGGTCATCCATTGAGCAGGCAACAGCGGAATTGTCTCTGGCTTTTTGCTGCATTTCCTCTGAATAAATTCTGGGAGTTGCCGTCATGTAAATACGCTTTTTTGCTTTAATATATTTTTCATCGTGAACTTTAACAAAAGCGGCTTCCTCTTTTTTATCAGGCGTTACTCCTGTTGTGCGATGAGCTTCATCACATATTACAAGGTCGAATAAGAAACTGTCTTTTTTATTATTGTTTATTCTCTTTTGAACTTTGCTGATAACGTCAATAGATTGATATGTGGAAAAAACAACTATATTACCGCCTTCTGCTTTTTGTGATTTTTGAGCTAAGATATATTGATGTTCAATACTGTCAACATTTGTTGAAGCTGGATATGCTAAATCTGTTATTGTATCAGAAATGTCATCATCCTTTTTTGTTTTTTTTGAAACTGAACTGTCGGAACAAATACATATTGCGTGAATTGGATATTGACATTGTTCTTTCCATTCTCGAAGTGTTTGCCCTAACAATGCGATTGAAGGAACAAGGAATAAAACAAGTCCTTTGCTTTGCGTTTCTTTTTCTGCGATACGAAGACTTGTGTATGTTTTTCCTGTACCGCAAGCCATTATTAATTTACCGCGCTCATTGGTTTTTAGATAATCATGAACTTTATCTATTGCGGTTTGCTGATGCGGTTTAGGGTCGTATTTTTTTATTACGGCATTTTTACCTGATAATCCTTCGTCAAGTTTTTTCCAATCGACTTTTGCTTCGACTAATCTGTAATATCCTAATCTTATAACTTCTGGTGTTTGATTTTGTATTGTCTGCTGTGCATCATTGTTAAAACCTTTTATTGTAGTATCAATCCAAAGACGGCAGGCAAAGTTTACCTTTTTCCCTGCTTGTTGTGTATCGTAAAATGATTTGCCGGAAGTTGAAAGGAATGTATCTACTTTGGGTTTATCTATAGTTGTGCTTTCCTGATAGCATTTGCATTGTATAGCCCAGTAATCGCCGTTTTTGGTTTTTGCAACAAGGTCGATGCCTAAGTCTTTATCTCCTACACCGAAGTCTGCACGGGAGGGAAATTCTTCCCAAAGCCAAATATCTGTAAAATCCCCATCATAAATCGGGTATGTTTTGAGGAAAGACTGCATTAAACGCTCAAAACGATAGCCTTTGTGTCTTTCAGAGACTGAGGTATCACGATATTTCTGTAGAATTTGGTCAAAATTCATGATTTTATTATATCAGATTTGGGAAATGGGGGGCAAGATGGAGGAAATTTGATTATAACCTATTAAATCTTCCTTGCCATTGCTTGAATATGTTCTTTTAATGAATTTGAACATTTAATTATTTCTTTAATATTTTCATTATGAATTGGTTTTTGTGCCAATAAATCACCGCATGATAGATATGTTTGCTGAATTTCATTATTTATATAACGCTGTGTTTTTTAAAATGCTTCTGCTAATTTATTAATATCATCCGTGAGTTCTTTGAAATATAAATTAGAAATCACTATATATTTTGCATATTGTAAATCACCAGAGGGATTAGATTGGTTAAATCTATCAAGATAATCATTCCATGTTGTTTCGCCTTTAATAACAGAAAAGAAAAATATATAATTTAATGCTCCAGTGTACTTAGTTTCGTTCAGGTTCATCTAATAATTCTTCACGAAGTCTATGAATTAAATCCATAATTATTAGTCTTTCTTTTTCTGGGCATTTTATAATATCAAGATACATTATAATAATATCAGTTTGCAAATCCGAAGCAGTTGCTAAAAAACTATGAATAAAATTATCATCAATATTATCATTCATAAAAACAGAAAATGAAGATGTATGTATAAAGTTTGAGGTAATTTTATATAAGGAATTATAATCTCTTAAACCTAAGTCATTAACAAGCGTAATAAGTTTTCTATCATTTTTATTTGGAATTAAATCTTTTAACCAACCATAATCCTCTAATAACTCGATATCGTAAATATCCAGCAATTTATTTTTTGCGGCTTCATCTTCTGCTTCAAGAACGCCATTAAGCAATTCCATCGTTTTATATTTTGTAATATTACCATGAGCAACAAATGATTTTGTTAAATCAGGATGAAGTTTTAAATATGAAAATACAATAAAGGTTTCATATAATATGCGTAACTGTGAAAGTATACTTGAATAATTATCGGTTAGGTATAAAGTAATTATTGAATGAAATTGGTCAAATGAACTATTTATCATTTTTGAAAGAAGGCTTGCATTTTCGCTTTTTAGTTTATATTTTTATTCTGCATATTCAAATACGGAAAGAGTGATACTTGAAAATAAAAAAAGACATTTTGCGTCATAATCTGCTAAAGACTTTTGAACTTGCATTATACCAAGTTGTTGCATAACCTTTTCAGCTTTGGCTGTTCCAATCGGTAATATTTTCGATTAGTTTTTATATATATTTTAGGGGTGATATAAATAAAATAGTTACTCTTGGCTCGCTTTTCTTTTGCATAATGACTTTTGTTTCATTCTTCGGTTATATGTTTTTTCCGTTATCGCAAGCGGGATTTGCAGGTACATTTAATGATAAAATGCACTTGGTTGTAACGATTTTAGTGGTTTTATTTACGATAGTATCGTTAATTCTTTTTTTTATAGGTTTTTTAAAAACAAGTAATTTTAAATATCTAGGAATAATTTCTATATGTACATTCGCTGCTTTGCTGATTGGCGTAATGCTTATAAATAAATTACCGAAAATATATTTTGGTATCGCAGAAAGGGTAAATGTTTATTCGATAAAAATATTTACAGGAATTTTATCTTTTTGGATGTTTATGATTGTTAAAAATGGACAAAAATGTTTGGTATTATATCTTTAAATTTAGTAATCTATAATACAACAGGAGAAATATATGGAAAATAAAAAAGGGGTACTAAAATACTTCTGGCAAGTTACCTACGCTCATACAATATCATATTTTATTGCCGGATTAATCGCTTTGGTGTTTGTTGATTATCGGGAATGGTGGTCTTCGGAATATATATCCGCTTTTTATCGTGATATTGACTCTCCTATTGTGGCATTGGGCGGAGGTTTTTTACAATTATTCAGGGGGATAATTGTCGCTTTAATATTATTGCCTTTACGGAAAATATTTTTTGAGGAAAAATACGGTTTATTAAAATTGGCGTTAATTATATTCGGTTTTTCTATTGTATCTACCTATGGTGCTGTAATCACATCTTTTGAAGGTTTGATATATTTAAAAGTACCGTTAATTTATCATATTAAAGGTATTCCTGAAGGGTTAATATGGCTCTCATTATTTATTGGAATATTATTTATTTCGATAAAATATTCGCATAAAAAAATTGTTACAATATTGTCAATAATAATTGTAACATTAATTTCTCTTATGACTATAATGGGTTATTTAAGCGCAATGGGTTATCTCAATACATAATTTATGAATATTGAAAGCATAATTGGCAGCAATTTTAATGGTATTATTTCTATAAGAAAAAATAATGATGTAATATTCCAAAAGCCTTATGGATTTGCTGATATTATTAATAAAATACCAAATGAAATAGATACAAAATTCGCGACCGCTTCTGCCGGAAAGGTATTTGTTGCGGTTGCAATATTAAAATTAATAGAAAAGGGAAAATTAAAATTAAATGACTGTATTGGTAATATACTGGATTTCGATTTAAAAGAAATAGATAAGAATATTACAATTAAGCAATTATTAAATCATACTTCCGGTATTCCTGATTATTTTGATGAAAGTGTAATGGAAGAATATGCAGACTTGTGGCAAAATTTCCCTAATTATAAAATCAGAAAATCAATAGATTTATTACCCTTGTTTATAAATAAACCAATGATGTATAAAGCAGGTAAAAAATTTCAATATAATAATTCAGGCTTTGTAGTATTAGGATTAATAATTGAGAAAATTACAGGTTTATTATTTGATGAGTATCTAAATGAAAATATTTTCCTGCCTTGTGGAATGAATAATACCGGATATTATGAACTTGACAGGCTGCCTGCAAAATGCGCGAATTCATACATTTATGATAATGTGCGAAATGAATATTATACAAATATATACAGCGTAGATGCTAAAGGAACAGGGGCAGGCGGAGCATTTACCACAGTAACTGATATAGAAAAATTTTGGGAATGTTTATTAAGCGATAAATTAATATCAAATGATTTATTATCAGAAATGTTAAAACTTCAAATAACAGATAATGAAAATTATTATGGTTATGGTATGTGGCTTGAAAAATTAAAAGATGAATCATTAGAGCCATATTTTACAGGAAGTGATCCGGGTGTAAGTTTTTTATCAAGTTTTAACAGATATAAAAAAATAAATATAACTATCATAAGTAATACCGGAAATAATGTTTGGAAAATGAAAGAAAAAATATTAGTATTATTATGAAAATAAATTAAACATGGACAAAACTGTTCATAATCAATTAAAAACATTGATATAAAATGACAGCGAAGGAGGAATTGATATGAAACCGAAAATTGTTAAAAAACCGGCTATTAAGCTGGCAGGTTTTCTTTTGAAAACGACAGAATTAAGCAGTATTAGTTTAAGCAGGTTTAGTTTTAAGGAGTTATCATCATATTTTTGGCATGATTGTATAACTAACGGCAGTTTGCAAAAATTAAACAATGAATCGTTTATAAAGAATAACAATCAATACGGTATTTGTATTCCGGTAGAATCGGGAAATCCTGAATTTGAATATGTAATCGGAATTGAAGTTAAAGACGGTGCAGATATACCTGAAGAATATCATGTATGTACTATACCGGAAGCAACGTATGCCGTTTTTAGAACAAAGCCAACAGACAGTGAAAATTTTTCAAATGTAATTGAAAGAACATGGGTAAAAATTATTATGGACTGGCTTCCGGCGGCAGGATATGAATATATAGACAGCAAGGCTGATTTTTGTTTTTATGATGCGCGTTATAATAATAAAAAATCAAGCGTGTGCGAGATATATCTTCCTGTAATTAATAAACAGATAGAAAAATCATCAGAATATAATGAGACAGATACAAAGAAATGTAAAAATTGTCTAAGAAGGATTCCCGTTCATTATTGCAGATGTCCGTATTGCAGAAGAGATGATTTTCAATTTGATAATAATTGAATATAAAATAAATAAATTATCAAGGAGATAAGAGTATGAGATATTTAATACCGCAGCATTATATGGCAGATCCTTCCGCGCATGTTTTTAACGGCAAGCTGTATATTTACCCTTCGCATGATTGGGAGAGCGGAGTTCCAAAGAATGACAACGGAGATCATTTCAACATGAAAGATTATCATGTTTTTTCTATGGACGATGTTGAAAACGGCGAAGTAACTGATCATGGAGTTATCCTTGTTGTAAAAGATATTCCATGGGCAGGGCGTCAGCTTTGGGACAGCGATGTAGCTTGTAAAAACGGGAAATATTATATGTATTTTCCGCTTAAAGATAAAAACGATATTTTTCGCACAGGTGTAGCAATTGCCGACAAACCGGAAGGACCTTTTATTGCGCAGCCTGATCCAATGCGAGGAAGTTACAGTATGGATTATTGCGTAATTGAAGAAAAAGGCGATTATTACTTTTACTTCGGCGGACTTTGGGGCGGTCAGCTTCAGCGTTATAAAGATAACAAGGCTCTTGAAAGCGGCGGTACTTTTCCTGCCGATGATGAACCTGCAATTGCTCCCCGTGTAGCAAAGTTAAGCGATGATATGCTTCAATTTGCGGAAGAACCGAGGGCTGTCGTTATACTCGATAAAGACGGAACACCCATCAAAGCGGGTGATGTCGAGCGTCGGTATTTTGAAGCCGTATGGGTACATAAATACAACGGAAAAAATTATTTCTCATATTCAACAGGCGATACCCATAATATTTGTTATGCGATAGGTGATAACCCTTACGGACCATTTACCTATCAGGGAGTAGCGCTTACGCCTGTTTGCGGATGGACTAGTCATCATTGCATAACAGAATTTAAAGACAAGTGGTATTTGTTTTATCATGACTGCGTTCCGTCAGGCGGAAAAACATGGCTTCGCAGTTTAAAAGTTGCCGAAATGAAATACAACGCAGACGGCACTATTCAAACAATAAACGGCGGCGGTTATTGGGAAGCTGAATAAAATTCATCAAACTAAAATGACTGCCATAATAAAAGATATTCCATTCAATTATAAGGAATACGGTACTGGAAAGCCTGTTTTGTGTATACATGGTTATTTGGTAGACTATAGAATGATGAAAAATTGTTTTGAACCTGTTTTTAAATCATTAAAAGATTATCGTAGGATTTATATTGATTTACCCGGTATGGGACGCACACCTGCGGCAAATTATATTAAGACCGCTTATGATACTTTAGAATTGCTTATTGAATTTATTAACCTTATAATTCCCAATGAAAATGTATTGCTTGCAGGCGAATCGTTTGGAGGACATCTTTCTTTAGGGCTGATAAATAAAATACCTGATAAAATAGACGGCGTATTTCTTCTCTGTCCGCATATTGATTCATTGATATATAAAAAAGAAAGCAGCCTGCCTGAAAAAACATCTATTTTTGTATCGGATATTTTACAAAGAAGAAAAAATGATCCTGATATAAAGAAACTATTAGATACCGCTGTTATCGCTACGCCCAAAATATTAAGAGATTATAAAACCAGTATTTTAAAAGGCATAAAAGTTTGCGATAAGCGGTTTTTGTTTAAACATTTTTCAGGCGATTTCAGCCTTAAACTAAAAGAAGATTTAAAAGGCGTTAAGTTTGATAAACCAATGTGTATTTTAACAGGACGGCAGGATCATATTGTAGGTTTCAATGACGCTTATGAATTGCTTAATATGTTTCCAAGAGCGTCATACTCTGTTATTGACTGCACAGGGCATAATTTACAGATAGAGAATGTGAAAGTTTTTACAGTGTTTGTAAGGGATTGGATTAAGAGAATAGAAATGGAGATGGACAGAAATGTTTAATAATGGATTTTTTTTATTATAATATTTAGATATATATGAAAATCATATATATTATGTTAGACGAAATAGGTGCTAAGAAAATTGGATTATATTGACAAAATAATATAAAAATTATAGAATAAATAATTAAGGAAAATATAATGATAAAATTATTTACAGAAAGGTTAATAATAAGGGATTTAGAGATTAATGATTTGGAAAATCATCATAAATTATTATCTGATAAAAATGTTATGTATTATTTACAAGATATTCAAACAAGTAATCTAGATGAATCAAAAGAAAATTTAAACAACGTCATTAATGATCAAAATAAAAAAGACAGAAAATATTATTTTTTCATAATTGAAAATAAAGAAACAAAAGAGTTTATTGGAGAAATTGGATATACAGTAATAAATAATACACCTTATGGGAAATTAGTGCATTTGGGATATTTTATATTAAAAAATTATTGGAATAAAGGATATGTAACAGAAGCATTAAAAAAAATAATAGAATATTCATTTGAAGAAAATAGTGTTTATAGGATACATACAGGATGTTCAAAAGATAATAAATATTCAGAAAAAATAATGATAAAATGTGGATTTATAAAAGAAGCGGAATTTAAAGAATATAATTATCATGATGGAAAATTAAAAGATAGAGTGGAATATAGAATGTTAAAAAATGATTGGAAAAAAAAATAATGTACGCACCTACTTCGTCTAACGCCCCAGGTAACTGACGTTCCAGCCCACCTTATAAGAAAAAACCGAAGGTTTTTTGGTGGGCTGGAATGTGGGTACGATAAAATTACACCAAGGGCGTAAGCCCGACTGTAATTTTTCGTACCCCGAGGGCGCGAACAGCGCCCGCAGCAGTTACCGTTTGTTATGCGACGTTTTCGCCTTTCTAATTATTCTATTTCATTTGATAAAATATTAATCCAGTCTCTTTTGCTGTATAAGAAACGATATAACAGCACTTTATTTTTCTCTTCATTGATTTTGTAAAATAAAATATAGTTTTTAATATTAATTGACCTAATACCCTTTGACGCTAAAAACTTGTTTTGCACAAATGATCTTCTAAAAGGATTTTCTTTTAATTTATTATAAGTCTTAATTAATTCGTTGTAATGATCTTCTGCGGCTCTTGGGGCTTCCAATACTTCACTGATATATTTTAATGCACAAACAATATCGTTGTTTACCTTTTCGGAAAATTCCAGCCTGTACATTATTTGCCTAACGCAAGCTGCATGTTTTTAATTACTTCTTCTTCGGTTAACGTTCTGCCGTTTTCTATGTCGTCAATTCCTTCCTGAATAAGCCTGTATAATTCGCTGCGTCCTGACATTTCTTCGTAGGTTTCAATGCTCATAACCGCAAGATCGCCCTCGCCGTTTCTTGTTAAAAAGACGGGTTCCCTGAATTTATGGCAGAAATCGGCAATTTCAACGTAATTACTGCTTAAATCAGCGGAATTTCTTATAACAGGCATCGGTTTCCTCCAAATAATCTGATTTCATTATAAACGTTTTATTATGATGAGTCAATTACGGTTTTTTTTCTCCAAAAAGTCCAACCCAAACTGCCCAAAAGTACAGTTAAAATAAGCCTTTCTCTGGCGGCAGGGATGCCGCTGTCTATAACGTGTGGAGTTTGCTTCGCAAACTCCAAGCTGAAAAATCGGCATGGATGCCGATTTTTCAGCAAAAAGCCTTGTAACTTTCTTATAAAACCGATACTATTATTGTAATGACAGAAAAAACAGCCAAAATGGGTCAAGATAATACTACATCAATTCCTTATGTGAATTCAAATTCTCTCTCTCTCTCTCTCTTATTATAGAAGAAACTTTACTAATACCCCTCATTACACTTTTTCAGGGGAGAGATCTGCCCACAGGGCAACATACCTCCCTTTTTATAGGAAAAACGCCGTCAAAATAATTCAATTGGCGGCTTTTCAATATTTTCAAGGAGGTCTCATAAATGAAAAAAAGATTGAAAATTAAAACAGCCATGCGTAGTATGGCAATTATCGCTATTGTTGCGGTAATCGGACTTGTCGTAGTAACCTGCGACAATGGAAACACGCCAACCACAGACCCATGCGCAAACGGACACAATTTCGGCGATGACTCTGATTGGGTGCCAGACGCTGAAGCGGCAACCTGCACCCATCCAAGCCATGACACCAGAGATTGTAAAAACGCACCCTGTACCGTAAAAGACAGGCGAGCAGGCAGTCATCCCGCGCTCGGGCACGATCTTCCGGGAGCGTATCCGGCAACTTGTATGGCAGACGGTTATACAGGAATAGGAACTTGTAAGCGTTGCTATGAAAATGAAACAGGCAAAACACTCAAAAGAGAACCTGACAATCATGATTTTAGCGGAACGCCTGTTATAACGCCTGCCACCTGTACAGTCAATGGAAAAGAAGTTGTAAATTGCGGTAATAATGGCTGCACAAAAACACACACAACTGTTACAGACGAACCTCTCGGACACACAGGCTCTGTAGCGGCATTTGCGGCGACTTGCACAACAGCGGGAAATTCCGTTTTATCAGGCAATTGTGTCCGCTTTGCTCAATGCAATCATGTTGTAACAGGTACGGTACTTGCCGCACTCGGACACCAGATCAACAACTGGACAACCCCTTTAACATCTGCAACCGTCACCCAAGTCTGCGACAGAACAACCTGCAATGAAAACATAACCCTCGCCGAATACATACAGGCACACAGCGCAGAGGGAACCGCCGCCGACACTGTTCCTTTGAAAGTATCCATAGAACTGACAGGAATGGCTGCAGGTACAACCAGCGGCGCTGCCTTTACACAGATCCTTGCCGCGCTCAACACCGGAAATAAATTGGTTGCTCTTGACCTTTCAGACAGTTATAGGACATCCAACGGATCGTTTATCACTGGTGTCAATTCTGCTGGTACACAGCCTAGTGGTTTAATTCGGATTGCGTCAATCGTTATACCCAATACCACTGTTACAGGAATCAGCGATTATATATTTTATAATTGCGTTAATCTAACAAGTGTTACCATGCCTGCCAATAATATAACTTTTATTGGTACATTCGCATTTAGTGGATGCACCGGCTTAACGAGTTTTGTTATACCCAACAGCGTAACCACCATCGGCAATTCTGCGTTCTATAACTGCAGAGGTTTGACGAGCGTTACCATAGGTAACAGCGTAACCAGTATCGGCAATTCTGCGTTCGACGGTTGCACTGGTTTGATGAGTATCATCATACCCAACAACGTAACCACCATCGGCAATTCTGCGTTCTTCGGTTGTACCGGTATAACGAGTATCACCATACCAGACAGTGTTACGAGTATCGGTACTTCTGTGTTCTCTCGCTGCAGTAACCTTTCCGTTATAATCATCAAGCGGTTTACTGCGCCGAGTACCATCACCACTCTTGGGACGAATGCATTCTTCAGCACTCACACTGATTTGGTCATCAAAGTTCCTGCGGCTGGCGTTGACGTGTACAAAGCGGCAACAAACTGGAGCGGCTATGCGAGCAGGATTGTAGCGGAATAAAAAGGCAAACGAACCTACAAGTTCGTCATAATTCAGAACATGTTCT
>Ga0209755_10003733_pt1 | contig 18708 bp, 12 predicted proteins | sample TergutCo191P1_FD_187301 | JGI IMG/M metagenome (GOLD analysis project Ga0209755, IMG submission 187301) | Cornitermes sp. P1 segment gut microbial communities from Petit-Saut dam, French Guiana - Co191P1 (SPAdes) (version 2) | ecosystem: Host-associated > Arthropoda: Insects > Digestive system...
AATTAACAACAATATAATTGCCGCGCCTGTCAAAGTCAAGGAATTTTTCTGTCGGCGAATCGCGCTGGCACGCGATTCATTGGCGAGCTTAAAAGGTTGTTAAGCATCTTCGAACCAAAACCAAAATGAAAGCAAGGATAACCCGCACGGCGCGCAGCTTGCGCTCGCAGTTTTTCCAAAACCGCCGGAAATGATCCTGCCAGCCAAGAGAATGCTCGACGATCCTGCGCTTGGGTGTCACCGCAAATTTGCGCGGCTCGTTGCACCTAGCGATCTCAGCCACGGCATTCAGAAGCGTCCTCGCCGCATGGGCAAAGCGAGCGCCGTCTTACCCTTTGTCACAAGGCGGTTTCAATGTTTCCGACAGTTTGGGCACGTGTTTCCCTGGCCTCTCAAGCACGCCTTTGCGGTGGCACACGTTCGCGGGTGTCACTCGAATGCCGTGCAGCAGGCCCATCGTGTCAACGCAGAGGCGCATTTTCGCTTCGGATATTTTTCTCCCGCGTCGCAGCCCTTTTCCTTCGCGGCGAGCGCGTTTTTGACGATTTTCGAGCCTGGAATCGCTCATCGTGGGCTCCGCCCGCCCTGTCATACATGACACGCGCGAAAGGGTTCTGCTCGACGGCGTTTCAGTGCAAGGCGTACGAGAGCGTCGAGGGGATACGGCTTGGCTTGGGCGCGTGTCTGGGACAGCAAGGGGACGCATTCGGGCAAATACTGCTACGGCAAGATGCCTATGCAGACGTTCGCTGATTCGATCCCGCTGGCTAGGGAAAAGCTTTTTGACCACAACAAATCTGACTGGCAGGGCACATGAGAATGCGCAAGTGCCTGATCAAATCTTGGCTATCGCAACCCATATCCCGCAGAAGGCCACGTAGCACGTCACCTCTGGCGAGCGGCCTTTCCCTATGTAGCTGACCTCCATGATAGGCACTGCAAGCTTGTTGAATTGCTCCTCGCCTATCGGACAGGGGCGTTTGTCCTTTTCCCCTTGGTTGTCACAAATCGCTTTACGGGAACAAACGCTTTGGATCAACCTTTGCTAACACTGTCTAATCCAACGGAGATTTTGTCGTTGTTATTCAACCGCGTCTGCTCAGGAGCGCTGAGCAGACGCATCGAATCGAGAGCCGCAGGAAACGTCGAGCCATCCAGTGCTTCCCTAGCTGCGAGTGGCTTGCGCGATCGCCAGCCGCACCGCCTCGATCAGTCCTTCCGAAGTGTAGGTCGCTCCGGCGATAATGTCCACGTCGTGGCTCTGCTCGGCAAGCATTACGGGAACAAGCCGTTGCACAACCATGTTGGCAAAAACCGGCGTGTCATTGTGCTCGACAATGGCAATGCTGACAATTTCGTTCGCGCTAAAAACAACCTCAACGCGCATATCGCCAAAGTACCCGCCTGCCGTCGTTGTGACCGCGCCTGGGTTAAACCTGGCTGCCTGAGCGAAAACCATAGCCGCGCCAAGCGCAAGCAAGGCAACGATAACGAATCGTTTTTTCATTGCAATTTCTCCTTCGCAAATTGTACTGCCTATGACGATATGCCGCCGCGTTTCCAAAACGCGGCGACACCCAATTCAAAATCGTTGCTTCCCTAAGGCGCAAGCCCGCCGACAAGCCGCGCTTAGTTTGAAGCCTGCTCTATCGCCAGCCGCACAGCCTCGCGCAGCGCTTCCGACGTGTACGTCGCGCTTGCCACGATGTCCACGTCGTAGCTCTGCGCGGCAAGCATCGCCGGAATCATGACTCCGAAAGCCATGTTCGCGAACATCGGCGTCTCTTCGTGCGACGTAACGGCAATGGCTTCGATCGCGTCAACGGTAAAAGTAACCGCGACGTGAATATCGCCATAATACCCGAACGCAAACGCATTGTAAATGCCCGCGGTGAACCTTGTCGCAGGCGCCGGGGCGGCAGGCTCCGGCGCCTGCGGCGTTGCGACAGGCTCGGGCGTCGGCTCAGGCGCTTGCGGCGCGACCGCGACAGGCGTCGTCGCCGGGGGCACGCCGGGGGACGCGCCGCCGGTCGCAGCGCTCATCAGCGCGTCGGACACAGCCGCGATGAAGCCAGATGACGTATCGGTAGCGCCCGCGACGATGTCCACGTTGACGCTCTGCACGGCTATTATCGTTGGCGCAAGATGGCTGAAAACCGAAGCCGCGAAAGCCGGGGTTTCGTTGTGCGCGGTTACCTCGATGCCGACAATCTCGCTGCCTTCGATAGCGACATTCACAAAAATGTCGCCGCCGAAACCGCCGGCGCCAACGCCGGGGAAAACGCCGTCGGGCAGGCTGATCGCGTCAGCCACCGCGGCAATGAAAGCCCTCGAAGTCTCGGTGGCTCCTGCGACGGCGTCCACGTCCGCGCTCTGCACAGCCAGGATCATGGGGAGAAGGTGGTCGAAGACCGAAGCCGCGAAAGCCGGGGTCTCGCTGTGCGCGGTCACGTCGATGCCGACGATGGCATTTCCTTCAATAGTAACGTCCACGTAAACGCTGCCGCCGAAGCCGCCGGCTCCAACGCCGGGGAAAACGCCGTCGGGCAAATTGATCGCGCCTTCCACGCGGTCGGGGAACCTCACCGCCCAGATGCTTCCGCCCAGACCTTCGCGGCAAGCCGCCAACGTCGCCAGCGCAGCCAAAGCGACGACGCCAAAGGCTGCAAATTTCATTAGTCTCATGCGCTCCTCCTTGCGGAAAAGTTTCGAGAAAGCGCGGGGCAACCCAACCGGATTCAGCCCGCGCTTCTTGGCGGCATTTGCGCAAACGCAAATGCATGGGAACTGCTGAATTCCACTCTAATCAGCGGTTCCCTAGTCTTCGCGCTCTAACCAGAGCGCTAATCATTGTACAAATACCACTTCCGAACCCAGCGAACGTTGTTCCACTTTTTCTTCAGCCAGGGCATGACATAGTAGTCCAGCGACAGCGAGCGGCTGCCGGTGAACATGAGCGCGATCGCGGCAAACGGAAGCCACATCATGCCAATCGACAAGCCGCCGACAAGCGCGTAAACCGCGGAGTACAGCACGACGTAAGCGGAAGCCACGGTCGTGAACAGCCCGGCGACGAGCGCCAAGCCGACAAGCAGCGTCGTGATCGCGATCGCCCATTGCCAGAACATTATGTGCGCCTCGCTCGCGATCACGAACGTTTCCATGAACCAGCTTACCGGCGTCGTCTGGAACAGCAGGTGCATGTAGCCGCCCTCGCCGCCGAACAGCATGAACCTGAACTGGTTCCACAGCGAAATGTCGACAAGCGTCGGATACACCCTGCGCAGGCTGTCGAAGTACGGTCCCAGCACGTTGACGTCGAACCAGCCGAACGTCAGGCGCCGGTAAAAATAGTAGATAAGGAAATTGCCCAAAAAGAAGCGCAGCGGGAACGACAGGAAGCTGGGGCTCCTGTTCGAGAAATGCCCGCCGACGATGCTGCGCTGGTTGCGGATCGTGAAAAATTCGTGGTAAATGTACGAGCCGACCTTGTTCCAGCCCAGCACCTGCACGAAGTAAATGATATTGATAAAATGCTTCGCGCACATCGCGAAGAACGACGGCATCCCGAAAAACCTGCCCGGCAAGCCGCCGTGCGTGATCGCGTACCTGCCGCCGATGCACACCATCGCGCCGTGGAACGCCGGCTTGTACTCCGCGGTCGGCTCTTTCCCGGCAGCCGCGGAAAGGACGTTCGCGGCGATCACCCCGGCGCAATGCTCGCAGTTTTCCACCATCTGCGGCACCGACTGATCCTCGCCTTCGGGAATGTAGAAAATGTTGTCGCCGCCAATGTAAACGCTCTTGTCGTTTTCGGCGCGAAGAAACTTGTCGGTCCTTATGCGCCCGCGGGTTCCCGGCTCCAAGCCAAGCTCGCCGGCTGCAAGCGCGATCTCCGAGCCTTCGGTTCCGGCAGCCCAAACCACCGTGCGCGTCTCGTCTGTAACGGTCTTGCCGTCCTCCGTCTTGAACTCGATGCTCCCGTCGCCAAGCCCGACGACCATCGCGTTAAGCGCAACGTTCACTCCCATTTTCTTGAAACGGCGCATCGCCTTGTCGGTGATCTTTTTCGGGATGACGGGCATGATCCTGTCGAGCGCGTCGATCAGATGGATGGAAACCTCGGACGGATCGATGCCGAACTTCTTGCAGGCATACGGCGCCATCTCCGCAAGCTCGCCCGCCATCTCGACGCCCGTGAACCCGCCGCCGATGACGTAGAAATTCAGCATGGTCTTTTTCTTCGCGGGATCCGTTTCCGCCGCGGCGTCGCGGAACATCGCCTGGACGTGGTCGCGCAGGCGCACGGAATCCTCGTAAGACCACAGCGTGAAGCCATGTTCCCGCGCACCCTTCACGCCGAAATACGTCGGCTTGCAGCCCGTCGCCACGACAAGGTAGTCGTAGTCGTAGGCGCCCGCCGCGCCCGTCAGCCTCTTCCTCTTGTAATCGACCTTCTCGATATTGTCCAAAACGACGTTGACATTGCGCCCCGCGAAGATTTTTTTCAGATCTATGCGGATGCTGCTTTCGTCCACGCGCCCGGCGGCAACCTCGTGCAGCTCGGTAAGCATGGTGTGGAAAGGGTTTTTGTCAATCAGCGTAATGTCAACCGGCTGGCTGGCTTTCCGCGCCTTCTTCTCCAGCTTTTTCGCGGCTAGCACGCCGGCGTATCCCGCCCCCAACACGACCACTTTTTTCTTCATGGAGCACTCCTCGCTTGTAGTAAACCCTTGCGAAGCCCGCGCCCGCAAAGGAAGCACTTATTAAATCCGATGGGGATTTAATAAGTGCTGCTTAACCGCATCTGCGCCATGCAGATGCATGGGAACCGCTGACTTCCGCTTTAATCAGCGGTTCCCAAGGGAAGTGAGTTTACCTCACAGCCTGCCCGAACGCGCTGGAAAACCTTCCATATCCCGGCGTGGCAAACCAGCCGCCATACCTGTCGATCCAAAACGCCTCCGCGCCCATCTCCGTCGCGAGCGCGAACCCCTCTTCCATCGGCAAGACAAACAGCGCCGTGGACAGCACGTCTGCCATCCAAGACCGCGGATGAATCACCGTAACCTGCAAGTGCAAATCCGCCGGCATCAGGGTCGCCGGGTCGATCACGTGCCCGAAGAACCGCCCGTCCACCATGAAAAAGCGCTGGTACGCGCCGCTCACGGACACGGTGCCGGACGTCATCGCCAAAGTGTCAACGGAGTCGGGCGCGCCGTCCATGCCGGCTTCCGGGTTCTGGACCGCGACGTTCCAATGCCCGCGCCCGGGAGGGGCGCCCGCGACGATAACGTGCCCGCCGACGCTCAAAAGCCCGGTCCGCAAGCCGGCGTCCTGCGCCGCCGCGAAAGCAAGCTCGACCGCGTACCCCTTGGCGACGGCGCCGCCGTCCAACGACATTTCCGGATCCCGCAGAAACACCGTGCCGCCGGCTTCGTCGATAACAACGTTCGCCATGTCGATGTGCGCGCCCGCCTCGCGCAGCGCCGGCATCGGCGGCAGGGTCGCGCCCGCGGGGTTCGCCAGCCCGCGCCCGCGATAGTCGTGCCAAATGCGCAGCACCGCCCCCATAGCCGCGTTCGTCATGCCCCCGGTGATGCGATAGCCCTCCCGCGCCGCCAGCAGCATGTCGATGACCTCGCGCTCCACCGCCACCGGCGCGATTCCCGCGTTGGCGTTTATCGTGTGCAGATTGTTAACACCTTCGTAAGCGTTGAAAATGTCGAACAATCGGTGCAGCTCTTCCAGCCGCCCGAAGACGATGTCCGCGTACCGGCTGAAGGCGCGCTCGCTTTCCGCGTACGCAAGAAAAACCGTAACGGTGTCGAAGGGTCCGATCATGTGAGCCTGGAAGCGCCTGTACCCCCCGGAGCAGGACGCAAACGCCAGCGCGCTTGCGGCAGCCAGGGAGACAAAAATCGCCAAACGTTTCATGCGCACTCCCTCACCGCGCTTAGCAGCCGCAGCGCAAATCAAAACTTGCTCTCAGAGTATATCATTTGGCGCCCCAAAGATATAGCGCAAATTGCGGCTTCGCGCGCAAAGCTAGGTTTTTCCGCGTGTTTTTTCCGTGAATATTAACATCGTTAAGGCAAAATCGTTTTTTTTATTTCATGGGGGGAGGGGGCAAGGAACCGCGGAGCAAATATGCGAAAGCCTGCTTCTGCCTCTGTGTTTGCACGCTGCATTTACACAAATACGACTAAGAAAAACTGGCTTACGCATTCAAGATGCGTCGCATCGAAAACACATTTCGTTGAAATGCAATTAACAGCACTTCCAAGTAATTTGCGGAGAAGGAAAAACATGGTCGTTTCGTTGCAAATATTTTTCGCAGACAAATATCAAACCAGCGAAACATTGCGCAGTCGCGAAAAAAACAGGGGAACGCGATTGGCTTGCGCTAACCGCGTTCCCCTTGCATTTGCTCGTTGCGCTTGCGCGTCAAAGACGCGCAAGCCGATTGGGTTAAACCTGCGCCTCGCGCATCCTTTTATCGATCCATCGGATCGGCGAGCCGGATCGCCTCCCTCACGCCGTTAATGATCGCGCGGGAGCTTACGGTCGCGCCCGCCACGACGTCAACTTGGTCAAGGTTCTGCGCCCTGTAAATGTTGTCGCGCATTGCCGGCCAAGCCATGCTCCACCACGCGTCGGTCTCACTGTGCTGGGTGACGTTGATGCGGCGGATGACGGTCCGGTCGAGCGTCACGGTCATTGTCATGGGACCGCCGAAGCCGTTGACTGTCACGGTGTAGTGCCCCGGCACGAAGAGCGAGGCGGTTTCCGACTGGCGCTGCATCAGCGTGGGCGGGACCGCGCGGGGAGCCAGCGCCGAGGGATCGCCCCCGGCGGCGGCGATCGCCTGCTCCACGCCCCAGACGAGCGCCGACGCGGACCTTGTCGCGCCGGTGAAAATGTCGATGTCCCGCGTGGACTGCCTGTCGTTCATCTGCATGTGCGCGACCTGCCTGAACCACCAGCCGCCCCAGGTGCCGCCGGCAATCTGGTTGGCGGAGACGCTCTCGCCGTGCCCGCCGTTGCCCTGCCCGACGCCGAAGCCGCCGCCTTCGTGAACGAAGAAGTCGTTCCTGCCGAAGGAAACGCGCAGGGTCATGTCAGCGTCGTTGTTGTAAAGCATCCTCTGCCCCGCCGGAGTGTCCGCGGTCGCCGGGTTGCCGCGGATGTCCATCGCGCCCGCGGGGACGGTTATGACATGGAAGCCGGGGACGAAGCGGTCGCCCGGCAGCGGCTCGGCGGAAATCTGCGGGCGCAGATCCTCCGGGCGCGCGCCGGCAAGCTCGATCGCCTGGTTCACGGCGCCGATGAAAGACTCGCGCGTCCTGGTCGCGCCGGTGAACGCGTCGATTTCCTGCGTGGACTGCCTGACCAAAATCTGATCCGGCACGCCGGGATAAGCGCGGAACCACCAGCCGGAAGCCGGATAGTCGGAGTCGCCATGCTCGACAACCGTAATGCCGGCGATCTGGTTCGCGCTGAAGGTCACGTCAAGCACCAGCGGCCCTTGGCGCCAGGCGGTGTCGTCCGCGCTGCCGTAAGACACGCGGTAAGTGCCGGGCGTAAAAGTCGCGGTCGCCCTGGGCAGGCCGCCCTGCCCGTCCGGCGGCGTGCGACAAGCGGTTATAAGCGCAGCGGCGACCGCGGCGGCGCAAAGCAACCCAAGCAGCTTCACTATTTTCGTTTTCTTCATAGCAGTATCCTCGCGTAAAAGTTTTGTCTAATACTTGTATCGATAACGCCGCGCAAAGTCAATAGGGAGGAAAGGAATTTTTCAGACAGATGGCGCTTTTCTTGCTCTCTCGCGAATCGGAAACTTGCGCAAGCAATGCGCATGGAAAACACACATTTTTTGGCTAGCGCAAAAAACGCAAAATATTTGTTTGAAAGCCTGCGCTTGGCAAAAAACCAGCGCGAATGAAAACGCGCGTTTTGTGATTGCGCAAATAAATTTAGCGCTGCAGAAACCGCCATAGCGAGCCTTCAGGAGCAGGGATCATGCCTGTCTCAAAGAACCGCAACGGCATATACGTACAAAAACTCGGCGCGCTAGAAAACCACGGAAAGCCGCGTTGTGATCGGAGAGAGAAAAGGAAACATCGTGGCGCTTGCGCTGTTAACCGCCTGGAAGCAAATCCTCGAACGGGCGCGCGGTTCGCCCCCCTGCACGACCGTCGTCCTGAAATGTTCTCCCGCCCGCATTGAAAGCCGTCCGCCCTTAAAAAATATCCGGCGAATCGATGAAAGCGAGGAGCGTCAAGCCCACGTCCATAAAGCCCATGTTGCGCTTTCTTATGCTGACATCCATCGTAACAATTCCCTCCCTTTCGCGCACGCGGAAATTTCGTATCGACAGAGTGTCCTGCTCCGAAACGCCAAGCTCGGCGGCGATAAAGCCGCGCACAACCCTTTCGACCTGAAAGCGCTGTGACATTCCCCTTCCCGTCCCAGAGGAAAGCACCATCCCGAAGAAGGGCGTGGCAAGTCGCTCCCGCCTGTCCGTCATTGCCGCGGCAAGCAACGGATATTCCGGGCGGGGAACCGTCATCATCAGGCGGCGGCGCACCTCACCGTTTTCCTCCAGCGTCTCAATCGCGACAAGCTCGCCGGGCGGAAGAGCGAAAATCGAGTCCTGCAGCGCCGGGATAAGCTGCCCCTGCGCGGCCCTGACGTCCCAGCCGTTCACGGATCTGATGAGGCTGCCCTCCGGCATGCGGCGCGCGGAAATCGGGGTGTTGGGCACGATATAGAGGATTTCCGCCCCGGCGAAAGTCTCGCTGAGAACCGCGCCAAGCCAAGGGCGCGCAGCGCGTCCCCCTTGCGTCAGCACGGGGAGGGCCGCGGCGAGGCGCGCCGCGGGAATGGCGAAGTTCAGCCCCTCGAATTGCAGCATTCCGGCGAAAACAACGCCGACAAGCCGACCGGACGCGTCCACGAGCGGGCCGCCGGAGTTGCCGGGATTTATCGCCGCGTCTATCTGCATCACGTCGCCGATCTGCAAGAGAACGCCGCGGCGGTTCAGCGCCGAGACAATGCCGGAAGTAACCGTCTGCTCGAAGCCCATCGGCGAGCCGATGGCTAGAACCGTCTCGCCCAGGTTCGGCACCCTGCGGTCTATCACCGAGAAAACGAAATCGCTTCTTACCGGCGCACGTATCAGCGCGAGATCAAGCGTTTTGTCCCAGCCGACCACGCGGGCCGGAATGAGCGGGCTTGTGCTGTCGCCGATCCGGATGAACATCCTAGAGTTGCCCCTGAAAGTCGGATCGACTTCGCTGGAAATCACGTGGTAGTTGGTGATCAAAAGGCCCGACGCGTCCACGAAAAAGGCGGAGCCGCCGCTCCTGTCGAGGTGCGCCCTGCCCCCCTGCACCCGCCAGCCGCGCTCCACGATAACCGTCGCCACGCCCCTGATCATGTCCGCAGGGGTGTCGGTTCCCTGCGCGAACTCGCGGGACGCCGCCGGCACGGCGCCGGAAGCACCGGCCCGCAAAGCCGCGTCGTAGAAGAAAGCCGCCGTCCCGCGCTGGCGCGCCTCCACCGCACGCTCCAGGAACAGCAGCGCGTCTTCGGCGGGAAGGGGGCGCATGTCGTGGGCGCGCGCAGCGGCGAGAAACGCGTTTAGGTCGTCGCCTTCGTTCAGCATTTGCCTCGCAAACGCAAGCGTAAAGTCTGGCTCCCATTCCGAGGCGTCGGTCTGCTCCACGTTGGCAAGCGAGCGCCCGAGCGAGGCGGCGACGTCCCAGCGCTCGTCCGCGACGGCGCGCTCAAGAAGGCCGCGCAGGTTTCGCGTCGCGTCTTCCTCCATTTGGAGGAGCAAGTCTTCCCTTTCGTAGCCCTCCGCGACTCGGTATATCTCGCGGTAAGCGTGGATAAGGTCGATCGCGCGGATCGGATCGGTCGAGACGTGCCGCTGGATTTCGTCCAAACGCACTTCCACGGTGCCTCTGCGCGGGCCGAGCCCTGTCGCGGAAGACTGGCATGAAACCGCCGCGAAGGCGACAAGCAGCGAGAAAAGCACGGCGCGCGTCTTCATTTTAGCTCTCATCTCTAATTACGAACAATCGAACCGTCCCGCAGATACACCTCCACGTGCTCGAAAAAACCGTCGCCGTCCCAGTCGCTTTCCGAGGACATCAGCGCGCCCGTGCCGGGGTGAAAGCGCCGGACGGTTTCCAGCCGCCCGTCCCTGTCCAGATCCACGCGCTGAACGACGGGGAAGCCGCGCTCGAACTCGGTTACGGAAACGATCAGCCCGTCCGCCGTAACCCGGGAAAGAACCGGCTCCCCATGACTGAGGTACAAGCGCTCCCGGCCGCCTTCGAACTCAAGGCAGGCGCGTTCGACGGAAATCGCGGACATGACAAGAGCGCGGCGGGTCAACCCCTGGCTGAGCCAGTCGAGCGCGGGAACAAGCAGCCCCTCGTAGGTTTCCGACGCGCCGACGCTCGCGAACCGAATCGGGCTGTAAAAAAGGCCGCCGGGCGCGAAGGCGAAGGTTTCGCCCCTCAAGGTTACGGTTTCGACCAACGGGTAGCGGAACCAAGCGACGCTCCCCCATGCGACCTCGCCGGGAGGCGTCGCCAGGAACGGCGCGGCTTCCGGCAGCGCGACGAACTCGGCGCGCGTCGGCAGGCCGTTGTAAAACTCCACGCGCAGGTCTGCGAAGCCGTCCTGATCCGCGTCGCGAAGAAACGCCCGCAATACCCCGTCTTGGAAAACCGCGCGGTTTTCCGCGATGCCGTCGCGGTTGTCGTCCCAGACGATCGCGCCGGTGAACGAATGGAGCCTTTGCGCGAGGAAATCCCTGCCGTCGTCCCCGCGAAGCAGGTCGCCGACGGCCGTTATCAGGTCTTTGTCCAGCTCGCCGCCGCCTTCGCCGACGGCGAAAGCGAAAAGCTCGTCGATCGCGTCGGCGTCATCCAAAAGTCCCAAGTTCAGCGCGTGTGGGATAGACGCCGGATTCGGAACGAAGTCCTGCGGATTTTGGACGAAGGAACCTGCGCGATATGCGGCAAGCAGGCGCCGAGCCTCCTCGTCGTCCCGAATGAAGGGAACGGCCATCCACGCGAGGGCCGGATCCGCGTCGAGCAGGAACGGCAGGCGCCGCAGGGCTTCTTCCACGAGTGCGCGGTCGTCGGCGCAGAGCGCGCGACCGGCGGCGTACCCGAAAAGAATTCGCGGCGGGCGCGGATCCCGCGGGTCGCGATTCATCGTTTCCAGCGCGAGCCGCCGGAACTCGGTCGCGAAGGGATCGCCGGCGACGGTCGAACCAGGCGGGTTCCATGCGGCAAGCGCAAGCCCCTTGAGCGCGCGCAGGCGCAGAAGCGCCGAATCCGTCGTTTCCGCGGCAAGCTCCCCTCGGGCGTCAAGCGCGCCCAGCGCGGCGTAAAAGCGCCGAAGCGCGACAAGATGCTCCGCCTGCAAAAGCCTAGCCCGCGCCTCGTCGTAGCGCCTCCACCGGTTAACCGAGATGGCCTTTTCGAGAGCCTGCAGCACAAGGAACCTGCTCTCGCCGTTGCGCGCGCGAACGTAAGCCAGCAGGTATGAAACGTCGGAGGAAGAGTCCGCGAAGTCGCCGGCGCGCTCGAGCGCCGCCTGCGCCTGGGCCATCCGCCCGTCCGCGATCGCCTGCTCCGCCCAGACAACGTACATCTCCGCGACGGCCGCAAGCCCCGGCTGAAAGCCGTCGCCCGAAACCCGCGCGGAAAGCCCCGCGCCGGCGAACGCGCCGACGCAAACGACAAGAAGCGCGGCCCTAGGCGCGCCTCGCGCGAAACGCAGTTTCATAAGCGTCCTCTTCCCTTATCAAGCGTTTTCCCGAAAACCGCGACCGCAGCCATGCGGACCGCGCCGTCGGCTTCCGGCGCGGATCGCCCCGCTAAGCCCGGCAGCCCCTATAAAATTGTCGTCACTTCCCGGCGCCGCCTTCGGCGGAATTTTCGCCCGCAGGCTCGCTTTCCGCGCAAAGCGCCGGCAGGCCCAGAATCTCGCGCACCTCGTCGTCGGTAAGCGTCTCCCGCTCCAGCAGCGCGTCCGCGATGGCCTCAAGCTCCGCGCGCCGCTCCTCGACGATTTTCCGGGCGCCGGAGCGAGCGCGATCCAGGATTTCCCGTACGGCGCAGTCGATGCGCCGCGCCGTCTCCTCCGAGTAGTCCTTGTGCCGCGCGATCTCCTTGCCCAGGAAAATCGGCTCGTCCTCCTGCCCGTAGGCTATCGGCCCCAGATCCTCCGCCATGCCCCATTCGCAGGCCATGCGCCGCGCCATGTCCGTCGCCTGCTGAATGTCGTTCCCGGCGCCTGTCGTCGTCTCGCCGTAAATAAGATCCTCCGCGAGCCAGCCGCCGTAGCAGATCGCCACGCGATCCTCGAGCCAGCCCTTGGTGCGGCTGTAGCTGTCCTCCTCCGGGAGCGACAGCGCCATGCCAAGGGCGCGACCGTGGGGCACAATCGTGACCTTGTGAAGCGGATCCGCGTTCTTGAGATAGTAGTGCAGAAGCGCGTGCCCCGCCTCGTGAAGCGCCGTCATCCTGCGCTCCTTCTCGGACATGGCCAGCGTGCTGCGCGCCACGCCCATCAGGATCTTGTCGCGCGCCTGCTCGAAGTCGTTCATCTCCACTTCCGGCTTTTCCTTGCGCGCGGCGAACAGCGCCGCCTCGTTGACGAGGTTCGCTATGTCCGCGCCGCTCATCCCCGGCGTCGCGCGCGCCACCCGCGCGAGATCCACGTCCTGGCCCACCGGAATCTTCGCCGCGTGAATCTGCAGGATCGCCTCGCGCTCTTTGATATCCGGCATTGCCACCACCACCTGCCTGTCGAAGCGCCCGGGCCGCAGAAGCGCGGGATCCAGGACGTCCGGGCGGTTCGTCGCGGCGAGGATAATCACCCCGTCCTTCGAATCGAAGCCGTCCATCTCAACGAGCATCTGGTTCAGCGTCTGCTCGCGCTCGTCGTGCCCGCCGCCGTAGCCCGCGCCTCGGGTGCGCCCGACCGCGTCAAGCTCGTCGATGAAAATGATACAGGGCGCGCTTTTCCTGCCCTGCTCGAAAAGATCGCGCACGCGGCTCGCGCCCACGCCCACGAACATCTCCACGAAATCCGAGCCGGACATATGGAAGAAGGCGACGCCAGCCTCGCCCGCAACCGAGCGCGCCATCAGCGTCTTGCCCGTGCCCGGCATCCCCACAAGAAGCACGCCCTTGGGAATGCGCGCGCCCATCTTGGTGAACTTCTGCGGGTTCTTGAGGAACGCCACGACCTCCTCAAGCTCGTACTTGGCGTCCTTCTGCCCCGCGACGTCGGCGAAGACCACCTTCTTGCCCTCGTCCTGATAGCGCTTCGCCTTGCTCTTGCCGAACTGGAAAGCGCGGTTCGCCCCGCCAGGCATGTTCCGGTACATGAAGAAAATGAACCCGAAGATGAGGATCCAGGGCAGCATGCTGATCACGATGCTGAGGGGCGCAGGGCGCGCGACCGCGCCGGAAACGTTCACGTTTCTTTCCCTTAAAGCGGGCAGAAGCGCGGGGTCGTGATAGGGAATGCGCGTCCTGCGCAGGGACGGCTCTTGACCGGCGCCGCGCAGGCTGACCTCCATCGTGTTGTTGTCGTTGATCGTAACCGACTCGACGTGCCCCGCGTAGAGCAGGCGCAGGAACTCCGTGTAGCTTATCATCGGCGCCGCCGGCGCGTTCCCCCGGAAAAAGAACGCGATGAAAAGCCCCGCCATCGCGAGGAAGAAGAAAAGCGTCAAAGGGCTGGGCTTGCCGCCCTGCAAAGGGGAGCGCGGGCCCGAAGGCTTCTTTGACCTGTCGTCGTTTTGCTCGTCGAACATCTATACCACCGTGCTCCTTTCGGTCATGACCCTCACGACGCAAGCGCCGCCGTCCGCCGCCCGCCCGCAATCCGCGCCGGAAACGGCCTGCCTGCAAGCGAGCAAGGCGCCGTTTCCGATGAAAGCCGCGATTCCAAGCGAATCCTCCGCGCAAAGCGCGCCCCCGCCGCCGGACGCGCGCCCGACGCGATCCTCCTTGAAAGAAGGCCGCACGACGAACGGAAGCCGCGCCGCAAATGCGCCGTCAGCCGCGAACGCATCGCCCCTTTCCGCCCCACAATGAGCGCCGTCGCCAACTTCCAAAGACGCTCCTTTAAGAGTATAGAAGCCGGGCGCATTAATCAACAGCGAAAAGCCAGATTCCGAGCCGCGCGCCGCGAAAGCGCTCTTTTTCCGCCCAGAAAGGACTATTATACCATCTTTTCGGCGCAATTGCACCCGCCCCAAATCAGCCGCCGTGGCTTTCCCCCGCGCGAAGCCCCGAACCGCCGCGCGCCTGACGCCAAGCCCCGCGCAGGACGGCGCGCCGCCCGCCAAAAGCGCGTCCACTCCCTGAAAAATCGCCTCCTCGCGCACGATCACCGGCTGCGCGAAAAAAACATCCTCGTCCGCGCAAAGCGCGACGCCCTCGCTTCGGACGAAACCCCGTGCCCGTGGCGCCGGCTGCCAGACGACACGCGCACGCGCCTCGCCGGCGATAAAACCAGCCGCAAGCGCCTGCGTTTGGGCAAGCGAGAGAAGCGCCGTTTTCCACCCGGGAAACTCTTCCGAAAGCAGGGGGGCAAGCCTCCGCCGGATCCGGTTGCGCAGGAAACGCGGATCTGCATTGGTGGAATCCTCGTGCCAGGCGATTTTATTCTCCGCCAGATAGGCTCGCGCGTCCTCGCGGCTCAAAGCCAGCAAGGGGCGCAGGATTCGCTCGCGACTTGCGGGCATAGCCGCCAGCCCCGAAGGCCCCGCCCCCCGAAGAACGCGCATGAGGGCGGTTTCCAGCAAGTCGTCCGCGGTGTGCGCCACCAGAACCCGCGCGCCTCCCGCTTGATCCGCGCGAGCGCCGAGAGGCCCGCCCGAAGCCAATACGGCATCAACGCGCGCAAGCTCCCGATTCCATGCCCGATGCCGGTAAAACCGCGCCGCCGCCTCTATCCCGACGCCGCGTTTTTCCGCGACGCGCGCGACCGCCCCCGGCTTCACCCGGACAATCCGGCAAGGCACGCCAAAGCCCGCGCACAAGCCGCGGACAAATTCCGCGTCCCCGCGGCTCTCCGAAGCAGCGCGAATCCCGTGCTCGACGTGAACGCAGCGCAGATCAAAACCAAGCCGCCCGCGCAAGGCGACGAGAGCCGCAAGCATCGCAACGGAGTCGGCGCCGCCGGAAACCGCGGCGAGGAAAAGCGCTCCAGAGACAGAACCGCCAGAGCCGAGAGCGTCGGCAACGGCGCCCTCAAAACGGCAAGACAAGCTCACGCGCAGCCGCCCTCCCGCGCGACCGGAAAAAGCGGGGGATCCGAAATGCCGCGCCTATTTTTCCGCGTCCGCGGCCTCGTCGCTTGCGGTCACCGCGGCGCCCTTCGGGAATTTGACCAGCGCCACGACCTTTTCCCCCGGCGAAAGCAGCTTGACCCCCTCGCTCAGCGGAATATCGCGCACCAAAACGGACTGCCCCATTTTCATCTCCGAAATGTCGAGGAAAATGCGCTCCGGCATGTGCTTCGGCAGGCACTGCACCTCGATGTCGCGCATCGGCACCTCCAGGACGCCGCCCTCGCGCACGCCCACCGGATTCCCCGTGATCGCCAGGACGATCCTCTGGCGAAGCTCCACGTTCGCGTCAACCTCGTAAAAGTCAACATGCAGGATTTTCCCGTCCATTATGTTGCGCTGCGTGTCCTTCACAAACACGTCCCGCGCCTCGCCGTCAACCTCGACGCTGACGATGGTGCTTTCCGTTATGCCCTTGATGCCGCGGACGAATTCCGTCTCGTCCAAGTCCAGCGGAATCGACGCGCCGCCCCGCCCGTACAGCACCCCCGGAACCCGCCCCGAGCGCCGGAGCCTGCGCGCCGCCGCCGAGCCCGCGCCCTGCCTGCTCTTAGCTGCCAAAACAACCTTGCCCATACCTAACCTCGCCAATAAAAACTGCTTGGGACGACAGGATTCGAACCTGTGAGTGCCGGAGCCAAAACCCGGTGGCTTACCACTTGCCGACGTCCCATAGAAGCCCAAGTATACCAAAAACCGACGCGCAATGGCAAGGGAATTCCTGCGGATTCGCCTTGACCGCAGGCTGATTTTGAACGCAAGTTGACGCTTGCCGCTCGATTCCGTAAACTGCGCGACATGACCAAGCGACCGGCGAGCGCAAGGAGAAAACAAAGGTGGAAAGTTTTGACGGGCTGGAGTTCAAGCTTTTTGAAGAAGCCGACGTGGAATTGTTCGCGAAAATGTTCAGGGACGCCTTCGACAGGGACGCGCAGATGCGCCTTGGGGAAAACGGCGGCCCGCCCGGATACGAAGACGGAAGCTTTTTGAGGAAATGGCACGCGCCAAACGCGACCGGAGCGTTCGCCATCCGCAAAGGCAATGTCCCATCGGCGGGATGAGCGTGTATGTCAAGGCGGAAAAGAAAGAGGCTTTCTTGGCAATATCTTTATCGCCCCCGAGCGCGATGACAAAGGCATCGGCGTTACATGATGGAGGTTCGTCGAGTGGAAATTTCCCGAGATGAAAATATGGAGAACGGAAACCCCGCGTTTTCGAGGCACAACCATCATTTTTACGTGAACAAATGCGGATTCAATATTTATGGAAGATCGAGGAGCCGAAAAGCGATCGCGGAACGTACCTGCTGGAGAAAATCATGTGAACGCAAGTTGACATCCGCCAAGCGGCTCGTTATGCTGGGCGGCAGGGTCTAGGCGCGGCAAACCGCGGCGCCGGAAGCGAAAGGGCGCGGAACAGGCTTGGGGGATTGAGATGGCGACGGCAACGGGATGGGAGCGCGAAAACCGGGCGCATTTTGACGAAATCGCCGCGGATTACGACAAGGCGCGGTGGGAATACCCCGCGCAGCTCTTCCGGGACATTTTCGAGTATTCCGGCGCGGGCGCAAGGGCCGTGGAGATCGGCGCGGGGACCGGGAAGGCAACCGCGCCTTTTCTCGACGCCGGGTACGCGGTGACGGCGGTGGAGATGGGCGCGAACATGGCGAAATTCCTTGAAAGCAAATTCCGCGGTCGCCGCGGACTCGCGATCGTCAACGACACTTTCGAAAACGCCTCGCTGGAAGACGGCGCCTACGACTTGGCGTACGCCGCTTCCGCCTTCCATTGGGTGGACGCGGAAATCGGGTGCCCGAAAGTCCACCGCCTGCTGAAGTCCGGCGGCGCGTTCGCGCTTTTCCGCAACAACCTCGTCCCGTCCGACGGCGAGGATCTCTACGAGGAAATCCAGATCTGCTATGCCAGGCATTACAACACGCATTATACGTCGAGCAAAAGACCCGCCAGAAAGTCCGAGCGGGATTTCCGCGAGCCGGCCGGGATTTACCAAGGCTTCCGTTTCGAAGGCATGGAGATGCACGGCTTCCGGGATGTCCGAATGAAATTCTACGACGCCGCTCTGACATACGGCGCGGACGAATACATAGCCTTGCTTGACACGCACTCCGACCACAGAAGCCTGCCGGAAGCCAACAGAGCCGGCCTGTATTCCGGCGTGAGGGACGCGATAGCCAGACACGGCGGGAAGCTCACGATGAAGTGCGTTTTCCAGTTGTACATGGGTAAAAAATCAACACCCCCCTGAAGAGTGGGGTATGTTGTTCTCAAAAGGTATTTGCATTCGGGGTTCAATACCCTCTGAACGCCCTAAAAGGCGAGCGCCCTAAAGGGCGAGGTATTAAACCCCTCAGCACGAATAACCCTTTCGCCCGAGGAGAATGGAACACGTTCGCCTCGCAGGACATGAAGGGCATATTCCCCAACCTTGACTTCGAGATCGACATGGGCTTCGACGAACCGGACATCAGAATGATGTTCGGCAGAGGGAAGAGGCGAAACTAGGGCATGTTCCCACTATCCAAAATTTCCCGAAAAAGGGGCAGTATTGGGCGCTCTCAACCTGATGTCACAATTTCTCGCTTAAACATATATCAAAAATTGAAAAATAGCCAATTTTGACTAGGCTGGCACTGTATCCTTTCAAGTAATGGGAATACGCCCTAATAAAACGAAGACGAGCGACACGCACCTTCCCCCCTGCAAAAGAACCCCTTTTGCGTTTCAGCACGATATGTCACCCGTTTCAGGCAAGCTAATTCCTTTCCCCATAAGGAGTTAGGTTTTGGAGCTAATGGGAATTGAACCCATGACCTCTTGAATGCCATTCAAGCGCTCTAGCCAACTGAGCTACAGCCCCAACTATACTCATTTTACCTGATTCGCAAAAAAGTGTCAACTGGGTTGCCCGTGCTCATTGCTTATAGGACACCCGCTCTTTTCGGAATGGACACGCCGAGAATGGCTGAATACTCCGCCAAGGTCAAGAAGCCCAGCGGCTCGCGCGGGCGATTTCGTCGTCCCCAGCCTCGCCAGTTCCCGTTGGCAGGGCGACGCTGTTGCAACGTTTGTCGGGCACCCAGCGTGACCTTTCATGGCAACTCCTCCTGCGAATGTGTTGTGGTTTGCCGCGCCGCCGTCGTTATCCCTGCGCATTGTTATCTTCCGCCGCTTTAAAACGCGAACGCTCAGGGCTGGCTTCCGGAAACCCCGGCTAATCAGCGCTGCTCAAGCTCCCTCGCCGCCTGCGCTTCCGACGCTTCCTGCGTCCGGCAGAAGCGCAGGTACGGGCCGTCC
>Ga0209755_10003734_pt1 | contig 18706 bp, 22 predicted proteins | sample TergutCo191P1_FD_187301 | JGI IMG/M metagenome (GOLD analysis project Ga0209755, IMG submission 187301) | Cornitermes sp. P1 segment gut microbial communities from Petit-Saut dam, French Guiana - Co191P1 (SPAdes) (version 2) | ecosystem: Host-associated > Arthropoda: Insects > Digestive system...
ATTCTTCTCCATCCATTGCTTGTACTCGCCAGAGAGAATCGAGGCGACCCATTGCCTGTTGCCCAAATACCAGTCAACCGTTCGCCCCAATCCTTCCTCAAAACTGACCGACCGCTTCCAGCCAAGCTCGCGCTTTATCTTCGAGCAGTCAATTGCGTAACGGCGATCATGACCGGGGCGATCTTTCACGAAGCTTATTGTTTCCATTACGTCGTCACGAACAAGGCCAGCCTTCGCCGAAACAATCTCTATCAGCACGTTAAGAAGCTTGATGTTTTCCCACTCATTCTCGCCGCCGATATTATACGTTTCCCCAGGCTTGCCCTTCTGCGCGATGCTCCAAACTGCGGAATTGTGGTCTTCCACGTAAAGCCAATCGCGAACATTCCTGCCGTCGCCGTAGACTGGCAGGGGCTTCCCTTCGAGCATGTTCAAAATCATCAGCGGGACGAGTTTTTCGGGGAACTGGTATGGACCGTAATTGTTAGAGCAATTGGAAAGCGTCACAGGGAGACCGTAGGTATGCCAATAAGCCATCAGCAAATGATCGCTCCCAGCCTTGCTCGCGGAATAAGGGGAGCGCGGATCATAGGCGGTACCCTCAGTAAAATAGCCCGTTTCCCCAAGCGAGCCATAAACCTCGTCAGTGCTTACGTGGTGGAACAAAACGTCCTTTCTGCCCACCCAGGCATTGCGCGCAACATCAAGAAGAGTGTAGGTTCCCATGACATTCGTTTTTACGAACGCCTCCGGTCCCAAGATGGAACGATCCACATGGCTTTCCGCAGCGAAATGAATGACCGTGTCTATCTCGTATTTCTCGAAAACCTTTTCCACAAGCGGGCGATCGCAAATGTCGCCCCTCTCGAAAAAATAGCGCGAGTCTTCATCGATCCCCTCAAGGCTCATCAAGTTTCCGGCGTAAGTAAGAACATCCAGATTAACAACCCTGCCAGAAAAAGAGGCGCTCGTTCCAAGCAGAAACCGGATAAAATTGCAGCCGATAAACCCAGCACCGCCAGTTACCAAAACGTTTTTTAAAGCGCGCATGTTTCCAAATACTCCTTTAAGCTTTTGTCCCAGCCTGGGATCGCGATCCCAAATGCGGATTTAATCTTGGTTTTGTCCAGAACAGAAAACGCCGGGCGCCGCACTCTTGCGGGATACTCCAAGCTGGAACACGGCACGACATTGCAGTCCCCGCGCACCAGCCCCAGTTCCTTTCCGAGCCTGTATATTTCCCTGGCGAAATCGAACCAAGTGATATTTCCCTCGTTGGCATAATGGTAAATACCGTAAGGCTTCTCCGCGCCAATAAATTTAATGATGACATTTGCCAGATCAAAAGCCCACGTGGGACTACCCCATTGATCGTCCACGACCTTAATCTCGTCACGCTCACTCATCAACTTAAGCATGGTCGAGACAAAATTTTTCCCATACAATCCGTACAGCCACGCCGTGCGGATTATGTAGGAGCGTGGATTGTTGCCAGTTACCGCCAGTTCCCCTTCCAGCTTGGTCCTGCCGTAAATGCCGATGGGGTTTGTCGCCTCGTCCTCACGATAGGGGGCGGTGCCGTTGCCATCGAAAACGTAGTCAGTCGAGATGTGCACCACCCCTGCGCCAATAGTTTTTGCGCAAGCCGCAATGTTGGCGGCTCCGAGCGCGTTCAAGCGGCGGCAATTTTCGGCGTCATCTTCCGCCTGGTCAACAGCGGTGTACGCGGCGCAATTGACAACCCATTCAATAGGCTTGCCGTCGGCGAACCCGCCCAATGCCGAAGGATCCGTTATATCCACTTCCATGTCCGTGCCAACGCAATGGATTTTTGTTTTTCCAAGCAGCGCAAAAAGCTCCGCCCCCAGCATCCCATTGCAGCCTATAAGCCAGATCATTTCGGCTCCATTGCCTTGAAGGGCGGCAGTTTTCTGTCTTTTTCGGATAAGACGTATTCCATGCCTATATCAGGCCAATCAATATCAATATCTGGATCATTCCATAATATGCCACTCTCATCTTCTGGATGATAAAAATCAGTGCATTTGTAGGAAAAAATCGCAGAGGCGCTTAAAACCAGAAAGCCGTGGGCAAAGCCTTCTGGAACATAAAACATGTTCTGTCTTTCGCCGCTTAACATAACACCATGCCATTTTCCAAAGGTTGGAGAGTCTGGGCGCAAGTCAACAGCGACGTCAAAAACCCGCCCCTCAATTACCCTCACTAACTTACCTTGTGGATACCTTTTTTGAAAGTGCAAACCTCGCAACACGCCCATTGCTGAGCTGGACTGGTTGTCCTGCACAAAACACTGCCTGATGCCCGCGGATTCGAACTCGCGCCGCGACCAACTTTCAAGAAAATAGCCGCGAGTGTCACCGAAAACTTTCGGCTGTATTTCCACGAGGCCCTGAATAGGGCAAGACAAGAAAGTAAACGGCATCAACTATTCTCCGCAATGTATTTAAGATATTCGCCATATTCCGTTTTATACCCAGCGGCAATTTTTAAAAGCTCCTCGCCAGAAATCCAGCCGTTGTTAAATGCTATTTCCTCTATGCAGGAAACGTACATTCCCTGGCGCTTCTGTATCGTGGCAATGAAGTTCGACGCCTCTAAAAGGCCGTCGTAGGTACCGGTGTCCAGCCACGCCATTCCCCTGCCCAACACCTCCACTGACAGCATATTCTTTTCGAGGTACGCGTTGTTCACGGCAGTAATCTCAATCTCTCCGCGGGCGGAGGGCTTTACGTTCCTCGCGATTTCCACCACGTCGTTGTCGTAGAAATAAAGCCCTGGAACCGCGTAATTAGATTTCGGCTTTTCCGGCTTCTCTTCTATGGAAAGCGCCTTGCCAGCTTGGTCAAATTCGACCACGCCATATGAGGATGGATCCCTCACGTAATAGCCAAAAATGGCGCCGCCGCCATGTCCCGCTACCCGCGAGGAAGCTCCCGCCAAAGTCTTTCCGAACCCCCTGCCGTAAAAAACGTTGTCCCCAAGCACGAGAGCGCAAGCTTCATCGCCTATAAAACCGGCGCCTAATATAAAAGCGTCGGCAAGACCGCGGGGACTTTCCTGCACGCTGTATTCGAAACGCATCCCGAGCCAGTCGCCACCGCCGAAAAGCTCCTTGTACACCGGAAGGTCACGTTCTGTCGAGATAACCAGAACTTCCCTTATCCCTGCCAGCATTAGAACAGACAATGGGTAGTAGATCATCGGCTTGTCATACAGAGGCAGTATCTGTTTCGAGACCGCCATGGTTATGGGGTAAAGTCTCGTGCCAGAACCCCCAGCAAGGATTATTCCTTTCATCTCCTTTTCCTCCTTTTTTCTAACAACCTGCGTCTTACGGCAAGAATAGCCTTCAGCAAATAAAGTGCTCCCGTCTTCCGAGCAACATTGAGCAGAAGTATTATCAGTCGGTATTCCTTGGAATTTTTCTTCAGTGAGCCATAGTCTTCCCTCGCAAATGAAGCATAGTCAGTAAAATTGCTTATTTTGGGAGGCGAAAATACCATAATCCTATAGTCAAAACCGTCGTTCCATGCACAATAGACAAGAACATGTTCTATGCAATGGGCCATAGTAAAGTCGTTGCCTATCGGTTCCTCGGGGAAATCGTCCACGCTAAGGTTCAGGTTGAAAAGAGACCGCAAAGCAGAAGGGCGGTACCAGAACATACTCCCATACGATGCGATGAATATATCAAGACTTTCGAAATTCATCTCCTTGCGACAGCCCATCCGTTTCCAGAGTTCGTCCACCTTGGGGGCGTTCTTTTTCTGCCCCCCGAACAGGTACGGCTTGGCTCGTATCCATGACGGTATTTCAGGGATAACAACTCCAAGCCTGGGATTTCCGGCAAATTCTCTGGCGATCCTGTCTGCGGGAAGCAATAAAAGCCCAAGAAAATCATGCAGCCATGTCACCCCTATCCAATCATCGGCCGTTATTACCTTCTTCGTATGGAAATGCCCTACGATGTCGTACCTGCCCAAAACGTCGGAGATGCAGAGCCACGGCAGTATATCCCTCCCTTTATTTTCAAAGACAAATATTTCTTTCAAGTATTCGCCTATTTTCGAACTGCGACAACGAACACATATCTCATTTCTTTTTTCGGCAGTGTCGGTCGTAATGTATAAATCAATATTGATACTAATGTTTTCAATATATTTTATCATTTCTTCCAAAATATCAACAAAAAAAACATGCAAGTGGATAGCAATGCTTAAGCCCTGAGTATCTTTGCACCCAAGCGGCACGGCAGCAAGTAACTTGTCGCACACTCGTAACGACAAGTTCGGGTTAAGCATCTCGCTTGCCCATTCGTAAATCAAGTCAATTGGGTAATCCGTTCTTTCTTTTATAAGATCAATAATATAGGCAGGGAAAGGAAAACTGGCAAACGCCTTTTTCTTTAGCAGAGGAATTCGATTCTGTATAATCATGTCAGGCCCGAATTGTGATACGTCTGGATTCCGTACGGTCTGGTCTGGAGTATACATTGCACTGTATTTAAACCCAGAATTTGCCAGCAATGCCGTAAGCTGCGTTTCATAACATTTTATTGTTTCAAAGACACTATCCTTAATCTCCAAATTCATCCAGAATTTTTGGAAAACCTCCGAAAGAATAACGTTTTTGTTGAAACACAAAAAATAACTTTGGATATGCTCCAATACGGGCCCGTCAGTCCCCGGCATGCCTCTTCTTGTCCCCAGATATAAAGTGGCACCCCAAAAATCGACATTTCCCCGTTTCGCCTTTGTATATGCTTCCTGCAGATCGAAAAGGGGGCCAAAGCAACTGTCATTCATTAACGTAACGCTGTCATATTGCGATAGCGTTTCCCACCCCTCCTTCAGAAGGCCTTCTTTCCACGCACCAAAATCAAACCCTTTGTTCTCGCGGATGATAACGGTCTCGCAATGATTTTCCAACTTTATCAGATCATCATCGGAAATAGGGCTGTTTGAGATGAACACCACACGGCTGTACATGTGCCTGACACTTCGCAGCAGATAATAAATATTGCCGAGAACATTGTTATATTTATCGTAGTGAACAAAAAATAATATTCGATTTGCCATACCAGCATTATCCCCTTTTTCCCAATATTTTAGACTTTACAGCAAGAAACGCACGCAGCAAAACTATCACGCCAGTTTTTTGTGCAATACGGCGCAACTTGATCATTAGCCTGTAACTTCTTGTTTTTAAAATCTTTTGGTACTCTTGATGCTGTTCATAAGAATCAACATTCCGCATCTGCGCATCTGGCGAAAAAAGAGCACGTGGGGAGATCAGCATGTTTTTTATTTCTTGATTTACAATACCCGTTTCTTTGATATCATGATGTACCTTTCTGCTTGAAAGCAAGTACGGATTTTCTTTAGCAATCCCATGATAGTGTATTATTTTGCAATCAGCGAGATGCCTTACACTGCCGCTTGCCATTATCTGGCAATTCCATTTGCCATCAAGTTCCGTTATCACATTACCTAAATTGTAATTGGCCTGATAAAGCGATTGTTGATCGGTCAGTGAGCCTTGTTCAAAACAAAAGAGCCACAACCGGTGCCATTCATCAAAGAACTCGTGGTTTTTGGGACAATCCTTGCAAAAAATAATCCCGCTATTAAAATAAGTATCTGAAGTCTCAACAGGAATAAACCCGAGTCTTTTGTGTAAATTTTCCACAAGCTGTAAAATAGGCAGGTAATATTTATGAGATCCGAACACGTATAAACAATCAAGCACAGCCCCTAAATTTATTCCCATATCGGCAATGGGCGACAGGTCTTCTGCAACGACTGTGTCGCTGTCAAGGTACAGAAAATCGCCCTTTACATGCCGCCGCATTGAGGTTTTCAGCAAGCGCGAACAAGCCATTTTGTTAAAGTGCCTATCAATTTCCACACTTACCAATTCATCAACAAGATTGCGGATTTCGCCGCGCTTTCCAGTTAACGTCGCTTCGGTGGCGGCATCACACAGTAAGGAGACAAATGCATTCGGCATTTTCATACGCAGGGAAGTTATCGAAATCAGCGTCTGTTCCAGATAGAAATCCGAGTCATCGCTTGTCAGGACATAGAGGTATTTCAAATTAATCATCCTATCTCATTCAATATTTCTCCATATAACGTTTTGTTTATGAAACTGTACTCATATTCAGAAATAGCAAATAGCAAAAAACCATTATCATGCAAGAGATTGATTACGCTATATAATTCTTTTAAACCATCTTTAATAAAACGATCGTGAAATTCTATCAATAATTGACCAAAAAATTTTGACTTCAAATTTAAAGAACGCAGCACAGAAAATTCACTGCCTTCTATATCAAGCTTTAGAATATCAATATATTTATGCCCATTCTTTTTCATAATGGAATCAATTGTTTCCATCTCAACTTCCACAGTATCTTTGCTCGAATCATTCCAATTGCAAACTATATAACTAACTGCATGATCTTGAGGTAAAAAAATTTTCTTTTCCCGCTTGACAAGCTATGCCAACAGGATAAAAATAAAAATTATCTAGTAATGATTACTCCTTTATCCAATTTATTGATACAGGAGTAGGATCAAACGCAAATACTTGAATATTTTTATATCACCTTAAAAGTTCCAAGTCAAAAGAAATATCACACCCAACACCAGCGGAATAAACCACAATATTTTCTTTTTTGCATCAAGCATATCAAAACAAACGTCAAATCCTCCGTAAATTGTGCCAATCCGCTTATGCGGCACTAAGGCAGACATCAATCGGGGGGGTATCAATCTTTCGAAAGCCAGAATGCTGCATATGATATAAGCCTTTTCCAGGAATTTTATTTATTTTCCAGCTTTTTGATAATTTTTTTAGGTTAGTCAAAAGCCAAAATAGTTCCCTTGCATTTTTTATTTGCTTTTTTGATAATCCCTCCTTAATAAACATTTGAGCAAAATGTTTTAAAAGTTTTTTTCTGCCGCCAAATTTTATATTGCCCCAAAAGAGAGAATAACCAATATACGCTGATAACGGCTTATTTATATCAGCACGCCCTGCTCTATCATGACAAATAGTAACTGATGGAACTATTCCTATTTTAAGCTTGTGAAATAACACTCTTTGACAATAATTATTATCTTCACCATAATGGTTAAACAAAATCGTATCAAATCCGCCGACTGTTTCAACACACTCTTTTGTTAATAACCATGCGGCGGCATTTACATTATGGGTTTCATATACAGTTGCTTCCTGATTGTTACAATATAAATTTTCATAGACATCTACCATATTAACTTGATCAAGACTGCAATGTTTAAAGCGGTAATCAAAAGCGGTTTTATCTGCTGTCAAATGAACAGGGCTTAGTATTCCAAAATTTGGATTCTTTTGAGCAACTTCGATTAAAGTTTCTATGGTGTTATATTCAACCCAGGCATCTTGATTCAAGAGAAAAAAATAATCATAACCGTTATCGTAAGCTACCTTTAAAGCAATGTTATTGGCTTCGGCAAAGCCAAAATTTTCTTCGTTTTGAATAATTTCTATTTCCGTAAATTTATTGGCAATATAGAATACAGAAGCGTCCGTAGAATTATTATCTACAACATATATCTTTAAAGGTACAGAGGAAGATAAAATGCTTTGAAAACATTTATCATACCATTTTTTTTCGTTATATGTTACTACTATTACTGCGCATTTTTTATCTTGCGTCATACTTTACCTCGCCCATATGCATAAGCCTAATTTAGACGGCTTTTTTCTTTTTGATGCTTCAACATGGAAATATCCGGCAAATCTTCCACCCGCCACAATCCCATAGACTTATCCTTAAAAATATCATCACGATCTGGGTTCTCAACTATGCACAACTCAGGCTCATGAAAATTAAACGTTTCATCCAATAAATTTATTGGTCACCATCCCTCATTTGAATATCATGGTTTTCGTGGTGATTAAAAAACGTTGTCGTCATTAAGTATTTACCCCCTGATTTTTTATGTTTTCGGTTGCATCAAAAATATATTTATACGGCAAATGGACAAAACAATCCCGTACAAAATAAAATCTGCATTAGGAATTTTACTTTTAACAATATCTAGCTTTATAAATTGTATATTTTGTGAAGCATATTTTTCTGTATTTTGCAAAACCAATTCTGGGCGATACCACGAAGCAGCAATTGGGCAAGGAATACATTCTATACCACTGTTTTTTATTATACTTGTTATATCAATAGAATTATCAGGGTAAATAACAATTGGGTTTATTCCGAATTTCTTTAACCCTTTTATCATTTCAATGAATGAAATAGTTGCCCATACATTTCTGTAGCATGTATTATATATAATATTTTAATTTTATGCCTCTTCGTTAAACCAATGGCTTATTATAGCATATGCAATATTACTGCTGTAATAATTCGTAAATATTATTTTACTCAAACACTGCTTTTATTTGTTCATCATTTCTATTTTTTACAACATTAATATTACCTAAAGCGGTTTCTTTTTGTATTTCTCCATCCAAGTCTATATAATCCTCGCCTTGCCGATTCTCTGGGTGTGCACCCCGTCGAACCCCAGCTCAAGCAACCGGTCACGCTCGCTATCGGGATCCCTCGCGATCCCCACGAAGTGGACGCCCTCCAGCCCGTTCCTCTCAGCGAGATCCCTCCATGTTTCCATGAACAAGGGGCAGTTCGGGATTTTGAACGGCTCGTAGACGACGAACAGCGGCCTGCCTTCCACACATACGTACCTGCGATCCCGGAAGGCCGGCATGGAAATGCCTCTCGTAGTCCTCGATCCCCGGATACGTCTGCTCTATCAGGATCCTGTCCTTCGCCCCGTACCATATCCCGCTCCACGTATCGTTCGCCCACCCAAGGCAGAAGGGAAAGTCCGGCCTCCCGCTTTCCAGCACCTCCTGGAGCGGCCTTTCAAGGATGCGCCAGCCCGCGAACCAGTTGCCAGTACATAAACCCCTCCACCCCATGCTCCCGCGCAAGCTCGGCCTGCCGCTCCCGCACCTCGCTTAAGTGCAGATCATAGAACCCCAGCTCGCCTGGCAGTTTCGGCTGCTCATGCCCTCTGAACAGCGGTTTCGCCTTCGCCACGTTAGGGCGTGTTAACACTAAACAAAACTGAGCAAAGCAGGTAGAATGGGGCATGCACCTAAGCGAACAGCAGTACCAGCGGATAGCAAAAGCCCTCCAAGCAGCGGGGCAACGTCGGCATCGAGAACAGGACGCTCATGGACGGCCTCATCCTGCGATGCAAAACCGGATGCACGTGGAGGGATCTGCCCGAATCGCTGGGAAAATGGCACGCCATCTACACCCGCCTGGATCGATGGGCGAAAAACGAGGTTCTCGAGCGTGTGTATATGGCTCTGACGGCGGAAGGGATCGAGGCGCCGCCGGCGTTCTCCATGGACTCGACGGCGGTCAAGGCGCACCCGGACGCCCACGGCGCTCAAAAAAAACGGCGGACAGGCGATAGGCAGGACGCGCGGCGGCTGGAACACCAAGATCCACGTGGTGGCGGCCAGCGATACCGTCATAGCGGGCTTTCTGCTGTCCCGCGGGAACGAGCCTGACGCAAGCACGGGGCGGTTGCTGCTGGAAACGCTCGACCCTCGGGAGACGACCGTCGATCTTGCGATGTACCGCGCCTATTCCGATGGCCTTACGCGGATGACCGCGTGAACGCTGAGGTACAACCCCATCGTCCCGCCGAAACGGAACCGCAAGAACCGATGCGGAAGCGCAACGAGGCGGAGCGGTTTTTCAGACGGCTGAAAGTATACCGCGCCGTCGCGACAAGGTACGACAAGCTTGACCTCATGTTTTCCGCCTTCGTTTGGCTTGCCTGCATTTGTATTGTTTTGCGTTGTGTTAACACGCCCTAGTCCATTCCGTGAAACCCTTTCCCCACCACTCATCGTTCTCTGGTATCGGGTGGTACTGGGGCAGATAGAAGGCTATCACGCGTACTTTGTTATCGCTCATTTTTCCTCCTCTCCAGATGTCATGCAATGCAATGCCTCCAGCGTTTTTTTGAGAAAAAACGTTTCAGCCAAGTCTTGTAATTTCCAACAGCCCTCTCGCATTCGTCGTCATTATTTATAAAAATTTTCAGTCTTTCCGCAAAGCTTTCAGGCGTGTCGCAGGACGGGACGATGCCCGCTATCTCGGGCAGGCCTTCCGTCCCGTAGGAAGTCGAGACGATCGGCAACATGTTCCCCATCGCCTCTATCGTTTTCCCCTATCACGCCTACACCGTACCTCAGCGGGATTATGGCAACCCTGCTCTATGCCCCGTGACCATAATCCCGTCACAAACCAGATTTTTGGTAGTGTTGCGCAAAGTATGATGGGCAAAGCAGGCATATGATAAAGACGGTTTAATTCGTTGTGCTGTAATGAATTAAAGCATCACAATTTAATTGTGTGCGGATTCATCATACTTTCTGCATCACCTCCGAAAAGCAGTTTGTTTCTTTCAACACGATAGAAAAAATGGAGAGCATTTTTTTATAAACATAAAATGATTCCACTATAAATACTTTTTTAAAACCCTCTTTGTCGCCTCTAAATACTTTAGACCCCATTTCAAATCTGGCTCCAAATGGTTGCCCTCCGCCCATTCGTTCATTGCGTTCAGAAATATGAAGTTTTCTTCTTCGCTGTACGGCTCGAATTTTTCGCAGGTGTTATCGAGCCATTTTTCGTATAAATCAGGAGTTGATCCATGTAAAATAATGGCTCCCGTTTTTCGCCTAGGCGAATTATCCCAGCCAGGGCACACGCATGGGTATTCTTTCCATACTCTGGATATATCTGGGTAGTTTTGCAGGTTACTATTTACAACCGCGCTGTACAACCGCACAAAATCACCCTTAGTTTTTTTCTCATTCAAATATTTGATCAAATGCCTTCGTACTTTATTGGCACCCCTTAAAATCACATTACTCCTTATTATTTTTTGTACTACTTGACGTTTTTTAGAAATCGCTTTGTTCGATTCAGAATGAATCGGCTCAGAATGAATCGGCAAAAAATCCCAAGAAGAATCAAAGCCCAACGTCCTTGGGTCTCCCTTGAACCACCTATCGGCAGACACCAAGTAAAGCCCGTTTTCGAAGCCCGCTCTTTTCGCCTCGATGTTCCAAATTCCAAGCACTCTTTTGAGATCGGGAATCGCTTCACACCTGTACACGATAAAGAACGGACGCCCATTCACTTTTATGTAGCGCCTATCCTTGAATATTCCAAGCAGAAACCTGATATGGCTCAAATGATCGCTTTCACTGTATTCTTGGGCTTGCAAGACCCTGTTATTTTCGCCATTCCAGTTTCTGCTCCAAGACTCATTTGCCCAACATAAACAAAAAGGGAAATCCGGCTTGCCAGTTTCAACGATTTCATTCACGGGCCTCTCCAGTAATTGCTTGCCATGAAACCAGTAATGATAATAGCAAAATCCGTGGATCCCATATTTTTTTGCCAAATCTGCCTGAGCGATTCTTGATTCTTCCAACCGCAGGTCATAAAACCCCAAGTCGGCGGGAATATGCGGCTGATAATGCCCCTCAAAAAGAGGAACTGTTTTCGCGACATTAGTCCATTCCGTGAAACCTTTCCCCCACCACTCATCATTTTCCGGGATCGGGTGAAACTGCGGAAGAACAACTGCTAGAGCTCGAAGTTTTTTATTCATTCTTCACTTATACACCCAATGAGAACATCATGGCTTCCTGAGCGTGAGTGTTTTTTGAAACTTGCTCATAAAAGGAAATAATATTATTAATATTCTGCTCTATCGAAAAGGTTTTTACAATACGCTCTTGTGCGTTAGAAATTATTTCTTTGTATCTCGTTGTACCAACGAAAGAAAGCATTTCCTCCATATATTTACCAAGAGCAGTCACGTCATTGTATAAAAACCCTCCTCCAACCTGTTCTATAATCTCTTTTGTTCCTCCTGTATTTTTACCTATAACCAAACAACCATAGAACAATGCTTCCGCTGTCATTCTACCAAATCCTTCAAATTTTGAATTTACAATCAGAGCTGTTGCATTCTTCATTAATCCCGATAGTTCTTCTTCATTTTTATAGCCAACAAATTCTACATTATTAGTGACATTCAATTTTTCTGCTAATTCTTTACAAATATTTATATAATTTGCATCTCCAAATCCTGCAATAATGAGTTTATAATCACAGTATTTTTTGTGAAATTCTGCAAAGGCTTCTATAACCTCATAATGCCCTTTTTCGGGTGAAACTCGACTCGCACATAAAAATATTTTTCTTTTTTTTGGTAAATATATCACATTGTTTTTCGATAGAATAGCATTATAGATAGTTTTTGCTTTTGGATAATTTTCCAAGCTAAAATGCTTTTGAATATTTTTTGTTATCGTTATTACATTCGACTTTCTCAACTTTTTTATAAAATTGCGTTTTGATGGGAATGGTCTAAAGCCAAAATCTAAATCTTGGTATTCTCTCAAATGCCAAATATGAGGAATCTTTATTTTTTCTGCAACAGCTAAACCCTCATGACACACCCCAACGTTTGTATGAATAATACTTGGCATTTCTTCCTTTGCAATTTTATATATTTTTTTAAAACTATTTTTCTTCATCCTATGCAAACCGTATAATCTTATCAAGTTACGAAGCAGCTTTATAAGGTTCCACGAAAAAATTGAAAATGGTCTATACCACGAAGCAACAATTGGGCAAGGGATACACTTTATATTACTGCTTTTAATTACACTTATTGCATCAATATCATCAGAATAATCAGGGTAAATAACAATTGGTTTTATTCCAAATTGTTTTAATCCTTTTATCATTTTAATGCATGAAATAGTTGCCCCATGCATTTCTGTAGTGTGTATTATATATAAAATTTTAATTTCAGGCCTCCTCGCTAAACTACGTGCAATCGTATTATACGGATGCACAAATAAAAATTATCTGGTAAGGATTGCTCTTTAAAATCCAATTTATCGATACAGGACTTAGGATCAAACGCAAAAACTTGAATATTTTTATATCGCCTTAAAAGTTTCAGAACAAAAGAAATATCACACCCAACACCACTGGAATAAACCACAATCTTCTCTTTTTTCGCATCAAGCATATCAAAACAAACGTTAAATCCTCCGTAAGTTGTGCCTATAGTGAATCAACTTAAATATATGGAGGCAAACAGCCGATAAGAAACAATGGCATATGGCATGGATTTCAGGTGCAAGGCCGTCGAATACAAGCAAAACGGGCACACCTTCGAGGAGCTGAAGGAAGCGCCCAGCATCCCGCCGCAGACATTCTGCTTGTGGCGGGAAAGGCTGGAAAACGGGTATTATCACGCCAGGCCCAAACAGGTCCGCAAGCGCAAGGTAGACAAGGAAAGACTGAAGCGGGCCGTAAGGGACAAGCCAGACATGTTTCTGCGCGAGCTGGCGAAAATGTTCGGCCGCTCGCCCCAATCCATCCACGCGATGCTCAAAACCCTTGGGATAACCAGGAAAAAAAACAGCTCGCGTACTTGGAGGCCTCCGAGAAAGAGCGGGCGCGGCTCGCCTCCCGCGTGAAGAGGGTTCCCCCGGGAAAACGCGTTTGCGCGGACGAGAGCGGTATCCGCGAGCACCCACAGCGGGAATTCGGGCACGCGCTGCGGGGCCAAAAGATTGCCGGCTCAAAGCCCGGCAAACGTTTCGCACGCGCGAACGTCATCGGAGCGCTGTGCGCCGACTGCATATTTGCGTGGAATGCTACAGGCACGCTACCGACTCGGCGTTCTTCGAGGGCTGGTTCGAGAACAGGCTTTTGAAGGCGATACCCTAGGGCGAAGGGTACGCGGTCATTCTAGACAACGCGAGCTTCCGCCGCAGGAAGGCACTGGGCGGGTTCGCCAAGGGAAAGGTTAGGCTTTTGTTTCTCCCGCCGCACTCGCCAGACTGCAATCGGATAGAGAAGTTGTGGGCTAACATGAAGCGTTTTTTGCGGGGCTGCCCGGATAAATTTGCGTCCGTCGAATCCGCGGTTTATGCGCGCTTCGCTATTTCATAAATATAAACTGATTCACTATCTGCTTATGTATAAGGCAGACAGCAATCGGGGGGTATCCACCTTTCCTGAACCAGAATGCTGAAATATAATAAGCCTTTTCTGGGAATTTTATTTATTTCCTTGCTTCTTGATAATTTCGTGCGGTTAGTTAAAAGCCAAAATAGTTCCCTTGCATTTTTTATTTTAGTGAACATTCGAGCAAAATACTTTAATTTTTTTCTACCTCCAAAATTTATATTGCCCCAAAAGATAGAATAACCAATCTCTACTGGTAACGGCTTATAAGCACGTTCTGCTCTATCATGGCAAATACTGACTGATGGAACTATTCCTATTTTAAGCCCATGAAATAACACTCTTTGACAATAATTATTGTCTTCGCCATAATGTTTAAATAAAATAGTATCAAACCCGCCAACTATTTCAACGCACTTTTTTGTTAGCAACCATGCAGCGGCATTTACAGTATGGATTTCATACACTTTTTTTTCACACTTGTTACAATATGAATCTTCAAAGACATCTAACACGGATATTTGAGTAATAACGTAATTTCCGAAATTATAATCAAAAGCAGTTTTATCTGCCGTCAAATGAAGAGGGCTTAGAATTCCAAAGTTTGGATTTTTTTGAGCAACTGCGATAAGAGTTTCTATGGTGTTATATTCAACCCAGGCATCTTGATTCAAGAGAAAAAAATAATCATAACCATTATCGTAAGCTGCCTTTAAAGCAATGTTATTGGCTTTGGCGAACCCAAAATTTTCTTCATTTTGAATAATTTCTATTTCTGGGAATTTATTGGCAATATAGAATACAGAAGCGTCCGTAGAATTATTATCTACAACATATATCTTTAAAGGTATAGAGGAAGATAAAATGCTTTGAAAACATTTATCATACCATTTTTTTCCGTTATATGTTACTACTATTACTGCACATTTTTTTTGCACCATGCTTCACCTTGCCATATACATAGGCCTAATTTATGCGGTTCTTTTCTCTTTGATGCTTCAACATGGAAATGTCTGGTAAATCTTCCACTTGCCACATCCCATAGATTTACCCTTAAAAATATCATCACGATCCGGGTTCTCAACTATGCACAATTCAGGCTCAAGAAACTGGGAAAACTCTTTGTGATAATACATTCCCCTTGCCGCTGCCGACAGAACAATTCCTTTACGCGAATACCCCCGCAATCCTGCCGCCCTCGATCCTTATCACCCGGTCGCATCTCTCAATCGTGCTCAGCCTGTGCGCGATCACTATGAGCGTCTTGCCCTGGCTTGCGTCGTATATCTCGTCCATGATCTTCCCCTCGGTCTCGTTGTCCAGCGCGGAGGTCGCCTCGTCCAGTACCAGAACCTCCGGATCGTTGTAAAGGGCGCGGGCTATGCCGACCCGCTGCTGCTGGCCGCCGGAAAGCTGCACGCCGCCGTCGCCGACTATCGTGTTAAGCCCCTCCTTTGTTTGGAGAAAATCCCAGATGTTCGCCTTCTGCAGAACCAGCTTTATCCTTTCGTCGTCCCTTTCGGAGCCGTAGGCCACGTTTTCCCAGATAGTCGCGTCGAAAAGGTATATGCTCTGGGGGATGTAGCCGATCTTCCGCCGCCACGCGCGGATGTTGCCCTCGCGAAGCGGCCTGCCGTCCACGGCGATCTCCCCGGATGCGGGCTTGAGCACGCCTATCGCGAGATCGATGAGCGTCGTCTTGCCCCCGCCGCTTTCCCCCGTGAAAGCGACCCTTTCGCCCTTGCGTATCGTCAGCGAAACGTCATGTATAACCTCGCCGCCCGTGGCGTAGGCGAACGACACGTCGCGAAGGCTTATCTCCTCGCAGAAATCGACCGGCTCGTCGCCCTCCCCTTCCGTGGGTTCCTGGAGCATCCCCTTGATCGTGTCAAGGGAATGCTGCATGAACGCGAAGCCGTTGATTTTGCCGAGCACGCGGTTTATCGCCGGAAGGATGCGGTAAAGGGAAAGCGCGAACGTCGAGATCAGCGGTATTACCATCGCCGCGTCGTCGCCGCCAGACAGAATGACAAGAACCGCGACGATAAGCAGCAAAAAGCCGACGGTCTCAAGCATCTCCTTGGGTATCGAGTTCAAGACGCCGGCTTTTATTGCCATCCTTGCCGACCTGAGGCTTTCCCTGCCGTAATTGCCCACAAGCTCGCCTTTGTTCCCTTTCAGCCTGATGAATTTGAAATTGCGCAGCGCCTCCTGCAATATGCGAAAAGTTTTCCTGCCAGCCTCGACGCTTTTCGCGCCGAAAGCCGCGTTTATCGGAACAAGCACTTTTAAAAAGGCGAACGCGATAGCGGCAATGATCAGCGTAAACGCCAAAGTCATTTGCCAGTTGACGACGAGCAGCAGCGCGTACAATATGACTATCGTAAGCGAATCGATAAACAAATTCATGATGGCGATGAACACGCCGCTCACGGCTCTCGCCTCGCCGTTGACTATTCCCATTAGCACGCCCGGGTTTTTTTTAGCGTAAGCGGTGTACGGCAGGGAAAGCGTTATCGCGAACAGCTTTGTCGAGAAATACCTCGCCATTACCTCCGAGACCCTGCCGGAAAAATACGCGTTCGTCAGCCTGAAAACGGCGCGGACAACGAAAAACACGGCTATGGCAATGCCGAAAACCCTGATGAACGTGTCGGGATCCTGTATCCCGGAAAGCTGAAACGCCGTTCCGAACGGCCCGGAATCGAGAAGCTCGGGGTTCGTGGCTATCGCGACGAAAGGCACTATCGTGGCTACGCTGAGCGCCTCCATAAGCGAAAGCCCAGCGCTGGACACCGTCAAAAGCCCCCAGTAAAATTTGTGCTTTCGGGGAATAAGCTCGTAGAGCTTGCGTATGGTGGCTAGAAGGTCGTTTATTTTTGTTTTCATCGGTGTACATACATACGGGCAAACTGCTGGCTTCTTCCCCTGGAAAGGGCAAAGCCAACCCATGCCAAGGCGCACGCTCCCAAGGCTTCGAAAAGAGTAATGGCACGCAAGGCGCAGCCCAGGCGGCCGAAACACGCTCTGGGCAGCCACGCGATAATGGTCAGTCTGCCGCTATGGCAAAAACATGCAAAGGCGCCCTCGCCCTTCAGTCGCCAAGCCTTTGGCCAAAATACGCCTCCCCCTTGCCCTTCGCCGGCGGCGCAAGGAACTGGCCCGGCGGCATCCCGCCTGCCACTGCCGCCTGTATGGAAGCAAGGCCCTGGAGAAAGCTTTTCAGGTTGCCTTTCCCCTCCTCGGGCAGTTGGGCATAGAAATGCCTAAGAAAGCCAATGCCTGCATGGTCTTCGATATTCCGATCCGCATTTTCTTTCGTCAACATGGTATACATATTATACTTACTATGTATACCTGTCAAGCGCATGGGTGAGTCAAGCTGATTTTTTTTGCGGCATGTCTTTTCTTATGTCTGCGCATGGAGTTCTTCCATAATATCGTGCTAATATCAAAATCTGTGGTTGCGGCTCCAAAGGCATGGTTTGATGCTAATGCGCTTGCGGTGAAGAGGCGCGTCTTTGCGTTTTTTATCTGTGCAAATTCGTAATATTTGATGTTTTGAATGGAATAAAACCTTAGGGTTGCACGGCAATTGTGTCTTTGAGCACAGGAGTTCGGCGGCGCTATCGCCTTGTAACGCGACACCCGCTAAGGGTATCCTTTAATGAAGATGAACATGGAATTAGGGAAGCGGCTTGCCGAATTGCGCTCCGCCTTGGGTTTTACCCAAGAGGAATTCGCCGGCAGAATTCGGGTTTCCAAGGGCTATATCACTTCTCTGGAAAAGTCCCGGCGCGAGCTAAACCCGCGGCTTGTCAAGCTGATTTCCGACGCCTTCGGCGTGAGCGAGCGCTGGCTCAATACCGGGAGCGGTCGCATGTTCGCCGACCCGAGGGATGTCAATCTGGACGAAGTGATCGCGCTTTACAACCAGCTCCACCCAAAACTGCAAAAGCTTGTAATCGAGCAGTTAAAGACCCTGCTGGAGATGAGCCGCGCTAATGAAAACGACGAGGCAAACGATTGATCAATTCGGGCGCGGCATTTTCGGGGCAACCCAATGAAAGCATGTTTGCGCGCATTGCCGGCGGCGGGCTTGCTACTGCCGACGCGGTCAGAAGCGTTTCCGCGCAGGCATTTCATGTTAGCGCGCTTGTCGCGCTTGCCAAATGGAGCTATCGATAAATATGCACTCTTCGCGCGCGCAATAAGCGATTCCCTAACATTGCGGGCCGCGCATGTGTCAATGCCTCTTTGAAAGCACGATGTCCTTCCGCACAAGCCTGGCGCGCCAGGTCCGCATGGACAGGCGCTTTCGCTCATTTTCCTGCGCCCCGCGCTTTCCTGGCTCGCTCGGCGCATAGGCGGGGCTCTCGCCTGCGCGCGTTTTCGTAACGTTGAAGGGCTTCAGCAATGTCAGCAACTCGTCCAAGTGCTTGTGTTCCTGTGCTCCGAAGCGAAACGCAAGCGGCTCTCCGGCGCCGCGCTCTATCGCCCACCAGAGCCAGTGCCGCTGCGACTTGTCTTGGACGAAGCTCCACATCTCGTCCATTTCCGCCTCGGTTTCGGACGCGATTTCAATTT
>Ga0209755_10003735_pt1 | contig 18706 bp, 7 predicted proteins | sample TergutCo191P1_FD_187301 | JGI IMG/M metagenome (GOLD analysis project Ga0209755, IMG submission 187301) | Cornitermes sp. P1 segment gut microbial communities from Petit-Saut dam, French Guiana - Co191P1 (SPAdes) (version 2) | ecosystem: Host-associated > Arthropoda: Insects > Digestive system >...
GGGGGTAATACCCTACCGGTCAGGTGCTTATGAGCGCCTGAAACATAAAACAAACATAGAACGTGTTGAGTGATTCTGTGCATTTTAATGTGTTAGAGTTTGCAAAGATACGAAATAAAAATGAATTTGTCAAGTATCACCTTGCATATTTTGTGTATTTTACTATATTTTATTCGTTATTCAAAAAATCGTGGTGTGCGTTCGGAGGTTTGTGCTTCAGAAATTCGCATGCGAATGTTTAGCATAATCTCGTGTGAACCAAAGGTTCTAACGTTTCTAAACACGTTGCCCAAATTGTGATCGTACGAATATCCAATACGGAAATTCGGACCGAGGTTGACAGCAAGCATTGCAGACACGGAACGTCCTGCATTTCTGCTGAATGTGGCATCGTTGCGGAATGAACCGCCGATAAAGAATCTATCGCCAAACGAGAATGTGCCGCCAAGGTCTAAAACCATATCAAATCTATCCAGGAAACCCAGATTAGTTGTGTCTATACCGTTGGTTGCCAGGCGCGTTGTGGCTGAACTCATGGCACTCATGAATTGCACGCGTGGTGTGAAACGTGTGGTCAAACCGATATAAAAACCGTATTCCATAAAGGCATAAATGTGCAACGGCAGTCGAAACCAGTCGTCTTCATCGTAGAAAAAGCGGGAAAGGTTGGTTGCCGAAACGCCAAATGCAAAATCCGCCGTTGAATAGGTGATTCCAAAGTTGATGCTTGGTCGCATCCCTCGTCGGCCGTGCAACAAATCATCAAAGTCAACACCATCTTCGGGTTCTCCAAAGATCAAATCGCCGTCAATGCGGCGGTTTTGTAGGCCTACACCCAATCCAAACGCCAAATAGCCCGTATGTCCAACTTGCATGTGGAAGGCATAGTTCAGCATCATGTTGAGGTTTCGGCTACGACCGACCACATCATTGACAATCGACAAGCCAAGGCTCGAACGAATCTCTTCGATGTAGCCGTGCGCATTGAACATTTGCGTGGACGGAGCGCCCTGGAATCCAACCCATTGCTGACGCGCAATCAAAAATGCATTGGCATAATTTGATACGGGCGTTGCCGCTGGATTGATGTTGATTCTCGACAAATGTTGTTGCGTCAATATAATATCTTGTTGCGCCCGAGCTGAAAAACTCAGAATTACAGTCAATAGAATTATATAGCCACGAACGTGTTTCATATCATATTAATTCCCTCTTGCCCAACGTCTTTGGATGGCAAGCGCTTCCGCGATAGTGATACGTTGTCCATCGATAAATGCAACAACATAGGCTTCTCTATTGGCATCCAAAATGCGTTGGTTTAGTCTGCGTGCTTCGTTGATATCTTGGAAATCTCCCATGGTGAACTTGAAGAGTCCGTCGTGATCCAAGAAGTAGTTCATTTCCACTTCTGGCGCGGCATTCAAGAAATCACTAAACAAATGTAGTGGGAATTCCGGTGCTTGTCTGAAAGCGGCCACTTGCACTCTAAACCAAAGGCCTGGTCTGGTGAGTGGGCAGTTTTCGTAAATTTCGTAGTCTGGACCAAGATTGTTGTATCTGTTCGGGTCGATGAGACGGATGGTTGCACGACGGTTAAGTGCGTGTTCTGCTTCGGTTTGTGCGTTGCGAATCAGCGGCTCCGAATGCGACGCAGCACGTGTAATCAAGCGGTCTTTATCAAATCCTCTGCGTCCCAAATAGGTCAAGATTGAATTCATACGACGCTCGGTAAGTGCAAGGTTGTATGCGTGCGAACCGCGTTCGTCGGCGTGTGTCACGATTTCGAACAAGAAATGTGGATTTCTAACCGCAATCACAATCATACGATCCAATTCGCGATGGCCATCTCTGATGATATCGTATCTATCAAAGTCGAAGAAAATGTTGTTCACAAAAACTTCTTCGCCAATCTCTGACAGTTTTGGCCAGCACTCAAAGATGATGAAATCGCGGGTTGACACTGTGCGGATAATATCTGCAGGATTGATGTGGCTTGGCAAGAATGCAATGTCTTCCGAAACAAGATTTTCAACCGAAATCTGGAATCTTGTGTTTGGTGCTAAATCGAAATAGGTGACATTTCCAGCGTTATCTGTAAATCTCAACGTTTTCTTATCGTCTGATGCCGAGATGTATAGCGGTTGGTCAGCCGGATGCCATTGCGGCTCCATCAAACACTCGATACACTCTGTATCTGGAGGCAAAACGGTCAAGTTTGCACGACGATTTGGGTCGTTGATACGGTCTGTGAAATTAATCACGTGTCTTTGGTCAACCTCAAGTTCGTGGCGTTCCGCTCTTCCGCTGCGACGGTTGATACAGTCGATAATTTCTTGCGGTGTCATGCCCGGTTGCATACACTCATCCATGCTAATCACCTCTTCTTCGATAAGCGAAACTCTGGTTGGCATAAATAACGGCTCTTCCGGTGCTGGAACGTAAGCAATCACTGGCTCTGGAACACCCATTCCGAAGAGTGTGAACGACAACGGCACATCTGGGAAACGCGTGTAATTCACTGGCATACTGAAATACGTTTCATCAATCGGTGTACCCATATCGCGAACGATGCCTGTGAAACCTAAGGTATAATCTGTTGTTCCAGTGATTCTAAAATCTTCTGCACTGCGAATCAAAACCGTTTGCGTAAACGTTACAGTATCTAAGAACACATGAATGGGCTCCGTCAGTTGTGGGTCCATTTCTGGTGTCAATAGGATTGGCAACACGTTTGGCATTGGGTTTCCAATGAGCATAAATCGCTCTGAGTCAGGATTGAAATTGAATACGATGGGCGAAACCAAATCCGTTGCTTCTTGGTTGTGAGCAACCATAAATACATCCGAACGAATTACGGCCGTTGCAATCAACTGTGCCAGTTCTTGGTCTCTCACTTGGTGTGCCGTGTAGAACCACGTTACCGCTGGTACATCGTCCGCTATCGCCAAAACTGGTGGCTCTTCGATGAAGTATTCGATAATTTCTTCAATGATTTCTTCAATAATCTCCTCTTCGATGATTTCTTCAATGATTGGTTCGATTTCGATAATTTCTTCTTGGTGTTCGCCAGCGTGCATGGCAACTTCAAATCGACGCACATCGCGCAATGGAAGAATTTCAATCGCTGAATTAACCATAAATGAGCGCTCTTCGTCGAAAAAGCCTGCGCGTGTGAATAGGATTTCGTAAGCGCTTGCAGTTTTTGATCGCATCAAACTTGCATGTCCCAATTCATTGGTCATCAACACTTCACAATCGGCTGTGTCGATGGTCGACGCCAAACGCACGATGCCATTTGCACCGTTAAGATCCAATGTATCGTAACCACTGTTTGGATTTCCCGTTGGGTTTCCGGTTGGATTTCCGTTTCCATTTGCGCTTGCAAGGTCTGCTGTTGCGCCGTTTCTCGGTGCATCAGGGTCAACTTGGCATACAAAAATGCTCACGTTTGCCAATGGAAATGTTGTTTCTGCATCCGTCACATCGAATTGAAGGTCAAGGATTCCAGCGGTTTTTGGGAACGAATAAATTTTGTCCGAATGTCCAAAACCCAAATGTCTGTTGCTCGAAAAGAAAATGTTTTGGATATCTGGCGAAATCACTAACGTATAATCGTCGAACGAGCTGTTGATCGGATGTCCGAGGTGGTGAACGATGGTGAAATTGCCTTCATTATCGGCGAATGCCACATAGATATCCAAACCACCGAATCCCACGTGTCCGTTGGATGAGAACGAAATCGCGCTGTCGTTGATCCACACTGGAAAAACCTCGTCGCCAGGTGTGTTTACAAACGCTCCAAGGTTTACTGGCACATTCCAATCTTGATTGAGGATAACTGGTCCAGCGGCGCGCCCACGTCTTGCAGGTGGCGGCGGTGCGGCTTGTGCACGTTGTGTTTGGCGTGTTGCTGCGGCCGAAGCACGACGGCTTGTTGCAGGGTTTGCAGCCGATGCTGCAGCACGTCTGCGTTGTGCGGCTGTCATTGCCGGACGCTCCACACGTGTGGTCATCCAAAGGTCGCTTCCCCCCTGCCCTTCTGGAGAAATGGCAGTAAAAATCAGTCGACGGCCGTCTGGCGAAATCGCTGGATGCCCAACCATTGCTGTTGCACCAACGCCATTGATATCAAACCGTTGTGGAATGCTCCACTCGCCATCTTCTTGAAGAGATGTTGTAAAAATACCACAATTTCCATCGTTACAACGTTGGAAATAACCGATACGATTCACAGGGTCCCATGAAAAAACACCATCGTTAATGACATCGCCCCAAATGTTGAAACTCAACGGGCGAGCCTGCTCCCAAAGGACAGAATCTGCGGCCAATGTGGCTTGCCACAAATGCGAAAAACCGTGTCCAGTGCGTTGGTCGGTTGCGCGTTGCGTGACACGTTGCGTTGAACTAAACACCAATCGTCCGTCAACAATAACCATGCCATATTGCGAAAACGGCGTTCCGATACGGGTTTGACGTTGAATTTTATCTCTAAAAATCACATCCAAACTGTCGTGATGTGCTAAACCGAGTTGTGCCGAAGCCAAACGGTTTTGAAGTAAGACATTGTCAGCGTCTTGTTGGAGTAACATTTCATAAACGGTTTCCGCTTTTGCAAAATTTGCCGTTCGTAAAAGTACATCGGCATAAGACATCAAAAAACTTGTACTACGGTTTCCGCCTTCCCAAACCTGTCCAAAATAAACCACTGCTTCAACAGGGTTGTTCAATCTGCGTTGCGTTTCGCCCATGCGTTCGCGCAATTGCATTCGGGTCGGACCTTCTGCTTCACGGCGAAATGCACGATCAAAATAGCCAAAGGCTTTGAAATAGCGTCCGCTTTCAAAGGCCTCTTGAGCTGTGCTAATCGCTCGGTTATTTCTATTTCGATCTGAACGAATCTCTTGTGCAACAAGATGTTCTGTCAGAAATCCGCAAAAAGCAACGGTCAAGGCTAAAGTCAAAATGTATCTCTTCATAGCGTTAATTTTCATAGCGTTTTCATAGCATTAAAGTACGGTGACAACACCGGTTTTTGAATGTGTATACGGAGGTTGGTTAGAATTTGTTACATTTGGGCGATGAATTTCTATAATAAAAAAGTAATCACCTCTGTCAACCATACGGTTTGTGCGGGAATCTCGCCCATCCCAGCCGTTTCGTGCAGCAGCGCCTTCGGCATGGAAAATCACAACACCCCAGCGGTTTAGAATCGTTAATCGATCCACACCGGCCATAAAAATATCGTTGACACCATCTTGGTTGTGCGGTGTGAATGCATTAGGCACATCACCAAACACATCGCTATCGATGGAACTTCCTGTAAGTTCGCCTGTAGAAACATGAACAGCATCCATGCTGAAACAGCCAAAAGCACTGGTATCATAGACTGCGAAGAAGAAGGATTGTTCGTCAAAGAATATCGAACCCGTGAATATCGTGTCGCTATTGGCCGGCATTGGCGCAAAGCGAACAATGGTGTCGCCTGTTCGGATATAGGATTCGAAATCGCCCCACCATTGAAGAACCAAGTGTGGATAATACGGCTCACGTCCCTCAGCACGTCCGATAAAACGTAGATTTTCACCCAACGCCACAGAATCTATGTCCGAAAAGAACGGTCTTACAACCTCGACAGTATTGCCAACGATGCGAACAACATTTGCATCGATTCTCGCCACAACTGGATCAAGAACCGTTACCGTGAAAAAGATTCTTTCCAATGTATATTCGATAACGCCATCCAAACACACTTCGTATCGTGTTGCAACCATAAAGTTCATGCGATGAACGTCTGCACTTGCAAACTGACTTTGCGGAAGATTGATAACCTTCGCGGTTCCAAGAGATTGCATAGAGGTCGTATCCACTTGACCAGCGAACGTTTGATCACCAATGGTCACAAACGTTGTATCCAATTCGAACCTAAACCATTCTTGCTCAAATCCTGTTGGAGATAGACCAACATTGATGATTTCAAGCGTCAGCTGATTGATATTTCGGCAAATAGCCTCGTGATAAAGCACTTGAAAATCAAAACCACCTAAAATTGCTGTATTCATTACAATTGTAACGGTATCATCCGAATCAGGGAAGGTACATTGTCCCGTACTTACATGTGTAAATATGAGTTGCACGCTATCGCCCATGTTGGTGTGTAGCACAATCGTTTCAGGTCGTCCCATCGCTGGGAATCTCTCTAACGTACTGTAGTCCGCTGGAGTAGCCGCAAAAAGACGATAGTCGAACACAAAGGTTACACTTGGGTCGGACACTTCTATGGTGTACGTCTGTGTAACATTGCGACACGGCCCAAGAACACCATCAACGATTATTCTCGCACTGTTGAACACTCTAAACGTTCGAACAATGGAATCACTTACCTTTGCTGGCAAGCCCGGACAACGGCTGTTGTTGATGGCATGTACCATAACGGTAATGCTGTCGTAACGCCAGTCGCCCAATTCTGGAATGACAAATGTTGGACTTGTTTCATAGAACGGCGGCTGCCATTCGGTTGAATCGGTATACAGCGCACGATGTCTACCTATTGTAAAACGGAATTGGTCTGCCAAATTATTGTTTGGATCCAATTGAACTTCAATGGTGATATCGCCAGCTTCCGCACATTCATTGGCTGAAAATCCTAAGAAATCCACCAATATTGGTCCCGAAAACGGCGTAATGACATGCGACCACAATGTGTCTTGGTTGACAAAATCTTCACCACAGAAATATAGGCCATCGCCACGGTTTGTGGTTGTTATCACACCAATGCGCGCAGGATAGTTTCCAACGATAATTTGCACAGAACCGCGTGTTGTGTCGTTGTCTGCAAATGCCCACGTGTCGTCATCTGCTGGTAAAATCCAGCGGTAGCCCACCGCTAAATCGTTTTCAACGCTAAGCGTAATGATGTCTTCTGAACAAGGCTCTGGCCACGTTGGGTATGAACTTCCATTCATGGCAATGCCGTGCCAGCCTTCAATGTCCGCAATAGGAATTGTATCAACAGACGTCAGCTTAATTCGCAACAGTTCGCCCGATGCGGCAGGACATCTCTCTCTTACAGCTGCAACGGTAATCCACGTGTTGTAAATTCCAGCATCGACTCCTGCGTCTTGTGCGCGTACATCAAATGTACTGCTATCTGTTGAGGATGTAAAATCGAAAATAACATTGATATCGTTGGATGCGCCTACACCTCCCGCACCAAGTATTCGCCATTGGAACGGTGCCCAATCGCCACCATAAATTCCATCATCTTCGTGAATGGCGATTTGCCAAGCATCAAGCTGTTGACGAAGACAAACCGTATCTGAAATCCAGTCGTAGCCTCCAGCGGTATGCACGCCACGTCCGAAAGTAGTGTTGTAAATGCGTGGCACGCCTGGTGCAAGCAAAATTTCTGTGACTTCAAGTTGTGCAGCATACGCCAAAGCCGTTGTATCGCACGTATTAAACGCTCGAACCGTAATAACACTATCGATTGACGAAATTACTTCAGGAATATCTAAATAGATGTAGGCAACCTGTGTTGTACGTGTGTACGGATACCATGGGAAATCCCAAATATAGTCGGCGTTTCCAATTGGAACCACAGATAGTCTTACAACATCGCCTTCGCAGAATTGTGCTGTGCCACCATCCCATGGATATTCAAAATAAACCTGGCTATCATGGAGATTATCGTAGGCTACAGTCAGAGCAATCGGCTGGAAAATGCTAATGCCGCATCTGTTTTGCATAATCATCTGAATATACAGCGATGCTGGATCTGTGCCAGTACCACCGATATCCAAATCTATAGCCAACGTATCGTTTCTATTTGTAAAACGCCAATCGCCCCAAGCGCCTTCATCGGTATACACTGGAACATTCGCATCGATATCCTCCGTACTTCCCCAGCGCCATCCGATGGAATCCACAGAGTGGTAAGTCGCCCAATACGGCAACCTGACAAACAGCCTCAACCTTTCATCTCTACAAATATCCGACACAAATTGGTAATACTCTCGTGCTGCATCCAAAAGGGAATCCATCTCAAACACAACCGTATCCATCACGCGCACCGGCACGACCAACGTAGAAAATTCGCGTCTTGCAGCCTCAACTGCGCCATCACCACAAATCGCACTGATTGCCTCTACGCGAATGGTGTCCACATCCAAACGGTTGCCCCAGTCATCTACACCTAAAATACCAACAACGATTCGCACCGAATCTGAATTTACCCCTCTTGAGCCCCATTCAACAGGATCTCCCCAACCTGGCGGGAATGTCCAATTATAGTAATTATATTGTATGGTATCTTTCAGCGCAGGATTTACGCTCAACCAAACTGTATCTCTCAAACAGAATGTAAAATAGCCGTTGTAGTCATGCTTGTCCCAGCTTTCAGCCTTTAGTGGCATCGATGGGAGTGTATTTGTAAAAATTTGTATGGTGTCCCAATATCTGTCGCGTCGGCCTGCACAAACCGCAAACTCCCAGCTAACCAAGATTTCTTGATGCCCTCCAAAAGAATCATTCACCCAAACATCAAAATACACACCTGTTACGTCGCGCGGATTAGCCGGCAAGACATCAGGGAAAATCAAATCGCCAAGGTTAGGCTCTGTTCCAGGAAGGAAAGCAATAGAAACTGTACGATTTTCTTGAACATCATAGATATTGACACCTGTCAGATATTCTGCATCTGCCAAGTTTTCGCCGTCAACAACGACACCGGTTACGATATTCCCCGCATTAGGGGCAAACGTAAACTGAAAATGATCGCCTTGTCTCACACGAATGACAAAATTGGTTGTGCTGCCGTTAACAGTTCCTCCACCAAGCACCTCTACAAAGATATTAAACGAATCTCTAACCGGTGGGAAAAGGTTGGCGTTTGTCAATGTATCTCGATTTCCTTTGCCGAGAGGCGCCCAAGCGTTCGAGCCAAAAGCGCTGTTGCCCACGACAGACCAATATGTATTTGGAACGCCCGGAAACACGATGAACAGTGTATCCATCTCATTCTCTTCAACTTCATCAAATTCAAAACGCAGGATTTCACCTTGACAAATATCAAAATCGATCCAATCTGCCTCCGTACGGAAATGCGGAATAGGTTCAATGATTGGTGAGAAAACACGTCGAGAACCACCACATTGGTTTCTTGCATGGACCCAAATTTGCCCCGGTTCTTTACTAAATCTAACGCTCAATTGGTTCCAGTCTGTTCCACCGACCGTTGCAGAGCTTCCATACCAGTCACCACCGTCCCACGTATCTGGTCCGCCCCAATGGATGCGTGTTCCACGAAGTTCCTGGTACGTCTCAAGATTCAACACACGATGAAGCAGTCGTCCATCTTCACAAGGATACACACCAGCACCAAGGCCATCTTCGCTCCACTGTCCGATATTCGGTCCCATAAGTGCTTCAGCAACGTAAATCGGCAAATGCAACGAAACCGTATCAATAATCACGAACGGGATAGCGATAGAATCACCTCGTCCACAAGCATCTTGCGCAGCGAACATAAATTCGCCACCATCTCCAGTAAAGAACTCACTCGGCTGTAGCCGCATACGGGTTCGTCTGTAAATATCGTCCGTTTCGTAATCTTCAAAAACTCTGTCAATATCATTCGGATTGGTCTCATGGCCTCGTGTTTCAAAAAATCCGTGAAACCATCTTCGATCATCAATGTTTGGCGTAGCGCTTGAGTTTTTCATCAAACTTGGCAACTCTTCCCAAACAGGCATTCCATTGGGAAGGCGCGTTCCCATCCCCAAAATAAATTCGCGACCATCGATTTGCGTCAAATCGATATCTTCACCTGTTGGAAGCATGATATCGCTTCTACAAATGAAAATCGTGTCGATGGGTCGCAAGGCTAAACCCGAAAAAGCATCCACAACCAAGGGGCGTTCCGCGCGTTGTTGCACAAAAAACGTTTTAACGTAGTGCCAACGCTCGTCTTGCGCTGAAAAATAAAACGAATCTCGTCCAAGAATATCTGTTCCTATGCCGATATTTGCTACGACTGGACGCCCTCTAACAAAACAGTTGTTTGCAGGCGTGAATGTTTGCCAGCTCGGTGTGACGGGTCGGTCCAAATCCTGCCTTGTGCCTATAAAGCGTGTATATCCCGTCAGTACAGCCGGTCCAGCCCCCCCAGGAAGAAAATGAATATAAGGTCGTCCTTCGATGTGTAGATTTTGTACGTGTGCATCAAATCTCGAGATATTGAAAACGGCCGCCAACGAATCACGGTTCCACCAATTAAAGCCTCCAACATTTACACTGCTGTGTGGCGAAGCAAAGAAGTTTAGTGTTGCACCCTGACAAACGGTATCGCGTACATTATCGGTTGTGCCCGAAAGAACGGTCTGAACATCAAACATATTCATCGGTCGTATGGTATCCCAAGCACGACCTAAATTTGCAACAAGGCTATCGTTTCGAAACGGTATGCCATCTGTTGTTTCACAAAACGAACAAATCGGTCGTACGCCGATTCTGACAGGTTCAAGTCTTCTCGGGTCATCATAGTCTAAGGACCTCACACGAAATGCCGCACGAAACGAATATTCGCTGTATGGATTTGCGGCTGTACGGCGTTGTCCAAATCCGCCGCCACCCCAATTGTTAGCCACCCATGCATAATCTGTTGGATTAACCCATCTATCGCCAACGCCTGTAAAACTCGACCACGCTTGTCCACTTTCAAGCGTTTGTCCAACAAAAACACGTTCCAATCTTTCAGGATCGTAGCCCCAAACATAGTTCACCATCGTATCTGGCACAGTACCCACTTGAAAAAACAAGAAACCGCCCGATAGCGTTGGGTCGTCCAGCGGATTCCCACTAAGAAACCCCACAGGCATTTGATTGGCTGCTCGTCCCATTTCAACATAATTCACACAAACAGGGGCATCCACCGGGATTTCCATCCAATGATCCCCTATCCACGCCAATCGCATAAGGATATCTTGACGATTGTCGGCCGAAGTATCTAACGGCGGATTCGAAATCACAATAATATCTGGATCGTCAGCAAAATTACGGGTTTGGTATGGAACGCCCGACAATCGACCGTAAGGAACGATGAAGTCCGTTTCTACACCACTGCGGCAAAAAACACGCTGCACAGTGATGCTTTTATGTCTGTTTGGATCAAAATTTCGAATTAAAAAAGCAGTATCGCCCAAAAAGTGGTTTGTACTGGGGTATGTATTGCCGAAGTTGTTCGATATCGCCAGGCCGTATTCATCTAAAACCGTCCAGCGAAAAATCATGTTATCATAAAATTCACTTATAGCAGAGTTAAACCCTCCCGGTGGCCTACGAAAAACCCAAGCTCTAACCGTTGACCCTTCGCAGAATATGCTATCCATAAAAATAGTCCCAATCGTGCTTGCAACAGGACGAAACGGGATATTTATCGTTGCTATTACGGCTGGTTCGCCAGATTCCATGATCTCAAACGTGAAATAGCCGCCAAGTTGGTATTCCAGAAATGCATCTTCCGCTGGATTGCTTGAAAACGCCATCATAATTTGGTCAAAAGGTATTCCATCATCGCCAGGTGCAACACCAAATATCGTCCAGCCCGGTAGTCCGTGTGGCATGGCTGGCGAAGTAAAACGCAGATTACCATTGTTGAATGCATCTACCCAACTACGGCCACCGTAGCGTCCAACCTGAATAATTCGCGAAAAGCCTTGCGCTTCAACACAAACAACATCATTGATAAATCCTGAAAGAGCAACATGATTGGCAGGGTCGGAAATATCAACGCCCCATCCAAGCGTGTCTGCTAATCTGGCCGTAACAGATGCTGCCTGTGCATGCGCCGTAGTAAAGTTGCCAATGAAAAACATTGACACAAATATCACCGCCAAAACCCTGCGGTGAAGCGACGATAACGATAATATGTTTAACATTGATTGAGAGTTCATAAGCACCTACTTATATATTAACCTACAAAGATACGATTTTTTTTGCAATAATGCAAGATTTTTTTTCGTTTTTTTTTATTTTATTTACTGACTTCTACGTTTTTTATTGAAAAAGGTTACATTGATTTGCGTATCTCAAAAAAAAGTCGTATCTTTGCAAAAAATTGCGCCTAAGTGAGAATAAAGATAAACCTGGGTTTATCTTTATCGAGCGGGAGCAATTTCAACGAAGTTAAAATTATGCCCTTCGCAGAATGAAGAATCCCAAGATTTTGTACGCAAATCAGGAAATGTTTCCTTACACCAAAGAATCGTCGCTGGCGATGACAGCACGAAAATTTCCACAATTTGTGTTAGAAAACCAAAGCGATATCCGTGTGTTTATGCCGAAATACGGCACAATCAACGAACGCCGAAACCAATTGCACGAAGTGATTCGCCTTTCAGGCATGAATATCGTGATTAACGATGTGGACCATCCACTGATCGTGAAAGTGGCCTCGCTACCCAGCGCTAAAATGCAGGTTTATTTCGTGGACAACGAAGACTTTTTTAGCAAAAAAGGCCTTTTGGATCGAACCGGAAAACCTTACGACGACACAGCCGTGAAGTTGGTTTTCTTCGCCAGAGGCATCGTGGAAACAACCATGAAATTGAACTGGAAACCGGATATTGTGCATGCCAAGGGTTGGTTCTCGAGCTTACTCCCGCTTTACATTCGCCGCTATTACAAAAACCATCCAATGTATAAAGATGTGAAAGTCGTTATTTCGCTTCACAACGAAACATTTAAGGGAAAAATCAACAAAAAACTTCTCAACAAACTCAAATTCGATAAGATTCCGCAAAAAGATGTAGACCGCTACGAAGAAACGGAATATCTGGATTTGATGAAAGCCGCTATCGACTTGGCAGATGGTGTTATTGTTGCAGAAAAAGGCGTTGATCCTGAACTGATCGCACACGCCAAGAAAACACGAACACCGCTACTGCCCTTCAAAAGCGAAGAAACGTTTTTTGCGGATAGCACGAAATTTTACAACAAAATCCTTTCTAAATAAATGACCGTTTTTCAACATATCTCCAAGCGTTTTTCCTCACGTTTTTTTGTTCTCGTTCTTTCGGCTGCCTTGATTTTCAAGGCCTGTAGCCCCGATTTGGTTTCCGAAATTGGTGGTGGACTTCAACCTGAAGACGAATTTATTGGCGCACATTTCAACAATACGCACGAAAGTTTGCGCTTGGTCGCCTACACTATCGCGGATTTGCCAAGCATGACCAGCGGACGAAGCTTTTTTGCCTTGGGCAGTTTCAACGACCCCAATTTTGGTACGGTTACCGTTGATTTGATTACACAAATCGATGAAATGTTTCGTTGGGATACTGTGCGACCTATTTACCAAATCGACTCGGTCGTTATCGTTTTGGCCTATCTCAATGTGTATCCGTTTCAACGTGTTGGCGATGATTTAGACCCTATCACCATTAGCATTGGCGAACTCAATGAACCAACGCTGATTGACCCGCTCACACTTTCACGAACGTATTTCAGCAATGAACAACCGCGCGGTGGTTTTTCGCCCGGCTCGATTGTGTCTGAACTCACGGTGCAACCGAATTTTAGAGACTCGGTATTCTTGAGATACGACACCATTGTAAACAATGGCGACACGACTCTTCAGCCGGTTATGGAACGTATTCCTATCTTGCGAATCCCGATTTATGGCGCCGAAGGAAGTATTTTGGGAAATACACCCGGACGAGAGTTTGGCCGTAGATTGCTGGAAACAAGTCTGCGAAATCTGCCACGAAGCGACCTTAGTGAACCATCATTTTTGGGCGAAATTCCAGGGTTGTATTTTCAAACGCATCCCGAAACAAGGCCTGGTCGTGGAAATGTCGTAAACTTTGATTTTACAGCCAATGTGATACCGCCGCAAATTCGTGTGCATTACAGATTTATGGGGCGAAACTACGATAACACCGAAGACAGTGTTCACGTGGCAACAAAATTATATTCCGTTGGCTTTTGGGATGCTATGACGTATAATTACGTGCATTTCGACCGCACAACAGCCTCGCAAGATTTAATCGACCAACTTGCAACGCCTGGAAATGCCGTTTCTGGACAAAACATGGTTTTTCTGCAAGCCTTTTTCGGCACACTTGTTCGTGTGGAAATGCCTGATATTCGTAGGCTTTCAGAGCTTGCTGTGGATCCCGAAACGGGCGCACCGATGCGCATGGTCATCAATCAAGCAAGCCTGGTTTTGAATCCTGCACCGAATGGCGACAGACGTTTTACACCAATTCCTTCGTTGGGCATTGGATTCTTAGACACCGTACGCATCAACGACAGTATCATGGACGTTGATCGCTATTTCTGGCGAAGCCAACCCACGCGCGACCAAGGTGTTGCCATTGGTGGTGTTCTCGACAACCGACGAGACGAGTATCGCATTATTCTAACGCGACACATTCAGAATCTACTCTCGTTAGATGAGGAATCTTTTACAGAAGCCAATCAACCACTGACGATTTTTCCTGCAAACCGTCTGATATTCCCAGAAATTTCAGCAATCTTAGGACCGCCAGCACAACCCACTGGCGAACGCATGCGACTGGAAATCGTTTATTCGCTTATTCCGAAGTAGAATAGCAAGCAGATTCCTCAGTTGCTCCGCTCCTTCGGAATGACTTCGTGCGGCTGTCATCCCGAACGCAGTGAGGGATCTGCTTGCTATTAACTGTACACCTTCGGCACAATTTCACCAGTCGCGACCAACAACCCATTCATCGCCAACGCCTCCATTTCACCCTCACCCGGATGCACATGAATCGTTCCCAAATGCTTGACACGCTCAGTAACAGCATCCACAAACGGCTTGCCATAAACGATACCACCCGTCAAAATAATTGCATCAATTTCGCCTTTCAAAACGGTCGACATGGCGCCAATTTCCTTAGACACTTGATACGCCAGCGCATCTTGAATAAACGCTGCTTTTTGGTCGCCAGCAACGGCTGCTTTTTCAACTTCGTACGCATCGTTTGTGTTCAAATATGCGACATAACCACCTTTTCCGGTGATCATTTTTTTGATGTCGTCGTGCGTATATTCGCCACTGAAACACGCTCTTGCCAAAGCGCCAACAGGCAGACCACCCGAGCGTTCCGGCGAAAACGGACCGTCGCCATCCAACGCATTGTTCACATCAATCACACGCCCTTTGCGATGTGCACCAACGCTAATTCCACCGCCCAAATGCGCAACAATTAAATTCAAATCTTCGTATTTTTTTCCGATGCTTTGCGCATAAAGTCTTGACACGGCTTTTGAGTTCAGTGCGTGAAAAATCGACACACGTTCAAACGCTGGATGTCCCGACACACGGGCGATATCGTCCATTTCATCCACAACAACCGGATCAGCGATATAGGCCTTTGCACCTGGAACAGTTTTGGCAATATCATCGGCAATCAAACCGCCCAAATTGCTCGCGTGCAAACCCAAAACGCCCACACGCAAATCGTTTTTCATCGCCTCGTTTACTTCATAAACGCCTGAAGTAATCGGCTTTATCAAACCACCGCAACCAATCACAACATTGATAGTGCTGATGTCGATACCGTCGTGTTTCAGTTCGTCCAAAATCGTGTTTTTGCGAAACTCGTACTGATCTGTAATCGTCGCAAACGGCGCTAATTTCTCCGTCGAGTGTTTAATACTCTTCAAGAACACTTGTTTAGAATTCACGAAAACCGCAATTTTCGTGGATGTTGAGCCAGGGTTAATGGCTAGGATGTTGATTGTTTCCATATTTTTTTATTTTTTTTGCAAAGATACGAAAAATATTTGAAACGTCGTCATCCGCTGGCACGGACGGGATTAGTTGGCAGAAAGTTTGCAAACAATGAGCCTTATTGAGCCTTATTGAGCCTTATTGAGCCTTATTGAGCCTTATTTGAGAGCATATAGACTATTCCTTTACCTTTACTGCTACCGACTTGTTTCAAAATTTTATCTGTTACTAAATTTTGTAAATCTCTTGTTGCTGTTGGTTTGGAAACGCCTGTTAATTCTTGGCAAATGGCGTTGGTAATACTGCCGTTTTCTTTAACGTAATCAACGATTTTTTGCTGACGAGGTGTGAGTTCTTTGGTGGGATTTTTCACGCTTGGTTGCTCAGGTGCTTGCTCGTCGGTTTCGTTGTAGAGTTCGTGGATTGGTATTGTGGTCAAAAAATAATTTCGGTCTGCGTCCGTTTCAAAAATGGGTTTCGGCGAGCCGTTTTTTTCCATTTCTTTGTAGATAATCGGAATGCCGGTGCCTCGTCCTTCCGTTAATTCTAATTCTCTTAAAAAGTCGCCAATCCGTCTGTTGCGATATTCTCGTGAGGCTATATGCTGTTTTGTTTTGAGCATTTTTTCGTCAACCGGCGGAACAGGTCCTGGAAAACTTAATATCAAAATTTTGTCGGGAAATACTTGGATTTCGATGGGCGATCGCCTTTCGTAACTTTTGTGATATACGGCGTTTGCCAATGCTTCCTCAATGGCTTGATATGGGTAGTTGAAAAATCTATGTGCCTCCGCTCTGTCGGCTTGTTTGATAATTCTTTCGCCAATAATTCTTGATTTGATAAAATCCAACGCACTTCTTAACTGATGATGAAGTGGACCCTTGAAATAAAACTCCTCAAAATCTTTTCCAATATCTTTTTTGTGAATGACTATCTCAATCCACGAATACGGAAATAAATCCTCGGGGTGTTTTGTAAAGAATAGCAATCCCACGTTTACAGGTAGCAAAAATTCGTCCGGTCCTTTGGCGATGTGCATTGTTCTAACCAAGTCTGCCAATGGCATTTTTAGACTTTCAGCATAAAGGTCGCTCTTTACTTCTTGCAAGTAAGCGAGAATAAGCCCCAAATCAAAATTGTTGATTGTGGCTTGTTGATTTACTCGGTCGTCAAATGGAATGCGAGCCGTCATATCAAGTAACTGTCGCAAGGTTTCGCCTTTTGCCTCGATGGTTTGAGAGCCTACACGAATATACGGCTTGCGTTGTGATTTTGTGCCAAGCGTTTCCGGTGCTGTGTACATTCGCACATCGCCGGCAGGACACCAAATCACTAAAATATGTTTGCCTTTCAGCACATACGGTTGTATGATTGGTATGTAATTCGGCTGTACTTGATGTGCTAATTTGATAATGTCTTTTTGGATTTTATTCAGACTGCTTTGCGTTAATCCAACAGGTGGCAATACCGGTTTGTCGTCTTTTTCCTCTATGCCGATAACGATGTAGCCACCGCCCCAATTATTGAAATCGTTGGCAAATGCACACATCGTTTTGACAATCTTTTCGGGATTCCAACCCGCTTTGAATTCGAGCCGTTCCCACTCGACTGTTGTGCCTTTGATTAATTTTTCTATGTTTATCGGAAGTGCCATAAATGATTTGCAAAGATACGAAAAATATTTGAATCGTTGCTATTCGCCACCACCACCGAGAACAGGTTCGTCCTCTTCACAAATCTCGCTGTACTCTAAGATTTTTGCCATCAACGGCAACACACGAACATCGCTGCGGTTGTTGAGCCAAATCAGCGTGCGGTCGTTGTTGAAATCGTGTACAAAAAACGTGCGAAACCCTCGCCACCAACCGTGATGGAAGGCTACAACTTCATCGTTATCGTTTAGTTTTAAGCGAAAGCCTAAACCGTAATCTCTGCGATGACGCTCGTCAAACGGGCGTGCAGGTGTGAAAGCCAACTCTAACATTTCTCGTGAAATCAACCTATTCTGACGCAACGCTTGGTCAAACAAAAACAAATCATTCGCGGTTGCGAAGATGCCTTTATCGCCCATCACACCATCCAAATAGTCGGGTTGCCTAGCGAAAAATCCGCGTCTGCTTGTAAAATCATAACCTCGCATCGCGCGATACGTGCGACGTTTTTCCCATTCAAACACATACGTATGTTGCATCCCCAACGGCTGAAAAATGTTTCTGTCCATAAATTCCGGAAACGACAAACCGCTCACAGCCTCGATAATACAAGCCAAATAAGCATAATTTGTATTGTTGTAATGAAATCTTGCACCGGGATTAAACTGCAAACGTGCATTCGTTCGGCGTATCAATGGCGTGATATCGGCATTGGTCATAAATTGGCGTGTGTCCCAATTGCGATGCGCCAAATGCATGTAATTCGGCAGTCCCGAACGGTGTTGCAACAAATGTCTGATGGTTATCGTGCGAAACGGAAAGTCCTCCAAATACGTGATGACGGGATTATCGATGTCCAAACGTCTGGCCTCGTAAAGCATCAAAATCGCTACAGCCGTAATGGGTTTGCTTGTGGATGCCAGCTGAAAAATCGATGTATCCGACAACGGTGTTCGGCGTGTGCGAATGTCCTCGTAACCGAAATAGGAATTGAACAGCACGCGACCACCTTCCGCATAAATGATGTGACCGTTGAAACGCCCTTGTGCAAAAGCCGTCGAGACGATGTCGTAAATTCGTGCGTGTGTGATGGAATCCGATGCGGTTTCCATTTTCACTTCTACGCAAACTTCAAAGGGTTCAAATGTTCGTTCGATATTTGCATATAGGCTAACTACGCCAATCGCCAGTAAAATGGCGACTTTATGAGCCTTTGGCATAAAAACAATTCGTCGTACAGATTTGATTAAAATTTTACGAATTTCTATTTTCATTGCGTTTTTTTTTGTATCTTTGCAAAATA
>Ga0209755_10003736_pt1 | contig 18705 bp, 13 predicted proteins | sample TergutCo191P1_FD_187301 | JGI IMG/M metagenome (GOLD analysis project Ga0209755, IMG submission 187301) | Cornitermes sp. P1 segment gut microbial communities from Petit-Saut dam, French Guiana - Co191P1 (SPAdes) (version 2) | ecosystem: Host-associated > Arthropoda: Insects > Digestive system...
AGCAGGGCATTCTTTTGGTGCTGGACCCGGAGCGCATGATCCGCTTCGCGCGCGGGGAGGAAGCGGGCTTTCAGCTTTAGCGCGCGCCCGTCGGCGGCGAGCGCGCAGGGCTTGCGGCGCGGGTTTCCGGCGCGCGAAATTTGGGCTTGACATTTTTCGCCGGAAGCCTCATGCTGCAAAGCGCAATGCACAAAAGCAAGCCTAGCCCGAACGGAACGGAACGGAACGGAACGGAACGGAACGGAACAATTTTGCGCGCCTGCCAATCCTTGTCAAGCCGCCCGGCGGCATAAATTCGCGTTTTTTCAGTTTTTCCCGCCCGCGCCCCTTTGGCCCTGCGGGCAGGTTCCGGCGCAGCGCTTTTTTTCGCCTAGCCGGGATGCGCAGAGCCGAAACGCAGCAAGCAGCCAATGCAAGGCCTTCGCGATCAAAGCCGCCCCTCCAGAGCTCCAAGCGCAGCTCGGGAAAGCTTTGAGGCGGAGGCTTTGCCGCTGCTGCCCAGCCCAAAGGAGGATGCGGAGAATGGCAAAAAAAGCCCGGAAAATGCCGGCAGCCCTTGCGGCATTCGCGCTGGCCGCGGCCATGGCCCTGACAGGCTGCCCGGCAAGCGACGTCGCCGAAATCAAAAGGATCGCCGTGACCTTTGACAGCAACTTCGCGGCGGGCGAAGGAACCGGAAGCCCTCCGCCCCAGCGAGCCGCCAATGCCGGCGCCAGCATTGAGCTGCCGGGACGGGGCAGCCTTCAAAAATACGGCCATATCTTTGGCGGCTGGAACACGCAAGCCGACGGAGAAGGAGCCAGCCATGCCGCAGGCTCAGGCTTTGCGGCAAATTCCAGCGCAACCCTGTTCGCAGAATGGGCGGCGCCGGAGCCCATATCCATAGCCATCACCGGGCTGCCTGCCGGATTGACGGCAAGCATGACAATAAGGAACCTGGCCGGGGATATTATGCTTTATGAGCGGCAGCCAGCAAACATCGGCGGGACATTATTCATCGCGAGCACCATTCCAGGCGCTCACTACATCCGCCTGCGCAGCAGGAGTGAGGGCTACGAATGGCGCAGCATAAGCCCGCTGAAGATAACCGCGGCAGGGCCAAACGAATTCGCGCTTGATGCCGATTTCGAGAAATCAGCCCCCATCGCCATAACCGTTGACGGCATAGGCGCCGCGGCTGACATCGCCATGATGCGCCTATTTGACGGAGCCGGAAATTGGCTTGCCCAGAGCTGGGCGGAATTGGAAGGCGATGCGACGCTTGCGGCAAGCTTTGATTATTCGGATTTCGAGGACGCGCTCTTTAGCAGCTATCGCTTTCCCGCGCCAGGCGCCTACAAAATTTTCCTGGCGCTCAGCAAGGCATGCTCGAGCATGATCAGCGGGCACATAATATCGTCAAGGAACATAATCCATGGCAGCAACGCAATACCGTTTGCCGACTTCGCGGAAAAACCCCTCACGCGCATAACCGTTGCCGGAATGCAGCGCTATGAAGGCGACAGCATGCGCGCAACAGCGCGAAACCTTGAAACCATGGAAGTCGCCGACGGGTGGGCGCAAGCCGCAAGCGGCAGCGCTCCCGCTGTTTTTGTTTTGTGGGACTCGGACGCCAACTTGCCCCACAGCGCCTCAGGAACCTACGACGTTGCGCTGATCATTTTTCGCCGCACTTTCGACCCAGACAACAGCGCCATCATTAGTTACATACCTGCCAGTTATACCGCAAGAGGCATACCCCTCGCCGCAGGCCAAGACACCGAGATACCGTGGGCCGAATTTGCCGCAGACTAGCCCGGAGATCGCCGCTTTCCCCAGGCTCGCTTGGGCCAAAGCAATGCCCCCATCGATTTGCCTCCCTTGCAAGCAGGCCTGCCTGCCCAAAGTTTTTTGCAATGAACAGCTTGCAAAAGACGCGGCGGTTTTTTGCCGCGAACAGCGCCCTGGCTGTCAAAATGCCGCTTGCTCATCCAGGCACAAACCGGCGTTAAGCTGGAGAGCAAGCCCAATATGCCATCCGCTTTTCAGGGCATGATCATTGCAAACCGGCGCAATCTCTGCCTGCCCCATGGCGGCGCCGATCAGGCAAAAGGCCGCAGGCGGCTTCGCCGGGCGCGCATGCGGGAGTCGAGCCAGAGCAGCAGCGCCGAGGCAAGCAGCGAGAGGGCAATGACAAGCCGCGGGCTGGCGCTGATGCCGGGCAGCAGGCTTGCCAGGCGGGCGGTTTCCTCCATGAGGCGGTAGAGCAGCGAGAGGGGCCAGGCAAGCAGCGGCGAAAGCGCGGGCAGCGCCGCGTCCAGGGCCAGCCAGGCAATCGAGCCTATCATGAACGCGGTGGTCAGCGGCGCCACGGCAATCCCCGCCAGGATGCCGGCGGGGCGAAGGTCGCCGAAAACCCAGGCCACCATTCCCGCCGTGCCGATGAAGGCCCCCAGCGAAAGCGCCAAAGGGTTCAGCAGGGCGGGCGGAAGCGCGCCCCCGAGAATGCCTCGCAGCGACTTGCCCAGAACCAGAATCCCCAGCATCGCCAGGTAGGAAAGCGAGAAGGAAAGCGACGCGCCGGCCCCGGGCGAAAGCGCGAGCTGAATGAGAAAGGCCATGCTCAAAACCGAAAGCGAGTCGCGCCTGAGCATCCCCAGAACGGCCAGCACGCCAAGCATGTACATAAGCGCCGATCGGTAAAGGCTCGGCAGCGGCCCGACCAAAAAGCAGTACGCGGCAATGATGGCGGCGCCGGCGATCGCGGCGGGGCGAAGGCCAAGCGGCTTTTTCAGCAGAAACGACACAAGCGCGGCTATCACGGCAAGGTGCATGCCGGACAGCGCCAGAATGTACGAAATGCCGGCGCTGCGGTACAGCGCAGCCATTCCTGAATCAAGGCTGTCGCGGACGCCAAGCAGCAGCGCCAGCGCAAGCCCGCGCCAGGCGGCGCCCGGGGCCTCCCCCTCCCCCCCTCCGGCGCCGCCCGGCTGCCCGGCAAAGCGATCGGCGAGCGCCAGCCTGGCGCGGGTGCGGAAGCGGTCGAGCCGCGAGGCCGGCGCCGCGACGTGCAGGGAATCGGCGCTGAAAACGTAGGCGCCGGCGAAGGGCCCAAAGGCCGGCCGCTGCAGCCTCCCCTCGGCAAAGACCTGGGCCCCCCGGCCGAATTCGCGCAGGCGCCCGGCGCTTTCCCCGCGAAAGAAAACCGCGATCTCCCCGCTTGACGCCGCCCTCGCGCCTGCCAGGCCCGCGCCTGCCAGGCCAGCGCCCGCGAAGCCCGACATTTCGCCAGCGCCGCCCCCAGCGGCCGCCCCGCCTGCGCCGCCAAGGCCCGAGCCGCCGGAGCCGGCGACGGCGCCGCGGAGCGAAACGGTCGCCATTGCGCTGCCGCCGGAAACCATGCGCGGGTCGTCAAGGAGAACGCCGGAAATCCCGGCGACGGCGCCCGAGGGAATGCCAAACGCCTGGCCGGCCGAAACCCGCGCGCCCGAGCCAATCCCCAGCGCAAGCCCGGAGGCAAAGGCCGCAAAAAGCAGCGGCAGCATGCGGGCTGCGCGCATCGCGCCGTAGGCGCCGCAGCCTCCCGCCGCGCAGGCCGCCGCCGCGGGAGGGCCTCTGCCGGCGGGGCAGGCAGGCCTCGCGCCGCGGGCCGGGGCGGGCGGGCCGGCATCATCGGCGCGGGCAGCCCCCGAGCCGCCAAGAGGCGGCGCTCCGGGAAGCCCCGCGCCCGGCTGCGCGGCGCCAATATGCGCGGCGCAGAGCGGCGCGGGGCCTGCCGGAGCGGCGGCGCAGGCCCAGGCGCGCGGGAGTGAGGCGAGCGCGCGGAAAAAGGACATTGCGGCGACGGGCGCGAAAAGAAGGGCGAGCAGCGCCGAAAGGCCAATGCCGCCGCCGCGAAAGAGGGGAAAAAGAGCGTAGTACGAAAGCGCCGCGCCGCAGGCGGCGCACAGGGCGGGGGCGGGAAGGCGCGCGCCGGCGGCCGGCGCCCGGCCGGGCTCCGGCTCCTCTTCGGGCGGGGGCACGGGGCTAGGGGCGGGCGGCGCCGGGCATTGCGGGACCGGCGGGGATTTTGTCCATTGGCTCGCCCAGCGCCTCGTATTCCATGAGGCGGAAAGGCAGCTCCAGCCCGTCGTATTCCTCCATCGTGCCGAACACCTTGCCCAGGATTTTGTTGCGGACGGCGACAGGCAGGGGGTCCGCCTCGATGTGCAGGACGGAGCGGTCGGTTTCGGCGCGGTGGATCGTCGAGCGGACCGTGCCGGAAACGCACAGCGCCGCGCCGCCCAGCTCAAACTGGATCTTCACGCGCAGGCCGTCGTCGGCCCTGCCCCCCACGGTGACGGCGCAGCCGGTGTCGGAAAGGTCCTCCAAAATGCACTTGAGGCCGGGCTCGGCCTCGGTTTTGTGGTAGGGCTCGCCCTCGCCCATCAGGTACAGGAAAGCCGGCGCGCTCATCTTCGCGCGGACGGACCTGCGCTTCTGCACCCTGGCAAGCTCAAAGCTGTGGGATATCTTCAGCGACATGATCCCCAGCGAGTACACCTCGTCCGTCACCTCGGTGTCGTACACGTAGCCGGCGTCGTCCTCCCTCCAGAGGTACACCGAAACCCTCATGCCGCGCCATTCCCTCACGGGGCCCGAGTCGCTGCTCACCGGGCGGGAGATGGTCATGTAGCCGCTGGTGTTCTTGACGACCTGGGACTTGAAAACCCCGGCCTCGGCGGCGAAAATCTGAAGCGGCTGGCCTGCGCCGATCTGCCGGGAGTTGCTGATGGCCTTTTTCTCGGGCGCGTCGATCTCGATTTTCTTGCGGTAGTCGTAGAGCTTGGAGAGGAAGGCCTGTATCTCCGGGTTTGAGCCCTCGCCGGCAGCGTGGGCCTCCTGTATCAGCAGGCGGATACACATCTCAAGCTGCTTCTGCACCGCGAGAATCGAGGACGGGTCGCTGAACCCGCACTGCGCCGCCAGCCTGCGGAGCGTCTCCGCCTCTTTCATCGTAAAGCCCGCTTCCCTGCTTTTGCTCAGAAACTGCATGCGGCCCTGCCTCCTTGACTTGCCGCGGGGCGCCGGCGCCGGATAGGCAGCGCCGCGCCCCGCGGGTATAATGAATTGTAGCGGATTTGCGCGAGTTGGGAAAGGCTTGCGCCCGCGCCGGGAAAAACCTGCGAGACCTGCGAGAATGAAAACGTTTGCCGAGCCGCTGATTCTGTACGCCGCGCTGTTCCTGCGCTTTTCCGCCGGCTTCGCGCCGCCCCCCGCCGGCGCAGGACCCGCGGAATTTTCCGCCGCAGCCGAGGCCTCGCGCCTGATCCTGGGCTCGGCGCCGTCGCTTGCGCTGGTCTGGCTGGCGCTGCTAAGGGCAAAGAGCCTGCGCGAGTGGGGCGTCGGGCTGCCGGGGAAAAGGGACGCGCTGCCGGCGCTGGCCAGCCTGGCGGCCATTTCCGCCATTGGCCTTGCGGCGGCGCTGGCGGGGCGGCATTTCGGCGGGCTGCCGGAGGGCCCGCGCGCCCTGCCCCCGTCAGGGCCGGCCGGCTGGGCCGTCCTGTCGATTTCCGTCCTCGCCTCCGCCTACCTCGAGGAGAGCTTCTTCCGCTTCTACCTGCTGTCGAAATGGGGCGGCTCAGGCTTCGGCGCCGCCGGTTTCGGCGACGGCGGCGCAGGCGGCGCAAGCGGCGCAAGCGGAGGGCTCGGGCCGATGGGGATTGGCGCCGCCGGGGCCGTGGCCGCCTCGACGCTGATGTTCGCGCTGTGCCACGCGCATTTGGGGCCCTGGGGAATGGCGAACGCCGCGGCGTCGGGGGCGGCGCTGGCGCTCATATTCCTGCGAACGCGATCGCTGCACGGCGCCGGCATAGCGCACGGGATTTACAACATGGCCGCCTTAGCCCTCGGGCCGGCGGCTTAGGGGGCGCAATGCAGGGCAAGCTCGAGATTCTGCGCAGCCGCTTCGGCTACGGCTCCTTTCGGCCGGGGCAGGAAGAGGCCATCGACGCGATAATGGCCGGCCGGGACATCGTCGCCGTCATGCCCACCGGAGCCGGCAAGTCGATTTGCTACCAAATCCCCGCCATGCTCCTGCCCGGAATGAGCGTCGTCATCTCCCCCCTCATCTCGCTCATGAAGGATCAGGTGGGCGCACTGCGCGCCTCCGGCTGCCCGGCCGCCTACCTCAACAGCTCGCTGAGCCCCTCGGAATACTCGCGCGCGCTTGCGGAAATTCGCGGCGGGGAAATCAAGCTGCTTTACGTCGCCCCCGAGCGCCTTCAGCGCTCCGACCTGCCAATGCCGGACGGGCAGGAGGCGCCGCCGCTGGTGGTAATCGACGAGGCGCACTGCGTCTCCCAGTGGGGGCACGACTTCAGGACAAGCTACCTGGAAATCGCCGGCTTCCTCGACAGCATCCAGGGCCCGCGCCCAATAGCCGCCGCCTTCACCGCCACCGCCACGCCCAAGGTGCGCGAGGACATCGGGCGCATACTGCGCATGCGCGATCCGGCCTCCGTCAGCACCGGCTTCGACCGCCCGAACCTTTACTTCGGCGTGCAAAAGCCCGGCAGCAAAAAGGACGCGCTGCTCGATCACGTCGGGCGGCGCAGGGAGCAGAGCGGCATCGTGTACTGCGCCACGCGCAAGGCCGTCGACGAGACGCACGAGCTGCTGTCGCGCGGCGGCTTTCCCGCGGCGCGCTACCACGCCGGCCTTGACGACGGCGAGCGCGCGAGAAACCAGGACGACTTCATCCGCGACCGGAAAACCGTGATGGTCGCCACCAACGCCTTCGGCATGGGCATCGACAAGCCCAACGTCGGCTACGTCATCCACTACAACATGCCGAAAAACATCGAGAGCTACTACCAGGAGGCCGGCCGCGCGGGAAGGGACGGAAGCCGGGCCGACTGCATCCTTCTGTACAGCGGCCGGGACGTGCGCGTCAACGACTTCCTGATTTCCGGCAGCGACGAAAGCGGCGGCTGCGACCCGGGGCTGCTGGCGCACAACCGCGAGCTTCTTAGGCAAATGACGTTTTACGCCACCGGAAGCGACTGCCTGCGCCGCCGGCTGCTTTCGTACTTCGGCGAGCGCTCGGCGCCTGAGCGCTGCGGCAACTGCTCAAGCTGCCTGGCCGAGTACGAGGAGGTCGACGCGACGCTGGAGGCGCGCAAGGTAATCTCCTGCGTCTACCGGCTCGCGCAGCGCGGGCGCGCCTTCGGCAAAACAATGATCGTCGACATCCTGCGCGGCAGCAAGACCGAAAAGATACGGAGCCTGGGCTTTGACAGGCTCAGCGTCTGGGGCATAATGGCCGGCGACAGGCCCCAGCGCATACGCGCCGTCCTCGACGCGCTGATCGACGACGGCTGCCTGGCAAGCGAGGGCAGCGACTACCCCGTCGTGGCGCTGGGCTCAGGCTACGAGGAAGTGCTGCGCGAGGAGCGCCGGCTGACAATGAAGGCGCCAAAGGAAGCCCCCCCCCCGGGGGGGGGCAGCTCGGGCGCCGGCGCGGAAGGCCGCGGCGGGGGGGAGGGGCCCGCGCCGAGGCGCCGGCGCGGGGGGGAAGGCGGCTCCTCCGGCGGCGCGCATGGAGAGGGCGCGGGATTCGGCGGCGGGGAAGCCGGCGGCGCGGGGGGAATTGACCCGGGGCTTTTCGAGAGGCTGCGGGAGCTGCGCAGGGAAATCGCCGCGCGGGAGGGCGTCCCCGCCTACATCGTCTTCAACGACGCCAGCCTGCGGGACATGTGCAGGAAAAAGCCCCTCTCGCAGGCCGAATTTGCCCAGGTCAGGGGAGTGGGCGCCGCAAAGCTGGAAAAGCTCGGCGGGGACTTCGTCGGCGCCATTCGCGGCTGGGCGGAAAGCGCCGAGCAGCCAGGCTGATCCGGCGCTTCCCGCGGGCCAAGCCCCGCGGCGCATGCCCGCGGCGCTGCCTTCCCGGCCGCCGCCGGCTCAGGGCGCGGCGCCGGCCTTCAGGGCGCAGAAGTTTTCGATGATTTCCCTGCCGCAGGGCGTGAGAATCGACTCGGGGTGGAACTGCGCTCCGAAAACCGGGTATTCCCTGTGGCTCACCGCCATGATTTCGCCCTCCGCGGTCAGCGCCGTGACTTTCAGCGCGTCGGGCAGGGTCGACTTGACGCCGGCCAGGGAGTGGTAGCGCGCGGCGCGGATGATGGGCGGGATCCCCCTAAACAGCGCGCATTCCCTGTCAACCGTCACCGCCGACCACTTGCCGTGCATCAGGCGGGGGGCATGCGAGACCGTCCCGCCGAAGGCCTCGTAAATCGCCTGGTGCCCCAGGCATATCCCCAGAATCGGGACGCTGGCGAAAAAGCGCCTCACGACCTCGATGCATATCCCGGCGTCGCAGGGCCTGCCGGGGCCGGGCGAAATGACTATGCGCTCAGGCGCCAGCGCCTCGATTTCGGAGGCGGACATCTCGTCGTTGCGGATGACTTTTATGCTCGGGTCAATCGCGCCGATGAGCTGGTACAGGTTGTAGGAGAAGCTGTCATAGTTGTCGATGAGCAGCACCATCAGCCAAGCCCCCCTTCCGCGAGCCGCAGCGCGTCCAGCGCCGCCGCGGACTTGCCGGCGCACTCGCGGTACTCGGACTCCGGGTCGCTGTCCGCCACGATCCCGGCGCCGGAGCGGACGTAGACCCTGCCGTTTCTCTTGTACGCGATTCGGATGGCGATGCAGGTGTCCATGTTGCCGGCGAAGTCGAGGTAGCCGATGGCGCCGCCGTAAATGCCGCGCCTGTTTTTTTCCAGCTCGCCTATGATCTGCATGGCGCGAATCTTCGGCGCGCCCGACAGGGTGCCGGCGGGCAGCACGGCGCCGATCGCGTCCAGCCCGTCCAGCCCCCCGCGGATTTTCGAGGCGACGGCCGAGCCTATGTGCATGACGTGCGAGAAGCGCAGAACCGACATGTATTTTTCAACCTCGACCGTGCCGAACTCGCTGATTTTGCCAAGGTCGTTGCGCCCGAGGTCCACCAGCATGTTGTGCTCGGCCAGCTCCTTTTCGTCGGCGAGAAGCTCCCTCTCCAGCGCCAGGTCCTCCTCGTCGGTGGCGCCGCGCGGGCGGGTTCCGGCCAGCGGAAACGTGGAGAGCCTGCCGTCGCGCAGCTTGACCAGCGTCTCAGGCGAGGCGCCTGCGATTTCCAGGTCGCTGCCGCCGAAGTAAAACATGTAGGGCGAGGGGTTTGAGGCGCGCAGAACGCGGTACGCGTCGAAGACGCTGCCCTCGAAATCCGCGTCGAAGCGGTTTGACAGCACGGCCTGGAAAATGTCGCCCTCCCTTATGCGCTCCTTCGCCTTTTCCGCCATTGCGCAGAATTCATCCTTGCCGAACAGCGCCCTGAACTCGGAAGCCGCCCGGGCCGGCTCGATCTCGGCGCGCGGGCCTGACTCGATGATTGCCTTCATTTCCGCGATCAGCGCCGAGCCCCTCGCGTGCTCGGCCTCGATGCCCTCGGCAAAAATGTTGGCGATCAGGAAAATCTTCTGCATGAGGTTGTCGAACGCGATGACCTTGTCGAACAGCATGAGGTCAACGTCGTTGAAGCGCTCGTCGTCGCCCGGGCCGGAAGCGCCGAGCCGCAGCGCCGGCTCGTAGTACTTGGCGTAGTCGTAGGCGAAGTACCCGACCAGCCCGCCGGTGAAGGGCGGCATGCCCTCGACCCTGGCGCTTTTGCGCTGCGCAAGAATTTCGCGGATGTGCCGGCTCGGGTCTCCGGTCCGGAACGACCTGGCCTCGCCCGAGGCCGGCCTGACGCGCATCTCGCCGTCCAGGCACGAAATCTCCATCGACGGGTCGAAGCCCAGGAAAGTGTACCTGCCCCGGCTTTTCGAGTCCTCGGCGCTTTCGAGGATGAAGCAGTGCCGGCTCGCGCCCTTGAGCCTTCGCAGCGCGTCCACCGGCGTCACCATGTCCGCGTACATCTCGGCGCAAATCGGCACCGCGAGGCACCCCTGCGCCGCCGCGATGCCCCTCGCCTCTTCCGGCGACGGCCTGATTGTCATAGCCATTCCCCCTTGCCGGCGTTTCTGCGCGCAGAAGCGCCGCCGCGCTTCTTTATACAGCGGCGCGGCTTTTTTGTCAAGCGGGGCCGCGAAGGCGCGCCGCCCCTGGCGCCGCCGCGGAAGCAGCCGAGGCTCAGGGCCGGGCCATCCCGGCGCGGGCGCGGCGGGATGGCCCCGGCGGCGCGCGGCGCGTCACTCCATTTTCAGCGAGTCCAGGCGCTCAAGGGCCCAGAAGGTGTACTTGCGCACGCGGCTGTCGGGGTCCTCCTTCAGCCTTTCAAGCGCCTCGCGGCCCTGATCGGTCTTCAGCCTCTCAAGCGCCTTCACGACGCACACGCGCACCTCCTGGTCGGGATCCTTCGCGGCGACGACAAGGCCGCGGAAGGCCGGCAGGGTGTCCATGAGCGAAAGCAGGAAGGCGGCCTCGCGGCGCTCCTCGGCGCTGCGGCGCGAGAGGCGCTTTTTAAGGGCGTCGATGTAGCCGGACTCCTCCAGGATTTTGACGAGGTAGGGCTTGAGCGAGGCCACCTCGTCCTTCAGGATTTCCACGATCCGCGGCTGCGCCTCGGCGCCCTGCATCTTGAACACCTCGATGAGCTTCTCGCGCAGGGGCGGCTCGGCGTCCTTGAAAACCTCAAGCAGGCAGCTTATGTCCTTCTTCGCCGTCCGCATGGCCAGCGCCTTTTCCGCGTGTGGCCGCAGCCAGCCGCCCGAGTCCAGCGCGTCAACCAGAATCTGAATGCCCTCGGCGCCGGCGGCCTGGCCAAGGCCCATGATCACGCCGACCTTCACGGCGTCGGTCTCGTTTTCGTCGGCGACAACGGCCTTCAGCGCCTCAAGCGCCGCCGCGTTGCCGTGCCGCGCAATCGACTCCGCGGCGGACAGGCGCACCCTCTCGATCGGGTCGCGCAGCATCGAGGTCTCCTGGTTAAGCAGGCGGATTTCGTCGAAGCCGACAAGCGCCCTGAGCGCGGCGCTCCTCACGTCCGGATCCACGTCCTTAAGCGAGGCGCGGATTTCCTTGACGAAGCTCGAGTTTTTCACCGCCGGCAGGATGCCCATGATCGAGGCGCGTATCCGCGCGTCGGGCGAGGCCAGGAGCATCCGCGCCTTGTCCTCGAACATTTCCTCCGGGTAGCCGGCCAGCAGCTCCGCGAATTCCATGGCCTCCCCGTCGCCGAGCGTCGGGAGGTTTTCCAGGATGCGCTGGAGGCAGAACGGCAGGTGCAGGTGCCCCATGACCTTCAGCGCCGAGACGCGCACGGCGCGCGGGTTTTTCGCTCGCTCGCCGTTGAGGATGCGGAAAATCTCGGGCAGAACTATGTCCGGGCTGAAGCCGCCCAGAAGGCGCACGAGCCCGTCGCGGGCGGGGAAGGCCGGGTTTTCCAGGAAGCGGAAAAGGGTCGGCGCGACGACCGACTCGGCGCTCTTGGGGATGCCGGGGAGAAGGCGCTCGAGGAAGGCCGCGTCCGACTCGCGGCGCGAAAGCTCCTCGGCCAGAAGCTCGAAGGCCTTGACGTTGCCGTTCGTGGCGATGGCCTCGAGGGTTTTCTCGTAAATCGGGAGCGTCGCCGGCTCAAGCCTGCGGCCGGCGAAAAACGCGAAGACCTTTTTCTCGAGCTGGCAGATGTCCTCGTGGCTGCCGCGCTGGCCGGACAGAAGCCGCGAGACGGCGAGCAGCGGCGCCCCGTCGCCGGCCGGGTAGTCGCGCAGGAAGCCGGATACGCTCACCTCAAGGGCCTTCTGAAGGGTGTTCACGCAGTGGTCGAGGTTGCTCGCGTCGTCCAGGGCGCTCTTGGCAAGGTTCGCCGAGAGGATGCCGCACCTGTCAAGGAACACCGCCGCGTGGTAGCGCAGCTCCTTGTCCAGCTTCGGCCTTTCCAGCGCCGCCATGGCGAAGGTCCTGTCCTCCTGGCACTCGGGGTCGAGCTGCTCGAGCACGCGCGCCGTTTCCTCGGGCGAAAGCTGCCTGCCGCCGAGGCTGTAAAGATCCATGAACTCCCGCGCTATGCGCCGCCTGGCCGCCTCGCGCACCTCGAACACCGGATCGCGCGTCAGCTTCTCCCAGAGCGCGTTCCAGACCCTTTCCCTGCCCGACGCGAAGCCGGCCGCCAGGATTTTCCTGACCAGCGGGTGCGGGTCCATAAGGCCGTCCTCCAGGCACTTGCCGGAGAGGGCGCTTGGGTCGAGGAGCAGCATCTTGTAGGCGAAGTAGCGCGCATGCCACTCCGGCTCGCCGGCAAGGTCGCGCAGAAGCGCCCCGTGCTCGGCGGCGAGAGAGGCGCAGAACGAGGGGTCGAAGTCCTCGCCCCTGCACGACTCGGCAAGGGCGCGCAGCGCCTTTTCCTCGCCCTCGGCGCGCATCCAGGAGAAAAGCGCCCTGCGCAGGCGCGGGCGGGCAGCAGCCGCGAGGAAGGCCTTGAACGCCGCGGGCGGCGGGCAGTACAGAAGCGCCCGCCTCATGCCCGCGGCCGTCGGGAACGAGGCCAGCCGCTGAACCCACCTGTCGGCAAGGCCCGTCTCGACCACGACCCTCGGGCCCATCTGCCGCGAGTACCTTTCCATGCGCCGCGAGTAGCGCGCCAGCCTCGCGGCCGGGTAGCGCCTCTCGAAGGTCCTTGTCGCCTCCTCGGCGCTGCGCGCGTCGCCGGCGGCGACGATCCTCTTGAGGCGCGCCTTGAAGAGGCGCGTGCCGACAAGCCAGGCCAGGAACAGCCCCAGCGCCAGCGCGGCCGCCGGCGCCGCCGCGAATGCCCAGGCGGGAATGCCCTGCGCCGCCGCCGCGGCAATGTGCCCCGCCGCCGCCTCAATGGCGCCGGCCGCGCCGTCCAGCCCTGCGGCGCCGTCCAAGCCGGCGGCGCCGTTCGCGGCGGCCTCAGTCGCGCCGCCCAGCCCGGCGGCGCCGTTCAGGCCGGCGGCGCCGTTCGCGGCGGCCTCAGCCGCGCCGTTCAAGCCGGCGGCTTCCATCGCTTCCATTTCTTCCATGCCCGTCAGACTCCTTCCCGCGGATTTTCCCCCCGGGCCGAAAGCCCGCAGGCCGCGCGCCCCGCGGGGCGCCCGATTGCTTGTCCCTGCGCGTCATGCGCCGCGTCAGGCGCCCGCCTCATGCGCCGCCTTCAGGCTCCCGCCCCCAGGCGCCCGCCCTCAGGCGCCCGCCCTCAGAGGCGCCGCCCGGCGCCTCACTTGAGGCCCAGGACGTTGTAGACCTGAACCGGCTTTTCCTTGCCCTTGACCTGGACCAGCGGCCTTTCCTCCAGGCGGAAGCGGTCCTTCAGGCAGAGCGCCGTCTCGCTGGAGACGATGACCTCGTCGGCCTCGGCTATGTTCTCCAGCCGCGCCGCCAGGTTCACCGTGTCGCCGATCACCGAGTAGTCCATGCGCTGCTCGCTCCCCAGGTTGCCCGCGACCAGGGGCCCGGTGTTGACCCCGATCCCGATGCGCAGGCGCGAGGCGTCGTTCTTGAAGAACTTCCTCCCGCGCGAGCGCACGAGGTCCTGAATGGCAAGGGCGCAGGAGACGGCGTTGAACGCGTCGTCCTTGCCGCCGCCCAGAGGCGCGCCCCAGACCGCCATGATGCAGTCGCCGATGAACTTGTCGATGTAGCCCTTGTAGGCCGCCACGCGCTCCACGGCCTCGCCGAAGTACTCGTTGAGCACGTCGACGATCCTCTCCGGGTCGCGCTTCTCGGAGAAGCTCGTGTAGCCGCGGATGTCGGCGAACAGCACCGTCGCGATCCTCTTGTCGCCGCCGAGGTTGACATTCTCGGGCGACTCGAGGAGGCTGGTCATCACCTCCTCGGACATGTAGCGGCAGAACATGTCCTTGATCACGCGCCTCTCCTCGCTGACGGCGCGCACGGTTTTCTTAAGCTCCTTCTCGCGCGTCTGGTTCGTGAAGAGGAGGGTCAGCCCCTCCTTCCTGCCGCGCGGGGTGCGCAGCGGGGTGACGTTCAGGGAGTAGTCGATTTCCCTTCCGGCGCCGCGGTAGATGCCCTCAAGGCCGATGATCTCCTTCCCGTCCGCCAGGCTCTGCGCGATGGCCTTCACGGCCTTCGAGGAAAGCGAGCTGCGAAAGGCCTTTTCCAGGCTGCGGCCCATGTCGTCCTCGCCCAGCCCCATGACCTTCGCCGCCGGCTCGTTGAAGTAGTAGATGTGGCCGGCGGCGTCGGTGGTGACGACCATGTTGGTCATCGAGTTGAAGACGTTTTCCTGGTAGCGCTCGAGGGAGTCGATTCTGCGCGAGGACTCGCGCGTCTCGTCGAAGAGGCGCGAGGTCTGCATGGCGCCGCCGGCCAGCTTCGCGTACGAGTCGAGGAAGGCGAAGCGGTGGCGGTTGAAAAAAAGCGGCTCCCGCGAGCAGACGAAAAGCACGCCGATCTCGCGCGGAAGGCTGGCAATGGGCAGCGCCATGGCGCTCTTCATGGCCGGGCTGATCAGCGCCTCGCGGAAAAAGGCCGGCCCGCCGCGGCCGCCCCCGGGCAGGGAGGCGGCGCCGCCCGACCCTGCGGCGCTTCCCTGCCGGCAGGCGCCCTGCGGGCCCGCCGCGCTTCCGGAGCCGCCTGCGGGGCCATGGGCTGCGGGCGCCGCGGCGTTGTTGAAGATCAGCGCCTCGCCGCACTCGCGCAGGAAGCGCACCAGCTCGCTCGAGCCCGAAACCGACTCCGGCAGCGGGTGCCTGCCCCTCTTGAAGACCAGCCTGAGGTCGCTCTGGCGATCCTCCGGCTCCCTGAAGGCGTAGAAGGCGGTCAGGTCCGCGCGGCAGATGTCCTGCGCCTGCTCGACAAGCGCCGAGACCAGGTCCTTGAAGTTCCGCTCCTTCGCCAGCATCGCCCCGGCGCGAACCAGGTCCTGGTCAGTCGGCATGGATCCGCCGCCGGCGCCTGCCGGGGCGGCTGGGGCGCTTTTTCCGAAGGGCAGCGCGCGCCGCGCAAATGGCCTCATTATGGGGATATTATACACGAGCGCGGTTTTTTTGCAACAAGCGCGCGCCCCGGCACGCGAAATTTTCGGAAAGCGCGGGCCGCCCGGCGCCGCCGGCCCGTCTTGCGGCGGGAAAAGCCGCGGCGGGGCAATGGGCGGGGACGGCGCTCAAGCGGCGCGGATCGCCCGGCGCGCCGAGCCCTGTTTTTTGGAAATTCCCCTGACGCTGCGCGCGCAGCGCGGCGCATTGCGGGAGCTCATCGCGCCTGACACCCGATCCGGGCGCTGCCTGTCCTGGCCGGACATGAGGCCGGCGCGCCTTTGCGCGTCGGCGCCGCCCGCGGAGTTGGGCAAATTAATGTTTCCGGCGCCATTGGCGCGGGAAAGCGCCATGGCGGCATTGCCGCTTGCGGGAGGAACCACGCCAATCACAGGATGCTGAGCCGCAAGCCGCCGGTCGTGCAGTTCAGCAACAGCCGAGGAACTGTTCCCGATTAGGGATATGACGGAATCCGGCCAGTTGGGATGGCAAACGCACACCAACCCCTTCCTGCGGGACGCTGCCCGAGACATCTGCGAAGGGATGCGCTTCCCAGCGCTGGCCAATGATTTGCGCCATATGCGCTATCCTCCCTGCATTTCTGCAAGATTTTTCTTTCGGTGGCGATTGCCGCTCTATGCTTCACCGCCTATTCCCTTCTGCGCCGCGCAAGGAAAGGCCGGTAGCCAAACGCGGCCATGCTGAGATTGAAATGCCATTCCAACCCATCATTTCGCTGGCCATTGCGGCGCTTTCCTTCTCGCGCGGCGCCGTCAGCAAATCCCGCGAAAAATTAGCGCCTCCGGGCTCGGCGAAAGCGCGGAGCCATGCCAGGAGCGCTAGGCGCCGCCATTAGGCTCCATCGAGTGCCTGGAAATCACGGCGGAAACCGCGTCACGCGCGGCCTTGCTCACCGACTTTGCGACGGCCTTTTCCAGATCGGCCAGAACGGCGCCTTGCAGCCTGCGCAGGGCCCCCTCCGGGAAAGGCGGCGGCGAAAACAGGCACAGGCTGTCAATCTCCAGGGCAAGCGCCAGCCTTTCCAGCATCTCGGCGCTTGGGAACTTCCTGCCCAGCTCGATCATTGCGACGTACTGCGTGGACGCCTCCGCCCTCTCCGCGAGCCTCGCCTGGGAAATGCCCAGCCTGCGCCGGTTCTGCCTGATGTTGAATGCCAGCAACTGCTTGAGGTTCGTCATGGTTTCGCTTGCCTTTAAAGCAATAATACGGGGATATGGACGCTTCGGCAAATTGTCCAATAGTTGAATTTCTCGGGTTATTGCCCAATGGTTGCTTTCGCAAAAAACCAGCCGGCGGATAATTTCGCATTGGCCTCAGGCGGCTTTCGCCGGGCGCCAAAAATTCGGCTTTTCGGAAGGAGGATTCAGATGAAAGGCAAGCAAAAAGGTTTCGGGATTATCGCCGCGGCGGCGCTAATCGGGCTTTCAATGACGGGGTGCGCAACCAATGCTTCTATGATAAGCCCTGGTTGGGATCAACAGCTAATGCTTCCTGATGGCAAGCATGTCCGCGATTATACCATTTTGGGCGTAGTGCAGGTGGAAGAAAGAAGAACTGTTATTCTGGGCAGTTTTCTTCCTGCCATTCCTGTGCCTGGCGGCGGCGGCGGCACTCTGGGAGGGAATTCGATACACCTTATTAGGGCGACAAGAGGGCGGGCAACTTATGCCGCATTGCTTGCCGAGGCAAGAAGGCAGTTCCCTAATGCAAATGCTGTCATTGGTGTGCAAATTGACAGGGTTGACAGCAGCTTTCTTTTCTTCTTCGGCGCTTCGCGCACGTATATACTGACAGGCCTCGCCGTGGAGTTTGCCGAAGCACCTCCCCCTCGGCGTGAGCAAATTGCAAGTCTCGACTAGCCTCACGCTACACCGAACAAAGAACGCACGATGCTTGGTGTAAGTTTCGATTTTCGGACTTACTCTGGGCTCGCGCATATCCTCTGGAGATAATATGGGAAATTTTGTTTCAAGGACAGTGTTGGCCTTGCTTATAGCAGGGATTCTTATTTCGTGCGCCACGGCTCCAGCAGACAGGCCCCTAACCGCGGAAGACAGAGACGCGGTTATCGGAAATGTGGATGCGCAATTTCAGGTAAGTATGGGAAGTAGCCGCGATGTGATAGTGGCAACGGCACATGTCAGGTTATTGGAAAGAGCCAGACTGCTGTACGGCAACAATGTGGAAATCAGGAACGTCGAAATAGCAAGAAGGGCCGCATTGGGAGCGGCACTGATGCATGGCGAGGACACGATTGTCGCAAGGGGAACCGTTATTTCCATTGATATCCAAATGGCCAGGGCCAGGGCAGGGACAATCGAACACGCGCTAAGGGAAATACGAAGGGCGCTCCCCGTGGACGCAAGACTGTGGATCCACAACGGCGCGACAACGGATCGAAGCCTGGCAGGCGACGCTGCCGACGACATAACCGCCGCGTTTATCCGCGACAACATAACCGTCGTCGAGCGCGGCCTGCTCGGCCTAATCGCCGCCGAGCAGGGCATTCACCTGGACGGGCTTGTGGCAGACAGCGACTTCATCAGCATAGGCAGCGCCGCCGGCGCCAGCGCAATCGTCGTCGTCGCCATAGCCGGCTCCGGCGCCCTTCGCCGCCTCAGCGCGCGCGTCCTTGACATCGAGTCGGGAACGGTCAGGATGCAGAGCTGCGCCGGCGAGGCTTGGAGGCTGTGAGCGCCGCGGGCTTTCCCGCGCCGCCGCCCATGGCCCCGCCTGCGCCTCAGCCCTTCGCCGCCCCGGCGCAGAGCATTGCGCTCAGCGGACCGAGCATGCCGCTCTCGCCCTGCCAGGCGGCGGCGACGTACAGCGCCTTTGCGCCGCCGCCTTCCTCCAGGCTGATGGCAAAGGGGGCGGCAGCGGCCGAGGCGTGGCTTGCCAGCTCGCCGTGGCCCTTGGGCGGCCTGTCCAGAAACGCCCAGGCAAGCACGGCGCCGACGCAGCCGGGCGGCGCGGCGCAGCTTTCCGAGCCCTCGGCGCGGAAGCCGATTGCCGCCTCGCCGGGGGCGGACGGCGCCAGGCTTATTTCAATCCTGTCGGCAGGCGGCGCATGCTCCGCGCGGATGCCCATTGCGGCGCGGTCCTCGCCCGTCACAGAATCCGCGAAAGCGTAAACGCGCGCGAAAAGCCGCATGGCCCTCTCGGCGCGCTCCCTGGCGGCGCCCTTCGCCCTGGCCTCTTCCGGCGCGTGGGGATGCCAGGTCGGCTCGTAGCGCGCCCACCACTCGCCGTAGGCCGCGAACAGCGCCGCCACCGCGGACGGCGGCACCTCAGGCCACTCAGGCTCCCCGCCCGAGGTCTTCGCCTCCGCGTACAGGCAAATGCCGTGGAACCATCGGTCGAACTCCGCGTCGGGGCGGGGTATGAAGTCTGCCGGCATGGCTGCCCTCTCCTTTTGCATTCTGGCTAGCCCCCGCGGCGCAAAGCGCCCGCCGCCCGCGAAGCCGGCGCCGCGCCCAGCGATCGGCGGACCCAGCCACCCGCCCGGCGGAGAAAATTCGCGCCGCCCGAGCCCGGCCCAATTAAGGCAGCACTACGGTCGGGGCGGCGGGAAGGCATCGAAAAAACAGGCTTGAAAGGCAGGCAGCGCCAGCCGCGGGGAAAAGGCGCTAGGACTGCGGACTGCGGACTGCGGACTGCGGACTGCGGACTGCGGACTGCGGACTGCGGACTGCGGACTGCGGACTGCGGACTGCGGACTGCGGACTGCGGA
>Ga0209755_10003737_pt1 | contig 18698 bp, 17 predicted proteins | sample TergutCo191P1_FD_187301 | JGI IMG/M metagenome (GOLD analysis project Ga0209755, IMG submission 187301) | Cornitermes sp. P1 segment gut microbial communities from Petit-Saut dam, French Guiana - Co191P1 (SPAdes) (version 2) | ecosystem: Host-associated > Arthropoda: Insects > Digestive system...
GCGCGTCCCCCGCATCCGAAAAGTTTTTCCCGAGGTAGGGGCGACAACTAGGGGCGAAACCCTCGCTCTGCCTTCACCCTAAAGGGGGCTGTTGCAAAAATTTGCAACAGCCCCTTTTTGTAATGCCGTGGCAACACCAGCCATCTTGCCGCAATTTGTGCAATTTTCATTTTGAACCGGTTAGTCACACCAACCAGTTCGTTTTTGTGTTGCACATCCGCATTTTACCCTATATAATGGTGCGTGCGCCCGGAGTACAGCAAAATCCGCACCATTTGCGAACGAACACGTTCTAAGGAGGAAAACCATTTTGGATTTGTGGGTAATAATATTCGTAATTTCAATCATAGTTTTATTGGCGGGTGTTGCCATATACTTTCTTAACAGTTGGGCAGGCAAAAAACAGGCCGCCCAAAACGAAATGGTTGCACAGCACAAGCAAACCGTATCCCTATACGTTATCGACAAGAAAAAAGACAAAATTGAAAACGCAAATATGCCAAAGGCCATGACAGACCAAATGCCACGCCTAAGCCGTATGTTCAAAGTGCCACTTGTGAAAGTGAAAATAGGCCCGCAAATTATGACCATGATTTGCGAAGCAGATACATTCAAAATTTTGCCTACCAAAAAAACTGTATCGGTGGAAATAGCCGGTGCATACATTGTAGGCATGAAAGGCAAGAAAACGAAAATGGAATTGGAAGAACAACGAAAATCTCGCCGCAAAGGCGAAAGCGAAGACACCCCGCCTAAATGGCACGAAAAATTGCGAACACGGTTTGGGAGGTAGCAAGTTATGGCATACGAAACCAAGGTTATACTAAGGTTGCTTGCAGACCGTATTGCCGATGCCGATGACTTGGAAGAAGCATACGAATCTGTTGTTAACGCAGCAACTGTTGAGGGAATGAAAATTCCGAAATATCCCGAAGCACGACAAAAAATATTAGAAAAGCGCAAGGAGAGAAATAAATGAGTTATAAAGACGCTTACAAACAGTGGCTGGCAGACCCCGCCATTGACGACGTAACAAAAGAAGAACTTACGAGCATAAAAAACGATGAAAAAGAAATCGAGGATAGATTTTACCGCCAGCTGGAGTTTGGCACCGGCGGCCTTAGAGGGGTTTTGGGGGCCGGCACCAATCGGCTAAACATCTACACAATCCGCAAAGCCACGCAGGGATTAGCAAACTATATCCTCAAAAGCGATGCCTACAAGCCGGGCATGGCTGTAGCCATCGCCCACGACTGCCGCAAAATGTCACCGGAATTTTCGCAAGAATCTGCGCTGGTGCTTAACGCAAACGGCATCAAAACCTACACTTTCGACAGCCTTCGCCCTACGCCGCTTCTTTCATTTGCCGTGCGCCACCTGGGTTGCGTTGCAGGCATAGTTATAACCGCAAGCCACAACCCGCCCGAATACAACGGCTACAAAGTATACTGGTCAGACGGCGGGCAATGTCCATCCCCCCGAGACGAAGAAATTATCGCCGAGGTGGAAAAAATCGAGGGCTTCGGCAAAACCATGCCACGGGCGCAGGCAGAAGCCGCAGGGCTATTTAATGTTGCCACCCCGGATGTGGACGATGCTTTTATTGCCAATGTAAAATCTCGTGCCCTAAACCCAAAAATTATCCCCAATTCGGATTTGAAAATCGTTTTCACTCCGCTGTACGGTGCGGGAAATATCCCCGTGCGCCGAGTTCTGGAGGAAGTGGGCTTCAAAAATGTGTATCTTGTAGCCCAGCAAGAAGGCCCGGACGAAAATTTCCCCACGGTTTCATACCCTAACCCCGAAGACAAAGCGGCGTTTTCCCTCGCCATAGACCTTGCTCGGGAAAAATCCGCCGACATTATAATAGCCACCGACCCCGACTGTGACCGTGTTGGCGTTGCCGTTAGAAGCGGCGATGACTACGAATTTCTCACAGGCAACCAAACCGGTGTGTTGCTTACGGAATACATGGTTTCGCAAATGGCAGAGCAGGGCAAACTGCCCGCAAACGGCGCAATTATCTCCACAATCGTATCAACAGACATGGTGCGTGCGGTTGCACAAGCAAACGGCCTTGCCTATATGGAAACCCTCACGGGCTTCAAATATATCGGCGAAAAAATCAAGGAATTTGAAGAAACCGGAAGCCACACATACATCTTGGGCTTTGAGGAAAGCTACGGCTACCTCGCCGGAACCTACGCCCGTGACAAAGACGCAGTTGTCGCCAGCTTGCTGATTTGCGAGGCGGCGGCGTTTTACCGCAAGCAAGGGCTTTCGCTGTATGATGCACTTGGCAAGCTGTACGAAAAATACGGTCTGTTCCGTGAACACGTCGAATCCATCACCCTAGCAGGGGTTGACGGCGTGAACGATATCAAGCGAATTATGGCGGCCTTGCGTGAAACCCCGCCTGCAAGTATGGGTGGCTCTCCGGTAATTGAGGCACGGGACTATAAAAATCGTACAATCAAAAAAATTGCCACTGGAGAAACCACGGCGGCAACTTTGCCCGTTTCGGACGTGCTGTACTATGTAACCGAGGACGCAAGTTGGGCGTGCATACGCCCCTCCGGCACCGAGCCGAAAATCAAGCTCTACTTCGGCGCAAAACTACCCGCAGGCACATCGGATACCGATGCACGTGCAAAGCTAAAAAACATCTCGTCAGACCTAAAGCAAGTCGTGGATAAAGTACTAGCTTCCTAGAAACGCACCGCAGATGCGCCCGGGTGCGCCCGGCGCACGGCGATTACCGGGGACACGTGTGCAAGCGGGTGCATTCTCTCGAAGCCGGGTGCGCCCGTCGATAACCGGGGATACGTGTGCGAATGGACGCATTCTCTCGAAGCCATGTTCAGTTTCCTGGCGTATCAAAAAGGGGGCTGTTGCAAATTTTGCAACAGCCCCCCAGAGTGAAGACAAACCAGGGTTATCGCCCCTACCTCGGGAAAAACTTTTCGGATGCGGGTGACGCGCACAGCACTGTCCCCCACATCCGAAAAGTATTTCCCGACGGGGCTCCGGCTTCTGCAATCCAGTAAGGAAGTTTGGCTGTAGTCTCCCAGCGTCTGTACAGACGCTGTTTTATTTGACGCTTACTGCCTCCGCTTTTTTATCAAAAATACGCTTCTTTATGCTAAAACCCCCTGCTCGGCTCTTCCGAACAGGGGGTTTGTCTTCAGGCTGAGGGGCTGTTGCAAATTTTGCAACAGCCCTCTTTCTTAATTACATCGGCAAGCCGCACCCGGCTTCGAGAGAATGCGCCCGCCCGCACACGTGTCCCCGGTTTCCGCCGTGCGCCGTGCGCACCTATAGTTTGAAGAATGATACCAACTGGCGTAGTAGGTCTGCTTGGGAATTTAGTTCTTGTGATGCCGCAGCCGTTTCTTCGGATACAGCCGAGTTGCTTTGGGTTATTTTTGATATTTGCGAAAGCCCCTCGCTTATCTGGGAAATTGCTTCCGCTTGTTCCTTTGATGCTATGGAGATGGTGTTTATTAGTGCAGATACCTCGCCGGCGTTTGCAACAATCATATCCAAAGATTGTGACGTGGATTCTGCAATGCCGGAGCCGCTTTCGACACGACTGTTTGAGGTTTCGATAAGGCTTGTGGTTTCTGTTGCGGATTGCTGGCTGCGCCCTGCAAGGTTGCGTACTTCCTCGGCTACTACGCTAAAGCCTTTGCCGTGTTCGCCCGCTCTTGCTGCTTCAACCGCCGCATTAAGCGCAAGCAAATTCGTTTGAAATGCAATGTCCTGTATGGCTTTGATGATTTTTGAAATTTCGCCCGAGGAGTCTTTGATTTGCTCCATTGCCCGTACCATTTCTTTCATGGACGAGTTACCCTCTTGTGCGTTGGCGGTAGAGCGTTTGGAGATTTCATCTGCTTCCATTGCGCTGGCGGCATTTTGCTGTACTTGGTTGTTAATCATGTCGATAGAGGCGGTAAGTTCTTCCACAGAACTTGCTTGCTCTTGCGCACTGGTTGCAAGTGCGGATGCGCTTGTTGAAATTTGGGTAGCACCTACGAGAACTTGCTCGGAGGCTACGGAAATTTCGGACATGGTTTTGTTTAGGGTGCCGCTGATGTTGTTTACAGAACGCTTGATTAAATCAAAATCGCCAACATATGGGCGTTTGATTTTATTGCGCATATCGCCATCGGCCATGAGGGCTAGTATCTTTTCAATTTCGCCAATGTAGGAATGTACATCTATCATGGTTGCGTCAAGTGCTTCTATCACAGCCTTGAAAACACCGCTGTAGCTATTCGCATCAACATCGTAGCCCTCTGCAACAAGGATTTTATTAATTTCATGCAAGTCAAAATTACCATTTTGCATTTCACTCAAGGATAGCAATGTTACCTGCATGGGAGCATCAATAGATTTTACGATGCCGTTAAGCCCCTGCATTATTTTGCGCCAGCCGCCCATGTACTGGGCTTCATCTATATTGAAGCTCAAATCGCCTTTGGCGGCAACAGCGTTAATCATTGCGGTTACTTCGGTGTTGATAGACTTGATGTTTGCAACCATGCCATTAATTGCCTTGGGTGCAAAAACCCATTCTCCCACCCATGCTTTTTCATCCATTTCCCTGTTGAAATCGCCATCGTTTAAGGCAGTTACCGTTGCAATTATTTCTTCGATGTCTGAAACTACTTGGGTGTTTAGCTTATTTACCAGCCCCATTATGTCGCTAAAGGAGTTTTGGTATTTTGCGGTGTCAATTTCGTAATGGATATTGCCTAGGGTTACGAACTGCGTGTACATGGTGTCCAAATCGTCCACCATGCCCTTTACAACATCAATAAGACCGCACACGTCTTTTGTTAGCATTCCTGTTTCGTCGTTTGAGATGTTTGTGCGGTCTATATTTACGTTAAGCCTGCCGCTTGCTACATCGCCTAACGCAGTAACAACCCTGTTAATCGGTTTTGTTATCGAATTTGAAACCAGCATAATAACGGCAAAACTGATGATGACGCTTACAATGGCAATGAAAACAAAAACCGAAACTGTTGTTGCTGTTTGGTTAGAAAGGTTTGCGTTAAGCGTTACCATTTGGTTTTGGGCAAGTGTAAGAAGTTGACCGTGGTAGGCGGTTGCCCTGTTAACCGTGGCAACCCCATTACGCACAATTCGAATGGCGGCGGATTCATCAAACATACGTGCATAAACTATCAAACCCGCAATGTAGTGGTCGAAATAGCGCACTACTTGGGTTTCGTAGGCTTGTATCAGCCTAATGCGCTCGGCTCGTTCTGTAGGGGTGAAGTCGGGGTCGGCGTTTATGTTGGCGTGGAAACGGGCGAACAGCTCGTTCATGTCACCTCTAATTGCAAGCACGTCATACCACTGCGTTATGATGCCGCTAAGTGGGTCGTTAGGGTCGTGAATGTACATGGCGGCACGGTTTGTGGTGCGCCGTGCGTCCATTAGTCCAAGGGCTAGGTCGTTAAGGATTTCCACCCTTTCGGTGGGGTAGTTTAACGCACGGGAATATCCGGAATCCACAGATAGTATCATAAGGCCGCCATAGATGGATATCCCGATTGTAGCAATAAGTAACACGACAAAACCTGTAATCATTTTGCTGCGGATTTTCATGTTTTTGAACCACTGCATAATCTGCCCCTCCTAGGGAATATAGGATAAAATCATATCCAGGATAACACTGCCCTGCGCAGCGTTGCCACTGCCTATAACCTCGTAAAACATTGGCCAAACGGTAGCACCTGCAGCTACAAATGCGGCCATATTTTCATCGGTTATGTGTGTGACCTGCATACCCGTATCCAGTATGTTTTGCATGATAATGGCTTGGTTTGCACTGTGGTGCGTGTTCATTCTGGTTATGGCATATTCTGTCGCATCAAGAATGATAAGCTGTTGTGCAGATGTTAGCTGTAGCCACAGCGATTCTGAAAAGATGTAGTTTCTGGGGTTGTAAAAATGCGCTGTCATGGATAGATAAGGTTGCACCTCAAAAAAATTCATCGAATAAACGAAACCCAGGGGCTGTTCGTTTCCGTCGATTATGCCACCATAAATTAGCCCGTAAACTTCGGCAAAGGCCTGGGTAGAAACGGTAGTGCCAAAGGCACGCAAAGTTTCAATCATGGCGGCAGAGTTTTGCACACGCATTCTAAGCCCTTGCATATCGCTGGGGTGATGTATGGGGTTTCTGTTGTTCATCATATGGCGGAAGCCTGTGTGGTACGAGCCTAAAAACCTAAAGCCATTTTCCGCAAATATTGGCCTAATCCATCTGGAAACTGTACTGCGTGCGTCCATAACAGCCTCGGCGTGTTCGTAACTTTGGATGATGTACGGCAGGTCTACCCACATGGCTTCCGGCACAAAGGATGTTACGTGCGCATTTGCAGAGTCAATCATGTGAAGTGTGCCTGCTTGAACGGCGTTAAACATTTCCGCATCGTTACCCGCCGATGAAGCGGGGTAAATAGTTACCTGCATAATGCCGCCGGATAATTCTTCTACCCGCCGGGCAAAAGTTAACGCTCCGTAGTGTGTTTGGTCTGTTGGGTCGTCTGCGCCGGCGTGACCAAAGCGGATTGTAACAGGGTCAACCACGGGCATGATTTGCCGCTCGGCTTGTACAACTGCGCTACCTTGGTTTTGTGCGCCGCAAGCGGTAAAAAGCACGGCGGCAAAAGCCACGCAGGCAATCGACAGCAATTTTCTCTTCACTTTCCATCATCTCCTTCTAATGTTTGCTCGAAAAATGGACAGGTCTAAAAAAACGACTGCGCCAGCATAACGGATGTCAAGCGCAGTCGAAATCACACTCGGTTTATTGTACCACCCTTCGCAAAGTTCGGCAATATGCAAATTTCAAAACGAACCGGTTAGTGACACCAACCAGTTCGTTTTTGCAAATGGCATTGGCTATATTTGCGGCGCATATATTTAACCATCCAATTTCGTCTAGGATGGTAACACATGGGCAAAACGATTGAACGTAACGGTGTGACATACAATATGAAAGAAACGCCCGAGAAAATAATTTTGCAACGCTACAACGAAGCACATAAAATACAAGTTAACCTCCACTTCCCAAAGGGAAAACAGGATGAGAAAAAACAAATAGAAGAGGAGATTATCCGACTTCTTTCAAACCAGTACATAGATAGAGAGGTGATGGCGCGTGGCTAAATTAACAAAAGTCGCTTGCCTTTACCGTGTTTCCACAAAGAAACAGATAGAGGAAAACGACATTCCAATGCAAAAAAATGCGTGCAACACGTTTATAAATTCTATGCCGGGATGGGTTTTGACACAGGAATACTACGAAAAAGGCGTATCCGGTTATCATAAATCCGCAGAACAAAGGGATATATTGCAACAAGCCCGTGCAGATGCGGAAAGCGGATTGTTTGACGTTTTGCTTGTGTTTATGTTTGACCGTTTGGGGCGGCGGGAAGATGAAACGCCATTTATTGTGGAGTGGTTTGTAGGACAAGGCATAGAAGTTTGGAGCGTTAGGGAAGGACAGCAACGCTTTGAAAACAGAGCCGATAAATTAATAAACTACATACGGTTTTGGCAATCCGGCGGCGAGAGTGAAAAAACCTCCATGCGAGTTAAAGAAAAACACAAGCAAATGGTTGAAGATGGGATATACCGGGGCGGCACACCTGCATATGGCTATGATTTGATAGATTCGGATAAAAGGAGAAACCAAAAAGGTTACAGGCTTAAAGAAATTGTCATAAATGAAAAAGAAAGCGAAGTTGTCAAACTCATTTACAATTTGGCTTGCGAAAAAGGGTACGGCGGCAAACGAATAGCCGATTATTTGAACGAACGTGGAATTAAAACGAAACCGGGAAATTATTGGACAGCCGGCTCGGTTTTGGAGCTTATGAAAAACCCCATTTATAAAGGCTACTATGTATCGGGGAAGCGGCCGTCCACCCGGGGCGAAAGCAAGCGAGTATCCCCCGAACACTGGATACATTCAGACAAGTTGCCCCATCTAATAATTGTGGATGACCATCTTTGGGATACCGCAGAAGCAATACGAAATTCCAGAACAGCCAAAACAGGCAAGTATCCAATGAAAACAAACGGACGAATGCTGTTTACCAGCATGGCAAGATGCGGTTCATGCGGCGCAAGAATGAGTTCGGTTCATGCCATTAAAAAATGGTCACGAAAAACGGATAATACCGAAATTAGATATCTGCAACCAAAATATATTTGCCAAGGGCGCAGGGCAAGTATCCCATGCACAGGGCAAAAATCATTTAGCCAGCGGCGTGTTGACCCGGTGATAATGGAAGAAGTGTGTGCGTATTTGGACACGTTACAAACGGTGGACTTATCCCCAAAAATAGATGCCCGGCAGGGCAAAATTCAAAAAAATATTGAAGTTGACATAAGGGAAGCAAAAGCTAAAATTGCCAAGGCTGAAAAAGAATTGGACGTGCTAAGTAATGAAGTCGTAAAAACACTAACCAACGAAAGCAACTTTACCTCGGCGCAACTTTATAAAATCATAACGAAAAAAGAGGATGAAATACAAAAGCAGAATGAATTAGCCAAAGAGTTATCTGCCCGGCTAATAAAGACCTTTGCCGAGCGGAAAGAAATGATTGCAAATTGGCGAAACGAACTTGAATCATCGTCCGTGGAGGTGCAGAGAATGCTTTTGTCAAGCCTCATAGAGTCAGTTGTGCTTTCAAAAGATAGACTTGATGTGAATTTTAAGTTTGACCTCTTTAAGCTGGAGGAATCCGATGATTAAGCGTGTTGCCTGTTTATATCGTGTAAGCACCAAAAATCAGTTGATTGACGATGATATTCCCATGCAAATAAAAGCCTGCGCAAAATTTATCGCAAAGCAAAAGACATGGAAACTGGAAAAAGAGTACATAGAAAAAGGGGTGTCGGGATATCATAAGTCGGCTAATGAGCGGGATGCGCTGGTACAATTAAAAAAAGATGCCGCTAACGGGAAATTTGATGCACTGTTGGTTTTCATGTTCGACCGCTTGGGTAGACGTGAGGATGAAACCCCGTTTATTGTGGAATGGCTTGTGCGCCAAGGTGTTGAAGTGTGGAGCGTGAACGAGGGGCAACAGTGCTTTGATGACCATGCCGATAAACTGCTAAATTACATACGCTACTGGCAATCCGGCGGCGAGAGCGAACACACCTCCATGCGTGTAGCGGAAAAACATAATCAGTTGGTGATGGACGGAAAATTTCGTGGCGGCGTTGCCCCCTTTGGCTACAGGCTTGAGTATTCGGGCGAAGTTAATCGAAGAGGATACGGGCGCAAAAAGCTGGTAATTCACGAGCCGGAAGCGGTGATTGTTAGACGAATTTTTGAGTTGTCCTCCGATGTGAACATGGGCAGCTACAAAGTGGCGAAAATCCTAAGCGATGAAGGCTTGCTAACCCGACACGGCAACAAATGGACTGTGCCAACAATTGTGCGAATGTTGAGAAACACCGTATACAAAGGCGATTATGTAGCCGGTAAGGTGCGAAGAAAGCGTGGAAAGCACGTTGCATCAAAAAAGGAAACATGGGTACACTCACGGGAACTTGTGGAAGATTTGATTATTGTTCCGGAAACGATGTGGGAACAAGTTAATGCGAATATAGACCGGCGCAACACCAAAGCCAATGCCATCCCCCACGATAAAAGCGGCTTCTTGTTACCGGGCGTTGCTTATTGCGCCTTTTGCAATGCCAAAATGCACCCACGAATTTGCCACTCCAAGCGGCGGCTAAAGGGCACGGGCGAGGTGGCGGCATACAACTCAAAATATTATGTCTGCCCAAAAAATGCACGCCAGGATAATTGTAACGGGCATATCCAATACGGCGCAAAAAGAATTGAAGCCGCCGTGCTGGACGAAATTTATTCATGTTTGGATAGCCTAAAAAAAACAAATGTATCTCGGCTTGCAACGGCACATAAAACAAAATTTGAAAAAGAACAGTCAAAAATGTTGAAGTCTCTTGAAAAAAAAACAACCTCTTTGCAAAAAGAGGTTGTTCGGCTGGAAAGCGAAATAATGAAATGCTTGATGGGTGAATCTGCGTTTACCCAAGAACAACTTTCAGGGATAATGAAAGACAACGCCAACACCCTAAACGAACTGGAAAAGCGCAAACATTCCATTATTACCAAACGGGAAGCAGTTGCAAGTCGTTTGGATGAACTTGCGGCATTTGGAAAGCCGCCGCTATCTTGGAAAAATGAACTCGCATCCGCTAATGCCGAAGGGCAAAGGAAAATAATCGCCATGATAGTTGAAAGCGTTCACATTTCCCGAGAGTCAATTGACATTACGCTAAATCACTCTATATCCGTTCCCATTAGCCAACTTGCGATGCAGGCATAAGCAACATCTCCACGCCAAGCTCCGGGGTTATTAGCCCGGATTTTATTCGGATGTCGGTGCTTTGGCAGTTTTCCAGTGCAGCGATTAGTTCTTTGCTTGTAAAATTTTTTGCTTGCGAAATTGCTTCGCCCACAACGAAATCGTGAATTTTAAGCTCCTTTGCAATTTGCACACGGGGCGTATTTTTTTCCGCAAGGCATTTACATAAAAGGATTAAACGAAGCTGGCGTGTAACCATAGAAAGCACCATAAACGGCGATTCTTTAAGGTTTAGCATATCGTTGTACATTTTTATTGCGGTGCCGGTGCGGCGGGTTGCCATTGCTTTTAGGAGGTCGAAAATTCGGGATTCCAGCGTAGGGGTTGATATTTCTGCAATATCCTGCGGGGTGATTTCCGCCGCATTTCCGCTGTGGCAAATCAGCTTGTCTGTCTCGTTTTTGAGCGTATACATATCCGTGCCGCAGGTGCGCAGTAAGAGTTGCTCTGCGCCTGGGGCGAATTTTTTTCCATTTTGCTTTGCGTAGTGGGCAAGCCATTTTGCCAGTTCGTGAGGTGCAAGGGGTACAAGCTCTGTTGCAGAGCCTGTTTCTGCGATGCTTTTGTACAAGCGTGTGCGTTTGTCAACATCGGCTTCGATGAAGAGAATCACGGTGTCTGGCGGAATTTTTTTCAAATAATCCGCCAGTTTTTCTGCATCGGCTTTACGGCCGGTTGCAGGTGCATCCGAATCTTCGGATTTTTTTTGAGCCGCAAAAAATTTAGAGTCTCGCACAACAATTAGACGTTCGCCGGTGCCGGAGAACGATACGGTTTCTGCCGCCATAATGATTTGCTCTGCCGTAGCTGCGCCGTCAAATACGATTTTTTCATCTGCACCACAGTGCTTTTCTATTTCATTTGCGTAGTGCGAAATCAAGAAAACTTCCTTGCCGTGTAATAAGTATGCGTTTTTTAACTCGCCTCGTGAAAGGTCGGATTTCAGTCTCTTTTGTTCCATTTTCTCCTATCCTTTGCGCATAAGATGTGTTATATTTTTTGTCAGAGCCTAAAAAAAGGATGATGCGAATGCTAAATCGGGTGGTAATTAAACTTAGCGGCGAAGCAATAGGTAGCGAAACAGGCTACAACAACAAAGCAGTTGATTCCATCGTGCGTCAAATTATACTTCTCGTGCAGATGCGATTGCAAGTTGCACTTGTAATTGGCGGCGGAAATTTTTGGCGTGGACGGCAAGCGCAACCTGAGATGGACAGGGTAAAGGCAGACCAGATGGGTATGCTTGCAACCGTTATGAATGCGCTGTATTTTCAGGATGCTTTCCGCCGAAACGGGCAGGAAGCACGGATTTTGACACCCGTACCCATGGGAAATTTCACGGAAATTTTCAACAAGGATGCGGCGGTTAAAATGCTTGAACAAGGCGAAATTTTGATAAATGCGGCGGGTCTTGGGCATCCTTTTTTCTCCACAGATACAATTGCGGCACTGCGTGCGGCGGAACTTAATGCCGACTGCATTCTGTACGCAAAAAATACCGATGGCGTTTACGATTCTAACCCACACGAAAACCATGCGGCGAAGAAATATCGCACCCTAAGCTACCGCACAGCCATTCAAAATAATTTGCAAGTTGCGGATATGGCTGCGCTTCACTTGGCAAACGAGGCGAAAATTCCATCATACGTGTTTGCGCTGTCTGCCCCAAAAAGCATCACCCTTGCAGGTTCGTATCCGGAAACAGGTACATTAAACGGTACTTTTGTAGGTGTACACGCCGTAGAAGTTTGGTACGATTAATAGGAGGATATTATGGACACAAAACAATTTGAAGAACGCATGAAAAAAACCCTATCCGTGATGGATGAAGAATTCTCTACCATCCGAGTAGGCAGGGCTAATCCACGGGTTTTGGACCGTTTAACCGTAAGCTATTACGGTAGCGATGTTCCGATAAGCCAGGTTGGAAATATCACAGTACCCGAGGCACGTCTGCTTCAAATTGCACCGTGGGAAGCAAATATGCTAAAGGAAATTGAAAAAGCCGTGCAATCCAGCGACATTGGCATAAACCCCACAAACGACGGAAAAGTAATTCGCCTGGTTTTCCCGGAGCTTACAGAAGAGCGTCGCAAGGTGCTTGCCAAGGACATCAAAAAGAAAGGCGAGGACTCCAAAGTTGCGATACGAAATTTGCGTCGTGAGGCAATGGATGCTTTCGCAAAAGCTCAAAAAAAGTCTGACATTACCGAGGACGATTTGAAAATTCTCGAAAAGGAAATCCAAAACCTTACGGATAAAAATATCGCCGAGCTTGACAAAAAAGTTGAGGCGAAAACCAAGGAAATCATGACTGTATGATTTTTGCCAAACGTGCGATTACGGCAGTTTTGGGATTGCCGCTGGTTTTGCTTGTGGTTTGGGCAGGCGGGATGTGGCTTACGATTGCGTGCGCCACGCTTGCGTTTCTTGGGCTTCGAGAGTTTTATTTTGCATTCTCGAAAAAAGAGCTGCCGATTCATGCCATGGGCTACATCGGAACAGTTGGATACTTTGCTATGCTTTATTTTTTTGGCGTGGGCGGATGGATGACGGTTTTTCTTGCGCTACTCATTGTTGCTGTGCTGGTGTGCCACGTGGTTTTCTACAAAAAATTACCCCTTGTCGAGTGTGTGGTTACAGCGTGCGGATTCTTTTATGTGCCGTTTTTGCTATCGTTTTTCCCGCTTGCCCGGGAAGCAAGCCCATACCTTGCTTGGCTGGTTTTGATAATCTGCTTCAGCTGTGACACGTTTGCATATGTAGTCGGTTCGCTGTTTGGAAAAAAGAAACTGAAAAATTCGCCAAGTCCGTCAAAGTCTGTTGAGGGACTTGTTGGCGGTGTAATTGGCGCAACTCTTTTGGGTGGCGTATTCGCTGTGGTGTTGCTTCATTTTCAAATGGAAATCCCGGCGGGGGGCGTGGCTCTTTTTGTAGGCGTTTCATTTGTGGGGGCACTTCTTAGCATTGTGGGCGATATGGCGGCTTCTGCCATAAAGAGGCACTGCGGAATCAAAGATTTTGGCAAAATTTTTCCGGGGCATGGCGGCTTTTTGGATAGGCTTGACAGCCTTTTAGCCGTTGCGCCCTTTGTTTATTTGTTTGTACTTTGGGGGGCGATGTAGCCATGAAAATCGCTTTGCTTGGCGCAACAGGCTCTATTGGTTTGCAGACGTTGGATGTTGTGCGAAATTGCTTGCCCAATGCGGAAGTTGTTGCGATAAGCGGATTTTCTAACATTACGGCACTTGCGGCGGCGGCACGGGAATTTCGCCCGCAAGTCGTGTGGGTTCCAGCTGGTGATGCGGCGGCGCAGTTTAAGGCGGCGGCAGATTTTCCCGGCGAAATTCTCATCGGCGAAGATGGGCTGTGTTCTTGTGCGGCGGAGACGGGGGCGGACGTGGTTGTAAACGCCCTTGTGGGGCGAGCCGGGCTTGCGCCAACGCTTGCGGCAATTTCTGCCGGAAAAAATATTGCACTTGCGAATAAGGAAACACTTGTAACCGCCGGAGAGCTTGTGATGGGGCTTGCACGGGAGAATGGCGTTCGGATTGTTCCCATAGACAGCGAGCATTCTGCGATTTTGCAGTGCCTTGAAACTTCGGTCAATGCTGCTGCCCCTACCTCCGGGAAATCTTTCCGTGAGACACGCACGCGCACGGCACTGTGCGCATCTCACGGAAAGAATTCCCGGACGGGGCAGGGCTTTTCGAACGGGGAAATCAGTGTCTCCGAGGGGATGGATTTTTCGGCGGGGCAGGGCTTTTTGGGTGCGGGAGAAAAAAATTCCCCCATGCAGGATACCAGCCCCGAGGTAGGGGCGGATGTTGAGAAAATTATTTTGACTGCATCCGGCGGACCTTTTCGTGGGTGGTCACGGGAAAAAATTGCGGCGGCAACTGCGGCGGATGCCTTGAAACATCCAAACTGGGACATGGGTGCAAAAATCACCATAGACAGCGCAACCCTCATGAACAAAGGGCTGGAGCTAATCGAGGCTATGCACTTGTTTTCACAGCCGCCGGAAAATATTGAAATAGTGGTGCATCCGCAAAGCATAATCCATTCTGCGGTACAGTTTTGCGATGGTGCGGTGTTGGCGCAGATGGGCTTACCGGATATGCGATTGCCGATTTTGTACGCACTTGCAGGTCGCACCTCTACCCCATTTCCTCGGCTGGACTTTTTCACTTGCGGTGCGCTAACTTTCGAGCCGCCCTGCACCGAAAATTTCCCCTGTCTTTCCCTCGCCATTCATGCGGCAAAAACCGGCGGCACTCTTCCCGCCGTCATGAACTTCATAAATGAATGGGCTGTTGGCAAATTTTTGAACGGCGAAGTAACTTTTTACGAAATTGCGGAAATAATAGACAAGGCGTTTAGCATATATAATGTAGAAGCAGTGACAGCCGCCCGGGATATTTACGAAGCCGAGGCATGGGCGCAAGATTTCATAAACAAATTCTAGTTTTTTTGAAAGGGGGTCTGGGGGAAGACTTTTCCCCCAGGAACTTATGCAAAATATAATCCCGATTTTGATTTTCATTTTGATTCTTGGCATTGTGATTTTTATTCACGAGCTGGGGCATTTTTTGGCGGCACGGCGTGCGGGCATTTTTGTGGAAGAATTCGCACTTGGAATGGGGCCTAAGTTGCTTTCGAAGCATGGGCGCAAAAAAAACCGTGACGGCGAAACCACGATGTATTCTTTGCGAGCGTTTCCCGTGGGTGGATTTTGCCGTATGCGTGGACAAGACGATGACATACCGGACGACCCGGAGGCGTTAAACAACAAGAGCATTCCGCAACGGGCGTTGGTTATGGCTGGCGGCTCGCTGATGAACTTTCTTCTGGCGTTTGTGCTGTTTTTTGTGCTGGTGATGGTGCGAGGTATACCAATGCCTGCGCCGGAAATTCTTGTGGTTGGCGTGGATGAAAACTTGCCGGGTTATGCGGCAGGGCTTCGCCCGGATGACGTGATTACCCACATTAACAATATTGCGGTGCAGTCGCAAACGGATTTGGTTGCGATAATTGCGGAAGCAGACGGCGGCGAAATTTCCATCCGTGTTGACCGTAGCGGTACAGAATATGAAATTTTTGTTGTCCCCGCTGTGCATGAGGGGCGTTCTGTCATCGGCTTCACCCATCTGGCACGCCCGCAATTTGCCCGGGCACGCATTCACGAGGGGATTATTTCCGCCGGGGAAATGATAGGGATGCAAATTGCAGGTCCGTTTCGGCTTTTGTCCCAGGTAATTGCCGGAGAACAGCTTGCCGAAGGTGAGGGATTTGTTGGGCCTATTGGCATTGGCGGCATGATTACCGAAGCGTACCAAGTTACAATGGATACCGAACGTGGCGGCGGCATTGGCAATATGGTTTTTGCGATGGCGTTTTTTACGGCGGCAATCAGCTCTGCGCTGGGCGTGATGAACCTACTGCCCATTCCTGCGCTGGACGGCGCACGGTTGGTGTTTTTGGGGCTTGAAGCCATACGCCGCAAACCCGTTCCGCCGGAAAAAGAGGCACTGGTACACATGGTTGGTCTCGTATCGCTGTTGCTGTTGGCGGTGTTCATCGCATATCGTGATATTGTGCGGCTAATTCCCGGGTTGAATGATTACACGGGGTAGTACAAAAATCGTAAACATTGGCGGGGTGCGTGTGGGCGGCGGGCATCCTGTTGTTGTGCAATCAATGACAAACACCGACACCAGAGACATTGCCGCAACGGTTTCGCAAATTAACGCCCTTGCAGAGGCAGGATGCGAAATCGTGAGGGTTGCCGTGCCGGACACAGAAGCCGCAGATGCAATTGCAAAAATAAAACCGCAAATTTCCCTGCCACTTGTCGCAGACATTCATTTCGACCACAGGCTTGCGCTTCTATCCATAAAAAACGGAGCGGACAAGCTGCGCATAAACCCCGGGAATATAGGAAGCGAAAGCCGTGTACGCAAAGTTGCCGAAGCCGCTAAAGCCGCAGGCATTCCCATCCGTGTTGGGGTAAACGGCGGCTCGCTGGAAAAGGAAATTCTTGCGAAGTTTGGTGGTGTAACGGCGCAGGGCTTGGCGGAAAGCGGCCTAAAAAATATCGCCATGCTGGAAAAATTCGGCTTTGGGGATATTGTGGTTTCCGTAAAAGCCAGCAATGTGCCGCTTATGCTGGATGCACACAGGATTTTGGCGGAAAAAATGCCGCATCCTTTACATATTGGACTAACGGAGGCCGGCACGCCATATGCGGGCGCAATTCGTTCTGCCGCAGGGCTTGGGGCGTTGCTCTCGCTGGGGCTGGGTGATACGATTCGGGTTTCACTCTCCGGCGACCCCGTTGCAGAAATTTTTGCCGCACGGGAAATTTTATCCGCCATGGGCATCAGAAAATTTGGCGTGACAGTTATCGCCTGCCCCACCTGCGGGCGTGCAAACATTGATGTTGCAGGGCTTGCCATGCGGCTTGAGAAACGCCTGGCACTTCTTACAACGCCGCTGACGGTGGCGGTGATGGGCTGTGCCGTAAACGGTCCCGGCGAAGCAAGGGAAGCCGATATTGGCGTAGCCGCCGGCAAAAGCGGCGCAATTCTGTTCAAAAAAGGAGAGGTGGTGCGAAAAATCTCGGAGGATGAAATCGAAGACGCAATTCTCACAGAGTGTAATATTTCTGCGGGATAAAAGGTGTACAAGTTGTGTAAAATACAAAAAAACGGAGGTATGTAAGATGAGAAAAGTTTTGGTAATTTTAGCGGCGGCGGCAGTTTTTTCACTGCTTGCGGCAACAACGGCGTTTGCACAGGCAGAACGCCCAAACATCACGGTTTCCGGCGCAGGGGCAGTAACCGCAGAGCCGGACATAGCCACAATGACATTCGGCGTTAGCACCGATGACCGAAATCCACGTGAAGCAATAATCCGCAATAACCGTGACATCGCCGCCGTTCTTGCGGCAGTTCGTGCCCATGGCATAAGCGATGACGATATCGCAACCAGCAATTTCAACCTAAGCCAGCGCATGAACTGGAACACCGGTACTTCCGAGGGTTACACCGTTAACAACGCAGTTTCCGTAACGGTTCGTGATTTGGATACTATCGGAGATTTGATGGGTGTGGCAATTGCGGCTGGTGCAAATGTTACGAGCAATGTGCGTTTCGCAGTGGAAGACAGCGAGGCATTGTACCGTGAAGCCCTTGCCCTCGCCGCCGCAGATGCACGTGCAAAGGCGGATGCCCTAGCCCGTGCCATGAACGTAAACATTACGACAATTCTTTCCGTCCGTGAAACCAGCGCATGGATGGCTCCGCTGGCACGTTCTGCCGGTGCAATTGTGATGGCCGATTCGCTTCAAGCGCATAGTGACATGGGCTTCGGCGTTCCCATCGAAACCGGAGAAATTTCAATTACCGCACGTGTGGATGTTGTTTTTGCGATAAACTAGGGTAATACATTCCCCCAAAAAAGCCTGCGACAGTGAAAAACGTAAATTCCCAAACTAACGTCCACAGTAGGACAACAGTGGATTTTAGTGGAAGAAATTGACGGAAGTTAGCAACGGAAATTTTATCAAAGCCCATACGTTCGTTCCAAAAACCAACTTTGCAGCACAGCAAACAAGCCTTGAAGCACTTCTTCCCAAGGTAACGTCCACCACACCGGAAGTAAGTTTGGGGAATCTATCTTGCACTTTCATGTCAAATTATAATATAGGGCGTGTTCCCACTACCGACAATGCACAGCTTTTGCGGCAATTTTTCGCCAATCAAGGAGGATTTTGCGCCGCGTACCTTGCGTACGCAAGCAAAATTCCGACGAAGAATGGCGGAAAATTGACCAAAAGATGGGCGTTGGCGGTAGTGGGAACACGCCCTAGTTGCTACTGTAAACGAGTCAGTTTACTTAGCAGTTTGGGTGATTGGATAACATCTTTCGCAGAGATGTTATCCACGCCCAACATTTCAGCAATCGTCTCACCGTAGGTAAAAGAAAACAAGCATCATGGCTTTCAAGTGCGCAATCTTTTCGGCAACCTCATGGGAAGATTTGTTATCTAACAAAATTCCGAGCATGAAGTTGCAAAAAGTGAAATCCATCGTCAAGATATACTCAAACAACCTTAAAACAGTCTGACAAAGCAGAGTCGAAATCGTCAAAATAAGGAAGAATCTTACGCAGCCGATTTTTCAACCAAGACCAAAAGGGTTCAATATCGTTAAGCTCCGGACTGTAGGGAGAGAGAAATACAACCTTATGTTTAAGCTTTTC
>Ga0209755_10003738_pt1 | contig 18696 bp, 22 predicted proteins | sample TergutCo191P1_FD_187301 | JGI IMG/M metagenome (GOLD analysis project Ga0209755, IMG submission 187301) | Cornitermes sp. P1 segment gut microbial communities from Petit-Saut dam, French Guiana - Co191P1 (SPAdes) (version 2) | ecosystem: Host-associated > Arthropoda: Insects > Digestive system...
TTCAAGACGTAACGTTGTCGGTCGGATTCGGCAAGGCGCGACATATAGTCTTGGTCAAGTATCATCGTCAGCGGATTTTCGCAACCGTCCTCCAAGAACGCGGCGACGCGGTTGTAAAGTTGTTCCTCTTCCCCGTTTGGATTGTTGATAAATTCAAGACTTACTTTTTCGTGTGCTTGATTCCAAAACCCGTTAATAAGACGTGTTTTAGCCAATGCTGCGTTTTTGCGCAACGTTGTTTTTTCTCTTTTCATAATTTTCCCCCAAAAATTTTTTGCGGGTCGACCCTTCGATATTGTCATCTGTTCATGTATCTTCTGTGCTAAATCCTATTCTCGCAAATATTAAAAAAAATGGCAAATTATTTCGCCATCTTTTTTTGTCATTCTTTGTCAGTTTTTGCGGTGGAGTTGCCAAGTTGTTTAAAGACTTGGTGTGTGCCGGTTGCGCCAAGCCCGCTGCACACCCCCACAAAAATCGCGCTTAACACGTCGCCTGCGATGTGCAGATTGGGTGCAAGGTAAAAGCCAACGATGCCGAACACCATGCCAAGCCCAATTGCGACAAGCGGTATGAAACGTTTGAACTTGTCGGTTGGGAACGCGACTTTCAGGACCTCGACAATCATGTACACCAACCCGACGATTATCGGGAAAGTTAAAAAGGTAATGTCTTCCATATTTCATGATATGCGTCAGGCGCGAACAAGATACAGGGTGTTTCCGTCGGGTCCAACTTCGACGACGTAGTTGCCAATTGCGGCAAGGTTGGATTTTATTAAATCGTTGACGCCTTTGTACCCAAAGTTTTTGGGGATAAAGTCCGAGTATTTGTTGCGCATTTCTTTGCCGATGTTACTGCAAAAGGCTTTCCCGTTTTGTTCGATAAGGGCTTCGATAATGTTGCGCAAAACTTCGATTCGGTCTTTTGACAATTTGTTAACCGTTTCTTTTTCTTTGTCCAAGTAAATGAATTCGGTAAACGAGTTCACGAACACGTCGGTCGTTTGATGGGTTGTGCCAAAGCCTACGATGACTTTGCCCCGTTCACGAAGTTCTTGAACCAAGCCGGTGTAATCGCTGTCGCTACTTGCCAAGCAAAACACGTCGATGTTTTTTTCAAACAGCGCGATTAACGCGTTGACCGTCAAGGATATGTCACTTGCGTTTTTGCCTTTTACAGCGGCGCGTTGTTGTTCTTGTTTCAATGCAAGCGACGAGATGTTGTCGTTCCATGACTTCATCGCGGGGCTTGACCAATCGGCGAACGCGCGCTTGATAATTACGTCGCCGTAATCGCTTGCCGTGGACAAGATTTGCTTTGCGTATTGTGCGGAGATATTTTCCGCGTCGATGAATACTGCTACTTTCATATTATTCTCCTTTTTCTTTGGTCGAGGTGACAGGACTTGAACCTGCGGCCCCAAGACCCCCAGCCTTGTACGCTACCACTGCGCTACACCTCGATACAAAGATTATACACGACATCACGTTGACAATCAAGAAAAAATATAATATAATACGAAACTGCGTGGTAGATGTAGCTCAGTTGGTTAGAGCGCCAGATTGTGGTCCTGGAGGTCGCCGGTTCAATTCCGGTCTTCTACCCCAGATTAAACAACATCCTTGACTTTGACGGGCTTGATATATTCAAGTTTCGCTTTTTCGATTTTGTCGACGACCTTTTTCGTGATGTAAATTTTCCCAACGTTTTTCTCGCTTGGCGTTTCGTACATGATGTCAAGCATGCAATCTTCCAAGATTGTGCGAAGCGCGCGTGCCCCGGTTTTAAGTTGCATTGCCAAATCGGCGACGGCTTCGACGGCTTCTTCGTCGAAATCAAGGTCGATGTTGTCCAAAGCAAACATCTTTTTATATTGCTTGATAAGGGCGTTTTTGGGCTTTGTAAGGATTTTGACAAGCGCATTTTTGTCAAGTGCGTGCAAGCCGACGATGATTGGCACGCGACCGACGAATTCGGGGATGATGCCGTATTTTACAAGGTCGACCGGCGACACGGTGCGGATGTCGGAAATTTCAACGCTTTCGTTTGGGCTGTTTTTTAACTCGGCGCCAAAGCCCAGTGATGTCGAATTGACACGACTTGAAACAATTTTTTCAAGCCCGACAAATGCCCCGCCCACGATAAACAAGATGTTTTGCGTGTTGATTTGGATGCACTCTTGGTTGGGGTGTTTGCGCCCGCCTTGCGGTGGCACGTTGGCGATTGTGCTTTCGATGATTTTCAAAAGCGCCTGTTGTACGCCCTCGCCCGAAACGTCGCGGGTGATACTGCGGTTTTCGCTTTTCTTTGCAATCTTGTCGATTTCGTCGATATAGATTATCCCGCGTTCGGCTTTTTTGACGTCATAGTCCGCGGCTTGAATAAGTTTCAACAATATGTTTTCGACGTCTTCCCCGACGTAACCTGCCTCCGTTAACGCCGTGGCATCGGCGACGGCAAACGGCACGTCCAAAATGCGTGCAAGGGTTCGCGCCATCAAGGTCTTGCCTGAACCGGTTGGTCCAATCATAAGGATGTTGCTTTTTTCCAATTCAATGTCGGATTCTTCGTCCAATTTTGGCATGCGTTTTTTAGGCATTGTGTCGGTGGCTCCTTTTTTTGTCGCCGAGACTTTGCCCTTGATGTTGTAATTCACGCGCTTGTAGTGATTATAAACCGCGACGGCAAGAACTTTTTTGGCTTCGTCTTGCCCGATGATGAATTCGTCCAATTTCGCTTTGATTTCCGCGGGCGTCGGGAGTTTTAACTCGGTGTCGGGGCTTTGGGGTTGGTCCATTACCATGATGTTCGCGCACGTCGAAATGCACATATCGCAAATGAAACTTTTGCCGTTGGGGCTTGCGATAAGTTTTTTTACTTCATGATTGCTGCGACCGCAGAAACTGCAAAATGTGTTAATCATACATGTATTATATTCCTAATCAAGGTGTATATACAAGAGTATTTTATCGTTTTGTAAATACTTTGTCGATTAAGCCGTATTCTTTGGCTTCGGCGGCGGACATGTAGAAGTCGCGCTCGCAATCTGCGGCGACTTTGTCCAAGGATTGGGTGCTGTTTTCCGCCAAGATTTTGGTAAGGCGTTTCTTTAACTTGATGATGTGTTCGGCTTGAATTTGGATGTCGGTGGCTTGACCGCGCGCACCGCCCAACGGTTGGTGAATCATGATTTCGCTGTTTGGCAAGGCGTAACGTTTGCCTTTTGTGCCCGCCGCCAACAAGAACGCACCCATAGACGCCGCCATGCCGACGCAAATCGTGGACACGTCGCATTTGATGTATTGCATCGTGTCATAGATTGCAAAGCCGTCCGTGACGCTTCCGCCCGGGCTGTTGATGTAAAGACTGATGTCCTTGGTTGGGTCTTTTGCCTCCAAGTAAATTAACTGCGCGATGACCACATTTGCAGTTTGGTTGTTGACTTCTCCGTTAAGGAACACAACACGGTCCTCCAAAAGGCGACTGTAAATATCGTAACTGCGTTCGCCGTTTCCTGTTTGGTCGATGACTATTGGTACAAGCATTTGTTCTCCTCCTTTAAAAATTTAAGCGCGGCATCGAAATTCTTTAACTTTTCGATTTTCGCAATCTCGTTCAAAATAAGACTTGCCTTTGCACTGTTCAGTGCCGTTTTGCGTTGGACTTCTTCGAATTTTTCCAAAGTCATGCCGTGGTATTGCGCATACATTTCGATGTTGAAACCGCTTTGGGCAAGTTTATTATTCAAATCGTCCATCATGCTGTTGTAATAGCGGTCGACAAGTTTTGGGTGCACATCGATTTTGGTGGCTTCGGCGATTGTGCGGATGATTTCTTGTTCGCGCATTGCGTCCATTTCGGCTTTGGCTTGGTCTTCAAGGCGTTTTTTAATGTCGGCGCGGAAGTCTTTCAATGTGTCAAATTCGCTTGATTCCTTGGCAAGGTTGTCGTCAATCGCGGGGATTTCTTTGATAAGTACGTTGCGTACTTCGACCTTGAACACCGCTTTTGCGCCCGCCAATTGTTCGGCGTGGTATTCTTTTGGAAAAGTTACATTGACGTCCAATTTGTCGCCGATTGTTTTGCCGACAAGTTGGTCTTCAAAGGTGTCAATAAACGAATGCGAGCCGATTTCAAGTTGGTGGTTCTTGGCTTCCCCGCCGTCGAACTTTTTGCCGTCGACATAACCCGTGAAATCAATCACCGCAATGTTGCCTTTTACGATTTTGTGACCTTTGTCGGCGGCGACTTGGCGTGCACGACCTTCGGCAACGCGTTTCAAAAAGCCGTCTATTTCGGCGTCACCGATTTTGATTGCTTTTAATTTGATTTCAAGACCCTTGTATTTTGCAACCGTGAACTTTGGTTGGATGTCGATTTTGGCGACAAATTCTATGCCATCTTTTTTGGGTTCCAAACTTACTTCCGGGTCGTCCAAAGGAATTATTTCGGGATTCTTTTTGAGATACTCGTTAAACGCTTTGTTGAACAAGAAATTCAAGGCGGGTTCGGTGAAAACGTCGCCGTATTGTTGTTCAATCATTTTGCGCGGAGCCTTGCCTCCGTCGCGGAAACCCTTGATTTTGTACTTGCCGGCGTCGCGTTTGTAGGCTTCTTCAATCGCGCTTTCAACCTCGAAGCCCGTGAAAGCGAATTTTGCGGTAACGTTAGTGTTGCTCATCTTTCAATTATATACCACTTTGAATTAGGAACGCAATCAAAATCACGATTAAAATAATTTTAAATGCAATAATACCGCGAAAGTTTCGGGTCTTGCGACGGATGTCTTTCATGTCTTCAAGCGAAAAACACGATTTCGCCGTCACGGTGCCAAAGGTTTCCATTTCGCGTATCTTGTGGCTTTTTTCCATTTGCGCAAGGGTTGCCCTGTACGCCGCCATATCCGTCCATGTGTCTGTTATACTGCAAATCACGGCACCGGTCAAAATCGCGCACCCGATGTAAAAGACTATGTTTGACGGGTTGACGAAATTTGAAAATATGAAAACCAAAAGCGCCACCACGCAAAGCCAAACAAAGGCGCGACGCACAGGACGTGCACGATACCATTGCTTGACCGATGTGACGGCGCTTTTGAACGTAGGCATGAACCCATTATATTACAGGATGTTCAAAATTACAAACACTAAAATCAATACTACGCTTATTGCCCACAAGACCATGTGAACCGTAAGACTTGTGCCGCGTGGTTTGTTCATTGCATAGAACAACGAGTAGAACGACACGACCACGTATGCAAGAATTTGCGCTACCCACAACAACGTGCCCGAGAATCGGTGAGTATTGAAAATATAAACAAGCATAAGTGCGATACCAATCATTGCAACCGCGATGAACGCTACACAATTAAACACATTTGCCCAAAACGTCCTGCTTTCTGATTTGCTTCTAGCCATTTTTGCCCCCTCCTTTTTGATAGTATGTTTAAGTATCCCCCGCGGTATTCTATTTTGTCAACCGTTTTCGGACATCATCAAATAATTGCGTGGTTGGGATTTCCGCCGAGATTTGTTTGCCGGTGCGCGGGTGTGTAAACGCGATTGAAATACTTTCAAGAAGTTGCGCGCCCGAATAAAGTTTGCAACTTGGGTTGTATTCGGGGTCGCCGACAAGTGGGTGGCAAATGGCTTTACAATGCACACGGATTTGATGTGTTCGTCCGGTTTCAAGTTTAAATCGAACGACGGTATGTTTCGCGAAATTTTCCACGGCTTCGAAGTGAGTTATCGCGCGCCTGCCACCTTTGTCGCAGGTTGTAAACAAAGTCCTGTGTTTTGGGTCGCGGATTATGTTTTTGTCGATTGTGCCTTTGCCCTGCATGACGCCGTCGACAATGCCGATATAATTGCGCGCGATGGTGTGCTTTTCAAGCATGTCGGATAATTGGCTTTGCGTTTTGGCGTCCTTTGCAACAACCATAAGCCCCGCCGTATTTTTGTCCAAACGGTGGACAATGCCCGCACGAACCAAACCGCAAGATGTAGTGTGTTGCGTGTCGCGCACTACCCACAATAAGGCGTTTAACAAGGTCCCCATTTTATTGCCGGCGCCGGGGTGCACAACCATGCCGCGCGGTTTGTTTATCACCATTAAGTATTGGTCTTGGTAAATGATGTCAAGCGGGATGTCTTCTGCCCTGTCTTCGGTTGGTTGGGTTTCCATGTCGCAAATTATTTCGTCGCAATCATCTACTTCGTATCCGCATTTGGTTATGATTTCTTCGTCGACCGTGACTTTGCCGTTTTTGATTGCGTTGGTAATTTGGCTTCGGGTGTGTTCGCCTTTGTATCGGTTTGTTAAAAATACGTCAAGCCTCATTTCTCGATACCTTTATCAATTTTTTTGAACGACGCGACGACAAATAATACGACAAGAATCATCGTGCCAATCGTCAACCAAATGTCGGCGAAATTGAAAACGGGCGGGAAAAAAGGAACGTGTATAAAGTCCCGCACGTACCCAAACGCGATGCGGTCGAAAAGATTACCTACCGCTCCGCAAACAAAGAACGCAAAGCCTATGTTCATGCCTTTATTTTTACGTCCGTAGAACCACCAAGCCACAATCGCCACCAGCGTCAAAATCGAATTAATGACGATAAAAAGCCATGTGACACCGCTGAACAACCCGAACGCTATGCCAAAATTACGCACCGACACAATCTCCAAAAGGTTGGGAATCCAAACGGCGTGATTACCGTATGTAAGGTACTTTGTAACAAGGTCAACCGTAAGTAAAACCGCAAAAACAATAACAAACGTCAAGATTTGTTTTTTCACGAATTCCCTTGCAACATTGCAATAACCATCGGACGACGTTTCACGGTCTTTTGGAAGAATGCCTGAACGTCGCGGCGGATGATGTTTCGGATGTCGCCTACGTCGTCTTTTGCAAGATTAATTTCGTTTGTTTTGATGCTTTCCAAGACGCATGCGCGCGCTTCGTCCATGTGTTCAAGCAATTCGTCGCTGTACAGCAAGCCACGCGTAATAATGTCGGGACCCGTGATAACTGCACCGGTTTTGCTGTCAAACCCGATACCGATTACGCAGATTCCGTCTTCGGCAAGGATTTGACGGTCGCGAAGAACCGACGAATCCGCCGAGCCCGCACCTGTTCCGTCGACAAGTACCGAACCGCTTGGGATGCAACCCACGCGTTTTAAGTTATTGACGGTAAGTTCCAAGCAATCGCCCAAATCAGGCAAGATTATGTTGCGACGGCTTATGCCCATGCGCTCCGCCAATTCGCCGTGCTTTTTAAGATGTTTGTATTCGCCGTGCACAGGCACAAAGAATTGCGGGTTGACAAGGTTCAACATCAACTTCATTTCGTCCTCTTTGGCGTGACCCGAAGCGTGGATTTCGTGCAATTCTTCGTAGATGACTTCGGCACCGCATTGGATAAGATTGTTGACGACTTTGTTTACCGAACTTTCGTTGCCGGGAATTGCGCCCGCCGCCAAGATTATCGTGTCGTTCACGCCGATTTGGATTTTGTTGAAATCACCCGTTGACATGCGGACAAGAGCCGAACGTTCTTCGCCTTGCGAGCCCGTCAAGATAATAAGAACTTCACCGTCTTTGTAATTCGCGACGTGCGTGATGTCGATGATGTTTTCGGGTTTGGCTTTTAATTCACCGATTTTAAGCGCCGCATCGGACACGTTAATCATACTGCGCCCACAAAATGCGACCTTGCGGTTGAATTTGACCGACAAGTCAAGCAATTGTTGCAAACGGTGCACGTTGGAGGCAAATTGCGAAACAAAAAGCCTTCTTTCTTTTCCGCTCACGAAAAACTTTTCAAGGTTTTCGCCGACCAAACTTTCCGACATACTGTGACCTTTGCGTTCGACGTTGGTGCTTTCACCCATCATTAACGCGACGCCTTTGCGCCCGATTTCGCCGATACGTGCAAGGTCGGTCGTCATGCCGTCCACCGCGGTATAGTCGATTTTATAGTCGCCCGTGAAAAATATCACGCCCATAGGTGTGGTAATTGAAAGCGCGAACGAGCCCGCAATACTGTGGTTGACGTGCACAAATTCGATATTGAACGCGCCGATTTGTACAACCGAACGGGGCTTGACCGCATATGCCTTGATTTTGACCGCTGGGTGTTCGCGTAATTTATTTTCGATAAGCGCCAATGTAAGACGGCTTCCGTAAACCGCAGACGGCACGCGCGCAAGCACATACGGCAAAGCACCGATGTGGTCTTCGTGCCCGTGTGTGATTATGTAACCGCGAACCTTGTCTTTGTTTTGGACAAGATAGGTAATGTCTTGCACCACCATATCAATGCCCGGCATTGTGTCGTCTGGAAATCCCAAGCCCGCATCCAAAACGATGATGTCGTCATCGCACTCGATCGCGTACATGTTTTTGCCGATTTCGCCGACACCGCCTAAAAAACTAATCTTTACTCCTTTTGCCATTATTAAGTTGTTCTCCTTTTTTTTCTTCTTAATATTTTTAAGCAGTTACGTTTTTACCGACTGCTGTTTTGACGTCTACTTTTTGCTCGCGTATCAAGTTGTATGCGGGGCTTGTGAAAAGTTCGGTCGCATTTGCATCATTGATGCGTGCGTTGCCCCCAGAAAACGATAAGATTCCAAGTTGCTTGAATACAATAGCACAGAAAATGAATTGATACAAGTTAAATTTATCGGCTTCTGCGCCGTTATCAAGTTTCACAAACATATCATGTGCGTTAAAGACACGCATGCCGTGACCCTTGCGGATGAATTTGTAATAGTCCACAAAGACTTGGCGGTCACAATTAAGTTCAGCCATGATTTTTTTGAACTTGGTATCGGGTTCGTACGGAAATGTGCCGTCCAAAAACCCGAACAATGTAAGCGCGTAACTTTTGGTATCCGTTGGTACAGGGATTACGTTTTTCGCAACGGCTTTTAATGCGTTGGCGTCTTCGGTTTTTTGGAATTCGAACACGACATTCTTTGGGAAATTGTACGCCAATACGTCGCCGCAATCCGCCCCGTTAAAAAATATGAATTGCAAATTCTTGTGCGTAAAGCGCAAATGCGTTGGGTAATTTGGCAAGGTTCCGACTTGGCAACCCGTGACGGTTGTCATGAACACGGGCGACGGATTGTCGCAACCCGTGGGTTCAAGTTTTTCGATTTCTTTTAAAAACTCGGGCGTGATTTCGTTATATTCCAACGCAAAGTCGTACAATTTTTCCGACACAAGGTTGAATTTGTTATAGGTCTCGTTCATGTACTCGGTAATTTTTTTGTTAAATGCGGGGAACTTGTCGACCGCAACGGAAAGTCCCGCCGCCATAGAGTGTCCGCCGAAGGAAATCAGCATATCACTGAACATCTCAACGGTTTTAACGATGTCGATGCCGTCGATGCTTCGACCGCTTCCCTTTGCCACGTTTTCATTTACGCCGAACACGATGCTTGGCTTGCCGTATTTTTCAGTAATACGGGCGCTTACGATGCCAAGGACACCGCTTTCCCAACGTTCGTTCGCGGCAATAATGATGTTATTTTTGTAAAGTTTTTCCTTTTCGATTGTGTCTTCCACATCAAGGTAAATCGTGTTGCAAAGTTTTTGCCTGCGTGTATTGTAATCGGCAAGGTGGCGGATGATTTTTTCAATCTCGGTGTCGTTTTGTTCCAAGATTATATCAAGCCCGCGCTTGGCGTTACCCATGCGACCGCTTGCGTTGATTTTTGGCCCAAGTTTAAACGATATGTCGGCGCTTTTGATACCGCCGTGGATGTTGCAACTTTTAGCAAGCGCGGAAATCGACGGCAACGAATTGCTGTTTAATTTTTCAAGTCCAAGCGCCGTGATGATACGGTTTTCGTCTTTAAGCGCTACGATGTCGGCAACGGTGGCGATACTGCAAATGTCAAGGTACTTGCACGCTGTTTCCAATCCACCCAATGCGTGAACCAACTTTAACGCGACACCTGCGCCACAAAGGTCTTTGAATGGGTAGACTTGGTCGGGCAACTTTGGGTTTACGCAAACGCAATCGGGGGTCTTTTCGGGGATTGCGTGGTGGTCGGTGACAATACAATCTATGCCAAGTTTTTTGGCGTGTTCGACTTCGTCAGGGCACGAAATACCACAGTCCACCGTGATGATGAGTTTTGGTGTAAAGCGTGCATTTAGTTTGTCAATCAATTCGCAATTCAAGCCATATCCGTCGTCATTGCGGTCGGGCAAAAAGTATCGAGTGGAAGCGTGTCGGGAAATCAAGTATTTGTACAAAATTGCAACGGAACAAATCCCGTCGGCGTCGTAATCGCCGATGAGTAAAATGCGTTCTTTGGAAGAGATGGCTTTTTCTATTCGAGCCACGGCTTCGCGCATACCTTTTAACTTGAAGGGGTCGTAAAGGTGTGCAGGCGAGATTGCAAAGTACTGTTCAAGTTTCTCTTTTGTGTCTATCCCCCTGACGCACAAAAGCCTTGCAAACTTCTCGCTGAAACCAAAGTTCTCGAACAGAGCCATTTCTTTTGCCGACAGCGGATTGCTACGTCTTGCTCTGTACCTCATTTTATCTTTGTTTCCCTTTCTTGTAATATAATATTGACATATAAAAACGAATTGTGCAAGTGTTTTTTAAAAGTTGTCCGGCAAGTCATTTTCGATAAGCAAAACATCGCCCTTGTTAAGTATGGTTCCAAACAAGGTCTTCCCTTCTTCAAGGTTTTTTACAAAGTGTTTTTCGCCCGTGTAACCTTCGTCGATTGCGGACTTGTTGGTTTCGCCCACAATAATAACCGCGTCGGCAACCGTGTTCATAAGTTCGCCGAATTTTTTGTTTTCGTCAAATTGGGATTTGCCTAATTCCACCATGCCGGGTGTAATTACCACGGCGCGCGATTTGCCTTTAAGTTCCGCCACGACGTCCAAGGCGGCGCGCACACCATGCGGGCTTGAATTGTAACTGTCGTCCAAAATTCGTACGCCGTTGGCTTCAACAAGTTCCAACCTATGCGGCGTTGGTTTTAAGTCGCGTACGGCTTCGCGCATTTGGTCGTCGGTCAAGCCCAACTTCTTTGCCAATTCGACGCACAGTCCGATATTGTGTTGGTTGTGAAACCCGAGCAATTTCGTTTCGTAATTGTTCGTGTAAGTTTTAATTGCCCCGTCGATTTTGATGTCGGTCGCCATGTTAAGTAGTTGGTATTTTTCCGCCCGAATATTTTCTTCGGTTTTAAAGGTTTCAAGGTGTGCTTTGCCAACGCTTGTCAAAATGCCGTGGTGAGGTTTGAACAGTTTACACATCTCTTTAATGTCGCCGGTTTTTCGCGCGCCCATTTCCATGATTAAAACTTCGGTGTCGGGTTTTAATTCGTTCAACACCGTGCGCGTGAAGCCCATTGGAGTGTTGAAACTTGCGGGGCTTGCGACCACGCGGTACTTCTTTGCCAAAATCTCCGCCAAGATATTTTTGACGGAGGTCTTTCCGTAACTGCCTGTAATTCCAATACGGACAAGATTTTGGTATTGTGGACCGAACAACTTTTTCTTGGCACGAATGATAAACATTTGTTTGTTCAATATTTCATATGGTGCGATGATATAGTACGCAATTAACAGCACAAGTGGCAAGGCGATCGCCAACAACGGCAAATATTGTACCGGCACAAAGTACAAAAGGGTGAAGCCCAAACAATTGGTCAAAACCGCAATCACTGCAATCAAGCGATACACGCGCGGCGTCAACTTTAACGGTGTTTTTTGTTTTTCAAACGAGTTTAAAATTATGGAGCAAATCCCAAGCGCGAAATAAAACAAAAGCCCAAAGTACGCCCAAAGCCCCGGCGCAAAGCCTGAGATTGTAAACGCCGCGCCGAACCCCAAAAGTCCAATTGTCAATAATGTCATTGCATATGCATTACGCCTTGAAAAAATCCAACGACAAAAGCCACGTGGTTTATAGCCCTCCAATTGAAAGATATGAACCAACTTGATAACAAGCCCGCATACAAGCGCCGTGTTTAATATTGATGTTACGATTTGAAGTGCCGTCATTTTTTCTCCATGAAGTTGTACGTGTCCGTGATAAACCGCGCGGGCTGGTCAAGAAACGCAAAGTGCCCCGCCTCGGTGTACACTTTTAATATAGATGACTTTTGAAGTCTTGTCCACCGCTTTGCCATATATAGTGGCGTGGATTTATCGTTTTTGCCGCATATAAGCATGGTCGGGGTTTTTAACTTTGAAATCTCGCGCGACAAGTCCCTGTGTATAATGTTTTGAAAGGTGTGTTTGCCCGTGGGTGAGAGTTTGGAATAATCGGAACTTCCCTTTCCGATTTTGAACATTTTGTAAAGGCGGATTTTTGCCCATACTTTTAAGTTGAATCGTGCCCGAAGTCCCGCGGCACCCGTCAAAACCATTTGGTCAATCATGTGCGGATTTCGCCCCGCCAACAAAACGGCGACACGGCACCCGAAACTGTGCCCTACGATGTTGCACCGCGTAATTTTTTCATCTATAAGTTTTTGCTCAACGACTTCGACGTAATCGTCCAAGGTCATCTCGCGATTTGGATTGCAATCAAAGTTCACAAAAATGCACTGAACCCCCGCGCCCGTGAAAAACCGCGAGACTTGTGCGAAACTGTCGGCGTTCGCACCCCACCCATGCAAAAAGACTATTGGCAACATGGGTATATGTATGAATTAAAATTTCTTTTTGACGTAATAATCTTTCGCACCAATTGGGTGGTCTTCCAAAACGCCGTAAACCGTCAAACCCATTTTTTCGTAAAACCCAAGGGCTTGAAATTCCCATGTGGTTGTCCTTATCCCCGTGCAACCGTGGGCTTTGCACCATTCTTCGGCGCGTGCCCAAAGTTTGGTGGCGATGTCTTTGCCACGGTGCGCCTCGTCGACAAACAAAAGGTCGATGTAAACCCAATTTCCTTCATCAATAGTGCCATAAATTCCGCCGACCAAGACCCGATTTTCGTACATGTAATAGCCGAAACTTTTGATTTTGGGGTGGAATTTCTTGCCGTACTTTGCGGCGTTGTACGCACCTAACCCGCGATGCAAGAAATTTTCTTTGCGCCTTGATAACGAACAAACTATTTTTTGCATACTACACCGTTCATTTGCAGGAACTTCTGTTTGAACTTTTTGGGGTCAGTGGCAAGTGCGCTTACTATTTTGCGGAACTCGTCAAACTCTTTGGTTTCAAAATACAATTTGCCGTCGACGTAACCGTCTTTGCCAAATTTTTCAAGCACGTGTTGTCGTGCGTCTTCAATCATTTCGTCCAAGGTCATGTGGGGTTTGTCGCGCAAACGGTTTGCGTACCAAACGCGGAAAGCTTCGTCCACGTCAAGCCAACCAAGCCTGTCCGCCGTGGACACGATTTTGCCGTAAATGGTCCGCGGGTCGCGGTCAAGGCTTGCACGGTGGTCTTCGATTGCCTGTGCGATGATTTGCATTTGGTCTTTTGTGAAGAATTTTGTGACCTCTTTGTCGTCAAGAAACATTTTTGCGCTTGTTTTTTCGTGGTCTTTTTTGCCTTTGACAAGCCCGATGTCATGAAAAGCGGCGACAGCGAAAACCATGTCCGTGTTGATTGGTTCTTTGACTTGCTTGGCGAATTGCAAACTTTTTTCGATGACGCGTTTTGCGTGGTTGGCATAAAGAGTTCCTATTTTATCGAAATAAAACGGGTAGATTGTTTTTTCGAAATATGTTTGAACCGTGTTCTTTGGCGTGATTTTAAATTCTGCATCGTATTTTGGGGCAAGTTCCCGTGCCGTGACTTCGCGGACTTCGTATACGGGCTTGCCGGTGGACATTGCGAATGCCTTTGCAGCAACTACGCCGACGCGACTGCCCGTCCAAGATGCGCCCTCACCACCCGTCACGACCGCAAAGCCGTCGATGTCGTCCAAATCGCCCGCCATGTCGTTGATGCACTCGCTGTATTTAATGCCGTCGGGCTTGGTTGTATCTATCAAAAGTAAACGTGGGAAATGTTTTTGCATTTGTAGTAAACCTCCTTTGGTACGTTGTTATAGGGCCATTCGATGTAAAAGGTATTCTTGTCGTCGTACAGTATATCAAAAAAATCGGTGTTGTAAAGTTCCGACACGTTTTTTATTCGATACAAGTCTGCGTGAAAGATGTTGGGCGCGTATTGGTTGATTATTGAAAAGGTGGGCGATGTTACGGGGTACTTTTTAAGTTCCTTCGCCACGAAGGTTGTTTTGCCCGCTCCCATTTCGCCGTGCAATAGTATCACCATACAAAGATATTAAAGCAAACAAAAACAGAATTGTCGAGAAAATTACATAGTAAATGTTCAACCTTACGATGAAACTTGTTAAAAGCACGATGACGCCATAAAAGATATATGGTTTGACTTTGCGACGTTGAAAGGCTTTGTCGCGCATTTCGCGAAGCGCGATTCGCCAATTGTATCTTTGGTGGTCAAGACGAGCGCGGTATTGCCGCATGATTTTTGTGTGTGGGTTATAGATTTTTTTAACGGGCTTTGGTTTTTTGCGGTTGGTGAAAAGGCTGAAACCAAAGTTCACGACAAGCATTATTACAAACGCGGTCAAGAAAACGAACATGATATTGCGGATATAAAAAGATAGCCACAAGTACGCCAAAATAAAGACCAAAAACGACCGCGCCAATAAATTCCCGATGCTTGCGAACATGATTCAAGTATTGCCAAATCTACCGTTTTGTGGTATCATAACCCAAATGACGGTCGAAGAACTTGCTTTCATATGTGCCCGCGGCGAAAATAACTCGCTTCCAAAACGTCGCGCCATCGAGATTTTGTTGCGCGCATATGAAGGACAAATTGAAAGAGGTTGCAACAAAGGTATCTTCCCATATAACATGATTTGGCGCGAAGACATCTATCAAGAAGTTAAAATTGATATATTCCAAACATTTGAAAAATTTATTGTAACGGTTCCGTCGTTTGAAGATTTGCCCTCATGGATTTATACAAAAGCAAAGTACCGCGCATTTGATTTACAAAAAGTTGTGACGGAAAAATTCCCCGGCTATCGTGGGTCGAAATCCGCCTTGACCACCGCGACAAGCCGTCTTAAAGCCCAAGGTATCGAAAACCCAACCGACGAACAATTACTTGACGCGACGATGTTTGGCGAAGGCAGACGCAAACGTCGCGCAGTTTCGAAAGAAAGATTATTGGAAATAAGGCGCGCGGAAAGTGTATTCAGCCTTGATGCGCCAATGAACGATAAAACGAAAAAAGACTTTTACGAGACCGCGGTAACCGCCACAAAAGAAGAAATCGAACCCAAACAAAACCCGCTTTTAAAAACCGCCATGGAAGTACTTGACCGAATTGGCAAACGCGAAAGGGAAGTCATCATCGCCCGCGACCTTGACGGCATGACACCTGACGAGTGCGCCGAACATCTTGGAATATCTTACGATAATGCCGTGACCAGTTACGGGAAAGGCATAAAAAGAGCAAAAAGAATAATTGCAGAAACCGAAAAGGATTAAGAATCAATCTTCTTCAATTCACGTTTCAATTTCGAAATGATTTTCTTTTCAAGGCGCGAGATGTACGATTGCGAGATACAAAGCATTTCCGCAACTTCTTTTTGGGTGCGTTCTTCTCCGCTTCCCGATGCGCCAAGACCAAAACGCAGTTGCATGATTTCTTGCTCGCGAATACTTAAACGGTTTATCGCAAGCCACAACAGGTTGCGTTCTACCCCGACGTCAAGGTCGTTTTGCACATTGTCTTGGTCGATGCAAATCACGTCGCCCAAACGAATTTCCGTGCCGTCGCTGTCCATGTTGATTGGCTCGTCAATACTTACGTCGCCCCGATTTTTCAAAACCTTGCGCAGGTGCATCAAAATCTCGTTTTCAATACAACGGCTTGAATAGGTCGCCAACTTGATATTTTTTTCATACTTGAAACTGTTGACGGCTTTGATAAGTCCGATACTTCCCACCGAAATCAAATCTTCAATATCAAGCCCCGTGTTTTCGAATTTCTTTGCGATGTAAACAACAAGGCGCAAATTGTGCTCGATTAACTTTTGGCGCGTTTCGGGCTTGCCAAGGTGAAGTTCCTGCAACAAGACTTCTTCTTCTTCCTTTGTGAACGGCTTTGCAAGGGCTTCGGTGCCGTTAATGAAATACACAAAGTTGTCGTCCCACAACTTGGCGTCGGTAATCTTTTGGAAAAGTTTTTTTGCTTTTTCAAATATGTTCATAAGGGCAATGTATATGAAAGTCTTTGACATATTATGACAAAAATGGTAGATAAATATATAATGATAAAACTTTTGGTTCCAATCTGTGCGATGATTGTGGCTTGCGTCGCGGGCATCGTGTTCGCAATTACACCGACTTTTTTACGCGCAAGTGACGAAGAAGACGAACCACCGCCCACGCCCAACGTGCGCGCCACATTCACATCGTTAAGTGGTATGGCGGAAGACGCCGGCGTAAGCGCAATCGCCCCACACTCCGCCACAAAAGCACGCACCATCAATATCTTTGTCGACGAAAACGAAACCGCGCGTATAACCTATGTTGCAGGAACGGCGCGAAAAGTCATCGCCCTTTATATAGGTGGCGTAAATCCGTTAATCAACGACTTTACCGACGATATTTTAACTTCCCCTGCGACTGCGTCAAGTCCGTGGCATCAAATCGCGGGCGCAGAAGTACGCGCGTGGTGGACAAGCACGTCACAACAACAACTTGAAATCGAATTGAAATATTCACTTTCGACGCGGTTGGACATTTACGCAAGCACCGCCCAAGTCAACACCATTGATGATGACGATAAAATTGGCATACCTGCGTGGCTTATTTACATCGGCATCGGTGCGTTGACCGTTGGCGCGGTCGTCGGTATTGCGATGATGGTTCGCCGAAAACGCGTCGGTTATTAAGCAAGGCTTGCGTTCAACAAGGCGTCATACTTTGCGGCATCGCGAAATTTTTTCATACTTACACCAAGGCGCACGTTAAAGTTGCTGTCCCCAACCATAAAACCTTTGGGTTCGAACACGAACATCTTGCCCGCTTTGCCCACGGTGTTAAATTGCACGTAATGACCTTTGACCACGGGAAACATTTTCATATACAAATCGTGCGAAATCACGACAATTGGGACGTTGCCTTCGGGGTCGACCAACCGATTGCCGGTGTCCAAATAGCCCTTGATTTTGTACTCTTTGTCGCGGTAAGTAATCACGACGTCGCGCAAGAAATTCGTGACTTTTTCGCGCACGGTAAGGTATTTGATTAGTTTCGACATAACAAAAACAAACATCACGGTGACAAGGACTTTGACGACCATAAGCACCGAAACCGCGATGCCGAAGTTTTGGGGCTGGAAAAACAACAGTAGCCCCGCAGACAGCAACGGCACGGCGATTGCGAAAACCAAGCCCACGAAAACGCACAATGCAATCTTCCACCATTGCTTGCTTTTATTTTTGACGGTGCGAAACATGAACCACAAAAGCAGGCAATTTATGACCAAATTGTCGATTATTGCGTATTCCAAGTATACCGTCATATCATATGTGTATTCGGTAAGCATTCAAAATATTCGCGTCCGCAATGTTTAATTCTTTGGCGACTTTTGCATAGATACTTACGTCGGTGAACTTTACCCCGCCGCCTGCAAAAAAATCCGTCCCATACATCAATCGGTCTTTCAACTTTGGGTATTTCGAAAGATAGTTTTTAAGCAACTCCACAAGTTCGTCACATTGTATGTTGCGGGCTTCGGTGGTTTCGCCGTCGATGCAACCGCTTATGCAGGTGTAAATATTGTCGTATTTTTCGATCAGTCCAAACAGGTCGTCAAAATGCGGCCAATTAAGGTGGCTTGCGACGAAGTTCACATCAGGAAATGCAACAAGCAGGTCTTTGATGTGTTTCGCGTTGGCGTACTTGTCATTCGCGGTATTGTCTGTGTTGTTGACAAAAGTTTCCCCGCAGTGAAATGCAAGCGTCAAACCCTGCGTGCGACAAAACTCCGCCACCGCAAAGACCTTGGGGTCGTTCGCATAGTACTGTTGATAGCCCAAATAGATTTTGATACCGACAATGCGTTTGTATTTTTGCAACTCGTTTTCTATGCGCAAAAGTTCGTTATTTACGTCGTCCAAATTCACGGCTTCCAAAAAGTACATGTTTTTAATCTCGTATAAATCTGTATCGTAAGGCGGCGTGCACGTAAGCGCGCAATCGTCAATCCCGCGGATGTTGATAAAGTGCGTGGCGCACGCGGTCTTTAAATACAAATCAAATTCTGCACGGTTTGTTACGTGCATGTGACAATCAAACATTATTCTTTAACGCCTATTCCACTTGGCGTCATTATAAACTTGTTCGCGTCAAGTGGTCGGATTACACCGCCAAGTCCACATGCCACACCGCTTAAAAAATCCAATCTGCGTTGCACATTTTCCAAAGGCATGCCTTCGAAGTTGATGATGACGGCTTCGTTGGTTTTAAGATGTTCGACGATGCTGATGACTTCGCCATCGTTGCGTGGCGCAATCACAAGGATTTGTCTGTTGCCAATCGTGTTGCCCGCAAACGCCGAGTTAAACCCGCCAAGATTTGTTTGTACTTGGGTGGCTTGTTGCGGAGTTTGGAAATCGAACAAAACCGCGGAG
>Ga0209755_10003739_pt1 | contig 18696 bp, 16 predicted proteins | sample TergutCo191P1_FD_187301 | JGI IMG/M metagenome (GOLD analysis project Ga0209755, IMG submission 187301) | Cornitermes sp. P1 segment gut microbial communities from Petit-Saut dam, French Guiana - Co191P1 (SPAdes) (version 2) | ecosystem: Host-associated > Arthropoda: Insects > Digestive system...
CCGGGAGCGAAAGACTGCCTTGTGCGGACTGCCCGCTCTCCCTTAATTTCTCCGGTTTTCTGCAGGATAGCTCTTGCCTCATCGCTTGACAGCGGTTGGGGTTTACGGTCAGCCGGCGTTCCGACAAAACCGGTAACGCCTTGAATTTTTTTAATTTTTAAACAGGGGACCTTCCAGCTTATGTCGGCGGCTGTATCCGCATCGCCGAAGTCCATTTCTACAAGGATATAACCCGGAAGAAATTTTCTGGTTTGAGTGCGTTTTTTCCCTTCTTTTATTTCTACAACTTCTTCGCACGGAACTTTCACATCACGGACAACGTTTTTATCAAGTTCCCCTGATTCCATCATCATGCGGATAGTTTTTTCTATTTTGTTTTCATATCCTGAATACGTATGCAGGACATACCAGCCAGTAGCCATTGCCGCTCTCTACCTACCTTTTATCGGTTTTAAAAAACTGCTTTTACGCCTAAAAGCAAGAGGAAATCGATTAATCCTAAAATAGCTGCAATGATAACGGTAGAAATAAGAACTACCTTAACCGAGCTAATAACATCGTCTCTTCCGGGCCAAACTACTTTTTTTAGTTCGGCATAACAATCTTTTACAAATTGAACTATTCTTTTCATGTTATCCCTTCTTTACTCCATCTATAGACAACAACTCGTCATATAACCATCATCTCATCTTGCAAAATATTTACCAATATGGCGCATATTCTGCTTACAGGCGCAGTAGGCTTCGAACCCACGACCTGCGGTTTTGGAGACCGCCGCTCTACCAGCTGAGCTATACGCCTTGGAATTTATTTTATTTTAGTTTCCTTGTGGAGCGTATGTTTGCGGTCATGCGGGCAATATTTCATAAACTCCAGTTTTTCCTGGATATTGCGCCTGTTCTTGCTGGTTGTATAATTGCGTCTTTTACATTCTGTGCATTGAAGAGCTATCAGTTCCACCGCTGTTTTTTTACTTGCCATACTATACCTCGCTATGGGAGCTACCCCGTTTATTTCAATATAAAAAAAGGGTAAAAACCCTGTCAGCCCTCAATCAGAATCGAACTGATGACCTCATCCTTACCATGGATGTGCTCTACCGACTGAGCTATAAGGGCAGTCTCTCGAGCATAGTCATAGAGAGAAAACCTTGCATAACTGCCATTGCCGAAACAAAGGTAGTTTGAGCGCATTTTATACTGCTTTGCAAGAATATAAAAAAAACGGGATTTAGTCAAGTAGGAAATGAAAAAAACTGTATATTTTTTTTCTTATTATAACAATTGCCGTTTTTACAGTCAGAGAAGCTTCTTTATTTTTTTAATGAACTTGATAAAATACTTACAAAGATATATACTTACCATATACTGACATGTCACATATAAGGAGGTCATTAAATGCCGCCAAAAACAATTAAAAGCAGCAATGAGCTCGGTTTAACAATAAAGAAAAGGAGAAATGAACTTAACTTAACTATTGAAGAAGCTGCCATAAAAGCGGGAATTGGTACAAAAACATGGTGCCGATATGAGTCAGGAGAATCTATCAGGAGGGATAAGGTCAGAGGTATTTGCAAAGCTCTCAAATGGAAATCCATTCCTGAAAAGAATGATACCGGCATTAATGAAAATGTAGATTTCGATGAATATAGAAAATCTGAGACCTGGTCTGCGTATCTAGAGGAACATTTCGGAAAGTATGCGGCTTTATCTTTTGTTATTGGCAGCGATATTCTTTTAGATGAAATTAATGAAGATATATCCGCTCTTTCTAAAATGCCGAAAGGTTCGCATATTGGAGAAAGTCCCTCTTCTTTTATATCGCCGATTATGCCTGAACAGTTCCTTGTAAGATATGATTATGAGTTCATGATTGCATTACGTCAAACACTCATTAGGTTTAGAGATATCGCTCCTTCTGCAAATAAAATTATCGCTCATAGAGTAATAGATGAGTTAGTACTATACCTTATTCAAGAAGAATCACAGTTTTTTATAGAACAAATTGAGTTAGATATCGGCACAAACGCTGAAGACAAATATATCGCTTGGAGTCAATGGGCGTTTAAAATTTTCGAAAACATGGACATAGAAAATTTTTTATATTCTGATCTGTACTTACTTCAACCTAACGATATGTATCATTTTGATAATTGGTTTAAACAACAGTTTTATACCGAAAATAATGAAAACAATTAAACAAGAAGAAGAAAAATATAACGTTAAAATAAATGAAATTGAGAAGGGAATTTTAGAAGAACAAGATAGAACGGGAGTTTTCGGTAAATCGGGCTCAGATAAATAATTTACTTTTTCAGCAAAAATATACGCAATCACGCTCCCATGTACCTGACGGCAAAGGTGTTATTTTGTTTACATCAATTCTTCAATATTTGAGCCGGTCTTGAGCGGGAATGTGTAACTTAAGGGTTTGTTTGTCCTTGCGCCGCTATCAATAGATTTTAAAAACAAGGCCATATTGATAATATGTTTGCGTTTGTTGTATATGGAGCCGGCGATAAATCACATCGCTTCTAATCCATTGCACCTTGATATAATAAAGTTTTTGCATCTTGCAGCAATGTCCGGTTCCATATTATTTTTCGTAATAACAGCGGGAAATCTATTATTTAAAAAAGAAAAAATAAAACAAGTATTAACTGATATTTATTATTAATTAAATAAAATCCTAACACAAAAATAATAGCATTTCTTAAATTGAGTTGATCGGAAACTTCAGTTTCTGAACAACTGCCAAATTAAAATATTATATTGTGAGGAAAATTATGAAAAAAATTACAGGGCTTACACAGTTAAAGCAGTGCGCTTTAATAAACATATTATTAATTACGATACTTTTTATATCATGTCAGTCAACACAATCGGGGAATCAAAGGCTGCAACAGGGCATTAACGGAAGATTGACTTATATAGGGAGTTATTCTACGGGAAGCGTCAGCGAAAGCGGAGGCGTTGCGGAAATTGTTGTGTATAATCGTGATAATAAAAGGATATACCTTGTAAACGGCGCTCTGGGCAGTCTTGATATTGTTGATGCAAAAAGTTTGCGATCCGGCAGATTCAACGAAATGCCTTTATACAAGCGCATTGATGTAAACGCAATGAGCGCGGCAAATGGTTTTAATTACGGCGATCTTACAAGCGTTGCTGTCAGCACAAGAAATAAAATTATCGCCCTTTCTGTTCATCATAATAATTTCAGCGAGCAGGGTTATATCGTTCTTCTAAATTATGAAGGTGAATATTTACGTCACTATCGTACAGGAGTTCAACCGGATATGATCTGCTTTACACCTGACGAACAGTACATTTTAACAGCGGACGAAGGAGAGCCGAGAGATGGATACGGAGCAGGTAAAATTGATCCTCCCGGTACAGTCACAATAGTAAATGTAAAAACTCATGAAATACGCACTATAGGTTTTGAAGCATTTGATAACGAGAGGGCAAGAGAAGATTTTATTAAAAGCGGCGGTATTTTAAATAAGGGAATTCCGTCTTCTCTTGATTTTGAGCCTGAATATATTTCAGTAAGCGAAGACAGCCGTACGGCTTATATTGCATTACAAGAGGCAAATGCGATTGCTGTATTGGATATTGTAAGCGGAGTATTTACATCTGTAATGGGTTTAGGTTTTAAGAATCATAACTTGCCGCAAAACAGTCTGGATGTTTTAAGAAACGGAAAGGCGGAACTTAGTGTGCAAAATTTTTACGGCGCTTATCAGCCTGACGGAATTACAATTGTAACAATTAAAGGATCAACTTATATATTGACTGCGAATGAAGGGGATGCCCGCGAATGGGGTTCAGGAAGCGGCGCATACAATGATATCCTTCAATTTAACATTGAAGGTAACAGGATAGACACGATAAACAATTCCTTAAAAGAAGGGCTTGCTGACGGCGAAAGATATTTATTCGGAGCGCGTTCTTTTTCAATATGGGATGTAAGCGGCAGAACGGCAAAATTAATTTACGACAGCGGCAACGAGTTTGAAACGCGCACTGCAGAATATTTCCCGGATAATTTTAACGCTTCGCATACAAATAACGAATTAGACAGCCGAAGCGGAAGGAAAGGGCCTGAACCTGAATATATAACAACATTGAAAGCCGGAAATAATATTTTTGCCGTCATTGGTCTTGAACGTATCGGCGGGATAATGATATACAATATTTCAAATCCGCTATCGCCTGATTTTACCGATTACATCAATACCCGCAATTTTTCAGGTTCAGAACTTGGAAACATGGGCGACCTTGGCCCTGAAGGGCTTTTTGCGGTAGAAGCGTCTGCAAGCCCGACTAAACGCCCGTTGATTTTTGTTGCAAACGAAGTATCCGGTACTATTTCTGTTTTTGAATTCAGATAATTTTGAATTCAAATAAAAATTAAAACCTTCCCGCTAGGCTAATGGTCAAAATTATTTTTATTTTTTTTACCTAATTTTCTTTCAATAGCATTTCAATTTTCTTTGCATTAATAACAGCTTGCGACTTGGCATGATTGTTAAAAAACAACTGAACTATCTTCGCCCTCTTAAGTAATTGCTGTATAGGTTCAACAAAGCTTTGCAATTCTTCATCACTGTAAAAATAATCGTAGCGGGTAACATTATCTCCTTTATACCACATTTTCTCATTCCTGCCGTGAAAACGTAAATAAGCGATATCGCTTGTAACAGTATAATCAAGTTTCATTAAGTTTTTTAAATCGGGATTGTCTGTTATGCACCATCCCACATTCCTCTCTTTTAATGAGGTGTAAACCTGATCATTCTGCCATTTTGAATTACGCATTTCAATTACAACAGGAATGTCAGCGGTTTCTTTAAGGAGTAAGTCCAAATAAATGCGTTCTTCTTTTTCATAATGAAAACTTTCCGGGAATTGAAATAATGCGCATAACAGTAAGTTGTCAATTAATAGCGGTTCAATCGCTTTTTTAAATTCGTTTGCCAATAACATATATTGGTTTTTAATTAACCCGGGAGGGTTTTGATCATTCCCCTGATTAAAAGCGTGAGTCAAGCCTTGAAAAGCTTTGATTGTAAACCTAAGGCGTTTTTGCGACCTTTCTATCATTTTTTGCATTTGTTCCGCTGAGGGCATTCTGTAAAATGTGCCGTTTAATTCAAGAGAATTAAATTGTTCAGAATAGTATTCAAGAAATTTGTTACGCGCTAATTTTTCTGGATAAAATCCCCCCTTCCATTCAGGATAATCATATCCGCTTGTTCCGATTAATAGTTTGCTTTCTTTATTTGCGTTCATAACACCTCTTTATTTTGTTAAAGGTATCTCGTTAATATTTGTAGTATACCTCGGCGACAAATATTCGCGCCTTATTTCCCACGCCGGTGTATTTTCGTCCTGCGGTTTGTTCCCAAGACCGCAGGCAAGCTTAATTGTACCCCTTCCGTAACGGTCATTGATAGTGTCAAACGCCCTCATTAAGGGCTCGTTTAATTTTTTACGGTTGTAAGCTGTATCAAATAAATCAAACTGCTGGCAATTATCAACGGCAAGCCCTGTAAGACCGATCATTACTTTTCTGTATTTATAGTTAGGACGGAAAATTCTTTTTAACAGCTCGTTTGCAACGGATTGAATCTCCGGCAAGTACGAACTCAAATACGGAAGTTCGGCAGAAAGGCTGTTAAAATATTGATCGCCTTTCGCATAAGCATTGGTCATCAAATATACGCTGACATATTTACAGGACAAACCGCCCGACCGTATCCTGTTTACAGCTTCCTGCGTATACTCTGACAATGCCCTAATGATTTCATCAAGTTCATAAACAGGGGATTGAAAACTGCGTGACACCATCACGACCTGACGCGGCTTTTCTTCGATCTTATCGATGGCAACGATGCCGTTCAGTTCCTGTACAGTTCTAAAACCTGTAATCGTCAAGAATTTTTTTGCGTTAAGAAGGGGATAATTTTTTAAATCGAGGGCGGTATGAACCCCATGCCTTTTTAATAATTTCGCTTTTGAATACCCGATACCCCAGACATCTTCTACAGGATAGTTTTCCAATTCCGCATCCTGTCCGTTTTTATCAAAATTAAACCAGTTGAAAATGCCGCCGTGTTTTTTTGCAAGTTTGTTGCACATTTTTGCAAGCGTTTTGTTAGGTGCAATTCCTATCGATACAGGAATCCCTGTGTCTCTCTTTACGGTTTTTATTATTTCCCTGCCGATTTCTGAATAGTCTGTATTCCAGTCAGGGAAAAAAAGAAAACTTTCATCAATGGAATAAACTTCAACCTCCGGCGCAAAAAGGTTATAGATCAAATTCATTCTTGATGATATATCGGCGTATAATGTGTAGTTCGAACTGAAAACCGCAACACCTTTTTCTTCCATTTTGCGCCTAACCTCGAAAAAAACATCTCCGCGTTTAAAACCAAGCGCCTTGCACTCCGTGTTAAGCGCTACAATAATCCCGTCGTTGTTGCTTAAAACAGCTATCGCTTTCTTTGCAAGGTCAGGGCGGAAAATACGCTCGCAGGAGGCATAAAATGAATTACCGTCAATATGAAAAATCATAAACTTGTAAACCTTGTTTGTATTTACAGCGGGCCATGAAGGGTTTCCGGCACAGAGTTATACAATTTAATGGAAGCTGTAACAACCCCGATAATTTCTGTCTGTTCGATTGAAGGATCGATTGAGTTCCCGATTGAAGCGTCGCTTTTATCAATTGAATTGAATACGGGGATAATATCGGATTTTCCGTTTGTGAATACAATTTTACCGTTACGCCGCGTCATAAGGCGGCAGAAAAATTCATTGTCGTGGCGGATAATAACAAGGGCTTCCTTTGTAAAAAAATCAGGGGTTTTTGAACGGTCAACTACCAGCAAAGCGCCGATTGGAAGCCCCAGCTCTTCCATGTCCCTGCTGTCCAGCTTGAAAAAATAAGTTGAATGAGGGTTTTTAACCAGATACCTGTTGAGATCGATATATTGCTCTTCATAACCCTGCGCCGGCGAAGCAAAACCGCTCGGTTTGTGTTCGCAAGAATTCTCGTTAATACTGAATAACATACTTTAATTATACTACACAATTGTATAGTGTCAAGAGCAAAATCAAAAATCAATAAAAAAATTTTACCCTATCAGTCTATGACATACTGAAAAAATAATAATTGAGTTATGATATTAAATATGAACCTTTTTAAATTAAAAGAAAAAATGTTTCCTAAAAAAGCGAAGCCGGAAGATGTTAAAGTAATGGGCATTTTGGATCATCTTGAAAAAATCATAGAAATTTCTCAGAAAATCGGGATAGAAAAATGTCTTGTAAAAGCTAAAAAACATCTTGATTATGTAATTGAAAAACTTGGGATAAGCCCTATTCAAGCGCTTCTGTTTGCACACTTTATGGAAAGAAGCGATGATAATACCATTTATGTAAGTGAAATCGCTTCCTCCATAAAATGCAGCAAGCTGAAGATTATCAAATATATAAATGATTGTGACGAACTTGAAAAGAAAAGATTGATTCGCTGTAAAAGAGAAAATGATAATATTTCTTTCCGTGTTCCCCGCGAAGTATGCGAATCATTGAGGAAATTCAACGAATTCAAACCGGAGAGAAAAGATAATCTTACTGTCGATCATTTTTTTACCGTTCTTGAACGTATATTTAATGAAAGAGAAAATGAAGAGTTAACTTATGAAAACATGACAATGGAATTGATAGATCTTATCAATCAGAATATGCATCTTTTATTTTGCAAAAAAATCATGAGTTATAGATTTGCAAATCAGGACCTTGTCTTTCTGCTTTGTTTCTGCCATTTATTCGGAAATAATAATGATGACAACATCGGCGGGCGTGACTTTAAATTTATTTTTGAAAATAATACTACCTACAGAATGGTTAAAAAGGAATTATCCGACGGCAACCATGTTCTAATTTCAACTAAATTTATTGAATATAATGATAACGACGGTTTTGTTAATTCAGAGTCTTGGAAATTATCAGATAAAGCGAAAAAAGACCTGTTATCAGAAATTACAGTCGCAAAGAATTATCAAAAAGGTTTAATCCCTTTCGAGAAAATTATTCAAAAGAAACTTTTCTATAACGAAAGAGAAAATGAAGCGATTGAAAAACTTGCTTCCCTTTTGCAGGAAGAAAACTACTGTAAAATAGTTGACAGACTCAATACCAAAGGTATGAGGCAAGGTTTTGCATGTCTTTTTTCAGGGCCTCCCGGAACCGGGAAAACCGAAACTGCTTATCAAATAGCGCGTCTTACAAAACGCCATATCATGATGGTAGATATTGCCGAAACAAAAAGCAAATGGTTTGGCGAGAGTGAAAAAAAGATAAAAGAAATTTTCGATACTTACCGCGAAGCTGTAGAAAAATCCGATTTAGCCCCTATCTTGCTTTTTAACGAAGCGGATGCCGTTATCGGCAGGCGCAAAGAAATAGGTAACGCTAACAGCAGCATCGATCAAACAGAAAACACTATCCAGAACATCATCCTTCAGGAGATGGAAAATCTCTGCGGGATATTAATTGCCACCACCAATTTAACGCAAAATATGGATCATGCTTTTGAGCGCCGCTTTTTATATAAAATCACTTTTGAAAAACCGGGTGCGGAAAGCCGTGTAAATATTTGGAGTACGATGCTGCCTGAATTACCGGCAGATAAAGCCGTTTATTTATCAGAAAAATTTGAATTATCGGGAGGGCAAATCGAAAACATCGCCCGTAAAATCGAGGTAGATGCGATTATTAACGGCGATGATTTATGTATGCAAATGCTGACCCGGTACTGCAAAGATGAAAGTTTGAACGGCTTTCATGCCTTTAAAAAAATCGGTTTTGGAGCGGATAATTGATAAAATTTAGTGTAAACCTTTTTATTTTGACTTTAAAAGACGCTTAAAATATATTAAAATAGACATATGAGCGTATTTCCGCCTGTTTTTACTGTTGGATACCTGCCCGTAGTATCCAAAATCGACCGGATCGGTTCTATTGAGCCGGTTGAAAGGGTGCATAGGATAGAACCCAGAAAGGTCAAAGAACAGCCTAAACCGAATTTCGCTCAAACAAGCTTTGCCGAATTATACAATTTTGATTTTAATGAACCGCATAAAGGTAAAAAAATCGATATATTAGCTTGATTTTAAGAATTTAACACTTTTTTTACTAAACTCTCTCGATTCAATATAGAAATAAATTTTGAAAATATGTATAATTGCCCCTAGAAGGAAGGAAGCTTTATTTAAATGTTAAAAAGTAATATTTTAGCTCCGGAGCAATTTTCAAATGACGCTAAATCCGTAAACTTCCGTGAAATTTGCATGGGAGAGATAGCTCCAAATACGCTTTTCCGCAGCAGCCATCCTATAAAAGAAAATAAACAAGATTATATAATTTCCCAACTTGCAGGCTTTACAAAAATTTCATCTATTGTAAATTTATGCGATACTGCATCAGGCATAATGTCAAAAGTTTTATGCGCTCCCTGGTACAATATTCTTTTTGATAACGACAGGGTAATCGCCCTTGGCATGGATTTTAGTTTTACAAGCGATGGTTTTAAAAATAAATTTAAAGACGCAATAAAATTTATTTTACGCACCGAAGGCCCTTGGCTTATTCATTGTCATGCAGGCGTAGACAGAACAGGTTTTGTTTCAATAGTTCTTGAATCTTTTATGAACGCTCCGTTAGATAAAGTAATTAATGATTATTTAAAATCTTTTAACAGCGGTTTTGAATCTGACATTTTCGGTAATACAGAAAATACTGATATTCAAACAGCAATGCAGGTAATATCTGCAATGAGCGAAACACAATTAATCGATGAACACAATCTTCAGCAAATCGCAGAAATTTATTTACGGCAAAAAATCGGCATAACGGCGGAAGAAGCGCAATTGCTTAGGCTGAAACTGTCAGGGAAGTAATATTTTTTACTGCAAGAGAACACGGAAAGATTCGCAAAATGAAAGGGATTTATATGCGTAAACAAACGGAAATCACTATTGCAGGTCCATTGCTGGATAAAAAAGGTGTATTAACACAAAAAGGATATGCCGTAAAACCTCTTTTAAATTATAAAAGAAAAGATATAAAAGCCCCGCTCTGGCGTATAAAGGAATGGGATTTTTATCAGGTTTCCAATAACGATTACTGCATACAGTTTACAATAGGTCATACCTCTTATGCGGGCGCTCTTACAGTAACTTTTTTCAGATTTAAAGACGGTTTGCGGTATGATAAAAGCGCAACGCTCATTTTACCTTTCGGCTCGCTTGGTATGCCGGAAACTTCAGCGCAGGGGCTTAGCGCGTCACGCAAAGGAATTGAAATATCTTTTGAAGTTGATCAAAACAAACGCATTTTATACTGTAAAACAGCCGCCGATAAAAAAACACCTGCAATGGAAGCGCGTATCCTTCTTGAACGAAAACACGACACATCCATTGTGATGATGACACCTTTTACAGAATATCCTCAGGCCTTTTATTATAATGAAAAAATAAGCTGTATGCCGGCTTCCGGTTTTGTTGATATTGGAGGACAGCGATTCAATTTTGAACCTTCTTCTGCATTAGGTTTGCTTGATTGGGGGAGAGGCGTATGGCCCTTCCGCACCGAATGGTATTGGGGCAGCGCAAGCGGGTATGTTAAGAGAAAACTTTTTGGATTTAATATCGGTTTCGGCTTTGGAGATACATCGGCGGCAACTGAGAATATGCTGTTTTATGACGGAAAAGCAAATAAAATTAACGATGTAACTTTTGATCTTTCCTCAGGAGGTTATATGTCTCCAAAGCATTTTTCTTCAGATGACGGAAGTTTCGAGATGGATTTTACTCCTGTATATGATCGTTATACCGAAAATAAACTTTTATTTGTTGATACAAGGTGTCATCAAATCTTCGGATCTTTCTCAGGAAAAGTCCGCTTAAATGACGGCACTATCCATGAAATAAAAGACCTTATGGCGTTCACAGAACACGCTGTTAATAATTGGTAATAAAGTAATAAAATGGAGAAAGCGGGAGCTGTATTAAGTTTCTGATTAAATATCTATTTGCGTTATTGACATACTCAGGTTAAGTTGGATAAAATAAGATTAATATTAGATATATAAGGAGATTTTAAAAATGAAAAAATTATCAAAAATTTTAATACCTCTGTGTCTATCATTATTTTTCTTACTTTCGACTGCATGTATAAATGAGAATCCGCCGGTACGGGAAGATAATCTGTTTACAAAGCACGGAAAACTTAGTGTGAACGGCGCTGACCTTGTTGATAAAAATGGAGATAAAGTTCAACTCTACGGAATGTCCACTCATGGTATTGCCTGGTTTTCGCGGTATGTAAAATATGAAGCGTTTAAAACTTTACGCGACGATTGGAATACAAACTGCATTCGTATTGCCATGTATACGGCAGAAGGTCCGGGATATTGTACAGGAACGGATAAAAATAAAGAATTCCTGAAAAATATTGTTAAAAACGGTGTTGATTGGGCGACACAGCTTGATATGTATGTAATAATTGACTGGCATGTTCTAAATGATAATACTGCATCATTTACCTCAAGAGGAGACCCTAACTTTTTTATAGAAGAAGCAAAATTATTTTTTGAGGAAATGTCAAAACTTTATAAAGACAAAGATAATGTTCTATATGAAATTTGCAATGAACCTAATGGCAGAGATGTAACATGGGAAGTTGTTAAAAATTATGCGAATGTGATCATTCCTATAATAAGGGCTAATGATCCAGATGCAATAATTCTTGTCGGTACGCCTACATGGAGTCAAGATATTCATAAAGCCTTAGAAGATCCTCTTGATTATCCTAATATTATGTACTCTCTTCATTTCTACGCCGCTACTCATAAAGATTCTTTGCGTAAAAGGCTTGATGATTGTGTAACAGGCGGGCTTCCCGTATTTATTAATGAATTCGCTATATGCAGCTCTTCAGGTTCCGGCGCTAATGACTTTGAATCCGGCAGTTTATGGATGGAAGTGATAAATAAACATAATGTAAGTTTTATAGCATGGAATCTTGCAAATAAAGAAGAAAGCAGCAGTGTTTTTACACCCGATTCCTCAAAGACATCAGCTTGGGCGGATAAAGATTTAACAGATTGGGGCAAATGGATAAAAGCTGTTTTTACCTCAAAATAAATTTTTAACCTTTAATTGTGTTATGACTTAATTGTAAAGACAGTAAAACAGCGCTGTTAATAATTGGTAATAGAGTAACCAAATGAAGAAGGCAGGAGCTGCAATCGACATCGGCACAACCACGGTGCAGGCGCAATTAATCGATCTTGATACAAGCGAGGTTCTTGAAACTTTTTGTACTCTTAACAATCAGCGCGTCTTCGGCGCAGATGTGATGAGCAGGATAAGCGCGGCGCAGAGCGGGAAACTTGACGAGTTGTATGCTGCGATAAACAGCCAGATTGAACATATTTTAAAAAATTTTATTAGCGCAAATAATATTGATAGTATAGAAAAATGCCATGTTAGCGGAAATACCGTTATGCTGCATCTTTTCTGCCGCGCCGATCCCTCTTCGATGGGCTCAGCTCCCTTTACCCCTCTTTTTTTAAATGAGCGAAATTTTAAAGGGAAAGAACTTTCATTGCCGGCGGAAGATGTAACCTTGCTGCCCGGGATTTCCGCTTTTTTAGGAGCCGATATCGCAGCAGGTTTGGCTTTTCTTGACATAATGAACAAAGGAAACGCTGTTTACGCTCTTTTTATTGACATCGGGACAAACGGTGAAATTGCCGTGTGGAAGGAGAGCGAAAAAAAGTTTTATTGCTGTTCAACAGCGGCAGGCCCTTGTTTTGAAGAAGCTGAAATTTCCTGCGGTATAAAAGCGACTGACTTTATAAACACAATTGCAGAAATGAAAAAGAAAAAAGTTTTTGATGAGACAGGCGCATTAGATAGAGAATTTGCACATAACGGCTATCCTGTTGCAGACGGAAAGTTTATCACGCAAAAAGATGTGCGCCAGTTCCAGCTTGCAAAGTCGGCAATTTTTTCAGGGATAAAATTTATTTGTAAAACAGCGCATATAAATATTTCCAATCTTAAAACTTATATTGCAGGTGAATTAGGGTATTATCTAAATATAGAAAATGCCGCCGTTGTTGGTTTGCTTCCTAGTGAATTAACTGATGCAGAAGTCTGCGGAAACACAAGTTTAAAAGGGACTGTTAAAAGCCTGACAGACCCTTCCTTTCTAATTCGCTGCCGTGAAGTTATCGCTCATTCGGCAACTGTAGATTTAGCCCATGATAAATATTTTACAGCTGCCTTTGCGCATAACATGATGTTTTAAAACCATGACACCGGCGCATAAAAGGCGGTTTTGCAAATTTCTTTGTATTCTTCTTCTTGTAAAAGTGAATAATCAACAAATTTTAACGCCTTGCCGTCTTGCTGTACTGCCAGTAAAAACATTTCCTTAGATTTAAATTTTTGCGGTATATATTGAAGCGCTTTTCCGTAATTTGTAAGAGCTAATTTGCAAATTTCTTCTGTAAAAAGTTCTTTGGGTAAATCTTTAAGCCAATAACCGTTTTTTTCTATTACTGCCTGCCATAATTCCTGAGTTTTAAATTTTTCCGGTACATATTGAATTGAATCTGCGTGTTGTCTAACAGCTTGCAGGCATATTTCATAAGTTATTAATTTTGCAGGTAGATATTGAAGAGCCCTTCCTTCTTTTTCTAAAGCGTTTTTATATACTTGCGGAGTTTTAAATTTTGCAGGAACAGATTTAATTATAAAAGGACATGAAGCAAGAGCTATGCGGCAAATTTCTTCTGTCCTTAAAGAAACCGGTACATATTCAAAAGCGCTTCCGTCTGATTTTACAGCTTCAATGCAAAGTTCATAATTTTTTAATTCTTCCGGTACATACTCAAGCATAATACCGTTTAATTTTGCAGCTTCAATTAAAAATTCAGGAGTCTGTATTTCCTTGCTGATATTTTCAATCATTAAACTTCCAATGTATTTTTTATTACCTATGGCAGATAATATATTTTCTCTTGTTTTATATTTTTCCGGTATTTCTCTTGATGTCATATAAGAATCGTGTATAAAAGCTTCCTTGTATATTTCATCTGTACGTAAATGAATAGGAACATTTTCTATTGTATCGCCGTATTGTCTTACCGCAATTAATGCCATTTCATTATTTATCAAATTATAAGGGACATATTTTAGAGCAAAACCAATCTTTTTAACTGCATTCATGCAAACTTCATAAGTTTTTAAATGATCGGGAACTCCTTCCAGATTTTGTGCATCTATTCTTAAACAGTTATTGCAAAATTCTTCTGTCTTAAATTTATTCGGTATAAACTTAAGCGCGCAATCAAACGATCCGTTTAATACGGCTTCTATACATAATTCATATGTAATTAATGATTCAGGAATCGAAAAAAGAATACAGGAATTTTTTCTGACAGAAGTTGTATAAGTTTCCATAGTTAAAGTTGCAGGCAGTTCTATGTTTTCTATATTAAAAATCATATCTTTTTTTGTAATATATTCTGATAATAATTCATTTGTTCTTATTTTTTCAGGTACATGACGTATAACGTAACCGCCGCCTTTTTTCAATGCGGCTAAACAAATAGAAGGCGTTTTATACTTTTCCGGTACGTCCTCCAAAGCATCGCCGAAATGGCTTACAGCGGCAAAACAGATTTCTTCAGTCCGCAGATGATAAGGAACATACTCTAATGAAGCGCCGTGTTCTTTTACCGCAAGTAAGCATAATTCTTCAGTTTTATCTTTTTCAGGTATTTCATCTAAGACAAAGCCGTTGTGTTTAATCGCTTTTAATATTAAATCTTCTGTACGGAATTCTTCAGGAACAAATTTAAATATGTAGCGGTTTTTAATCACTGCTCTTTGGCACATTTTATAAGTTAATATTTCTTTTGGAATATGCTCAAAAACAGCGGCGTTTTCTTTAAATGCGGCTTTGTAAAACTTTTTGGTTTTTAATGTTTCAGGGATATATTTAATCGCTGTCCCTTGCCAATTTTTCTTTACCGCTTTAAGACATATTTCGTATGTTTTATATTCATCGGGAACAAATTCAAGAGCGCTTCCGTCATTTTCAAGAGCGGCATCCAGCATTTCAGAAGTTTTATATTCTTCATGTACAAACTTTAATGCATTACCTTGATTTTTAACCGCGGTAAGGCAAAGATCATAGGTTTTAAATTTTTCAGGGACATATTCCAATGCCCATCCGTATTTTGTTACAGCTTCAAAGCATATTTTATAATCTAATATATTTTCAGGAATAAATTTTAATGATTCTGATTCATTTACCGCAGCTTCCATGCAAAGCTCATAAGTTTTAAAAATTTCAGGCACATAGGCGAGGGAACATTTTATTTCTTCATGATACGACAAATCAAACTCTGATGATGTTAAAGCTTCGATACATAGTTCCTGCGTTTTAAATTTTTCAGGGACAAATTTTAACGCTCTTGATTTTCTTTTTACAGCTTTAATACATAGTTCTTGTGTATTTATTTCTTCAGGGACAAATTCCAGCGCGAAGCCGTTATAATTTACCGCCGCAGAACATAGTTGCGCTGTAATAAACTTTTTTGGGACATATTTTAGTTCGTCACCGTATGATTTTACCGCTAATTCACAAAATTCCGCTGTAATTAAATCTTCAAGTATGTATTTAAATGCACCTGAATTATTTAATAATGCGCGTCTGCATAAACCCGAATCCTGCATTTGCGGATCAACATATTGCAATGCCGTGCCGCATCTGCCGCAAGCAAGCTCTATCAGCTCTTTTGTTTTATATTGATCAGGGGTAAAAAAAAGCAAATGAGCGTTTATTTCAATTGTAATGTTCCAAAAATCGGCATCCTGTTTTAATGAACCTTTTCTTTTTTCTTCAATTAGTTTTTCTGCTTCTCTCTCGGCATCTTCTTCATTGTTAAACACAAGCTTTCTTGCATTCTGCGGCATTACATACCGCTTTGCTTTTTCTGTATCTGCAAAGAGCATATGTGCAGGTATTAAAGTTTTATACTTGCTTCCGTTTGCTGTAAAACAATCGTTTCCAGATGTGCGGATCGCCCAAAAAGTCCCGTCTTCATATTCAAAATACGCTTTCATTAAACACCTTCTTCATTAAAATAGTTTTGAAATCTAAGATAGCTTTTCCAAAAATTGAAATTTTGGAAAAGCCTCTTTTAATTAATATATAACATATTCACTATGTCAAATACTGATATAGTGAATAAAATTTATAATGAATTGATTGTTTCGTATTCGCCTTTAAAATAATCATCTAGATAGGAATGCCCTTTAATAAATTTATCCGGTTCCATTACCGCGTAATATGCTTGGCTTGCCATCTGTTCATGGTCAAATAAAACATAACTGTTTTTCCAACCGCTGCCTGATTGATTCCAGATTATTACATGGTCGATATATTTTTTAAATTTATCAAATAATTTAAAAAGAAGAGCGTATTGATAAGCGATAATATCCGCTTGTTTTTGATTCATGATGTCAGGTGCAAGCGCTCTTTCGCCCGGAATGGAATCCGGAAATTTTAAATCCAGTTCAGAATAACAAATTGAATCAAGCATACCGCTGTCAATTAATTCTTTAAAAAGTAAAATAGATTTCATGTTACCGCTTGCCAGAACTGGACTGACTGTATCATGACCTTGTATACCCGCACATTCGATCAAATTTCTGCCGTCGTATAAAGGATCGGTTTTCCAAGCAATGTTAAGTTCTTTGATCATATTACAAATTGTTTGCGCTTTAGAGAAAGTAAAAATTTCATAGTCATTGTAAATTAAAATAGGAGGTTTATCATTTATAAATGAATCTATGCTGCCGTTAATATCATGATTGTCAAGTTTCATATATTCTGGAATTATATGCGGTTCATTGAAATATTTTTTATATTTTTCCGCCATTTGCGCGTTTGGGACTGCAATATGCGCGTATTTAAAAAGCAGATACATATAATGTTCATAAATATTTTCTATGTCTTTATCTGACATCGCCATAAGCCAAGAAACATTTTTTAATGATGTTTTCCATGTAAATTCATTTCTTTGAATTATCAAACTATGTCGGCTTTCATGTACTTCAGAATTTACAACATCAAATGAATGGAAGGGGATAAGGCCGCGCTCTTGACTGGAATTATATCTTGCATCTGTTGACATAAAGTGGCGCATTTCATACATGATGTGATCAAAATATATTCTGCGCGCAGTTTCTTTTTTTACTTTGATAAAAGGTTTTACAGCTTTATAACCGTTTGAGTAAAACAAACCGTCGGGATTCCATTGGATAGAAGAAATATTTTCAGGAATTATTTGATTCATCCATGAAGGCGATTGGTTTATCCATGCAAGACAATGCCCGTGCAGTTTATATGTATGTTCTCCTTTTGCATTTTTTCTGATATTTAAATAATAATCTGTAGGGAGTTCCCATTCACTAAGTTCTTTATCAAAATTAAAATCAGGATAATCATTTATAAGCCATTGCGGCGGTTTTTGATGTATTTCCGGTTTTAAATTTCTGTGAGAAACAAAAATTTCAAAATGATAAGCGCCTAAAGAACTTTGCGATCCTTCTGTGTCTGAAGAAATTTTTCCTGCACAATCAAAGTTCGCTCCGTCTGAACCTATAAGAAAACCGGTTTCTTTATTATATTTGCTTTTAATAGGCGCTACTTCATAATACTTCTTTGTATTTATTACATCCGGGATCGGTATCCCATTAGGATCGGTTTTTGTTATCCTGATGTCACCTAACATAAGAATGCCGTCGTTCACTTTTGTATCGGCTCTTGTATGTAAATCAATATTTAAATATTCCCAATTTCCTGATGTAACAGGAACTGCGGCTCTAAGCGTATTTTTAAACCATGTTTCCTCGTTATAATATCCGCATCTGTAATCAATATTAAAAGCCTGAACGCCTGCCAGCTCTTCATTGCGTATAAAAATTTGCGCTCTATTAGTTCCCTGAGAGCCTGAATTAGCTTGCGCTCCTTCGCCTCCTGTGCTTGTAGACCAAAGTTCAAATCTCATATATTTATCTATCGCGTTTTTTGAATAGTATAAATCAAACTCTATGAATGTTTGGGAATCAACAGGTATTGAAGAATTGATCGGCGCTCTAAGTCCAAATCCGCCGAATGATCTTTTTGATAAATCAGGATCAAAATAAATGTTAAGAAGAATTAATTTGCCTATTCCGAAGGGATTATCAATTGCGATGAAAGAGCTGTTTTTGTCGGGAAGAATACGCCCGTCATTTACGCGCCAGAGTTTCCAATTTTGAAAATCATTTTCAATATTAAATTTGTATACAGTTATTCTTTGAAGCCCTGGTCCCGGATCATTTCTGAAATAAGGATCGTGCGTTTCTTTGGAAACGGGCGCTTCTATCGAATCGTGCGCTTCTATCGTTGAATTATTTTCAATGCTTGTTTTACTTTCTTTATCAATTTCTTTTTTAATCATAAAATGCGCGGCAAACCTCTGCGGCGGTGGCGGCATCAGGGGTATAAGCGTCAGCGCCGATTTCTTCTGCGAAACTTTGAGTTACAGGCGCGC
>Ga0209755_10003740_pt1 | contig 18695 bp, 12 predicted proteins | sample TergutCo191P1_FD_187301 | JGI IMG/M metagenome (GOLD analysis project Ga0209755, IMG submission 187301) | Cornitermes sp. P1 segment gut microbial communities from Petit-Saut dam, French Guiana - Co191P1 (SPAdes) (version 2) | ecosystem: Host-associated > Arthropoda: Insects > Digestive system...
CCGGAAAGCACGGCAAGCCGGCGGTCGTTATCGTCGACGAATACGACAAGCCGTTTTTGGACTTCTACAATAAGCCTCCTATGGCACAGGAGGTCCGCGAGGTTATGAGGGATTACTATATCCAGTTGAAAGCGAATGAGTCTAATATCCGATTTCTCTTTATGACGGGGATTTCCAAGTTCACCAAGGCCGGCGTATTCTCAACGCTGAACAACCTGAACGATTTATCGTTAGACAAAAACTTCGGTACGATGCTGGGGTACACCGGGGAGGAGCTGCTCGAATATTTCGGTGAGCATATCGAGGCGGTAGCAAAAAATAGAAACGTCCTTGCCGATGAGCTTGTCTCCCAAATGAAGCATTACTACAACGGCTTCTGTTTCGACGGAATTCACAAGGTCTACAACCCGTTTTCGGCGCTTAATTTTTTCCAGAGCGGCGAATTCGGCAACTTTTGGATGGAGAGCGCAAGCCCGAAGATAATAGCCGACTACATGAAAGGGAAAAACCTCACGGTTGAGCAGTTCAGGGGGATGACGGTAGACAGGGATTTTGTGTGCTGTCCCGGCGAGATCGAGACCGCGCCGCCGCAGAGCTTTCTGTATCAGGCCGGATACCTGACAATCCGGGAGTGCATCGAAAATGATTTCATACTCGACTATCCCAATGTCGAAGTGTTAAACTCCATGTCCAAGCTGACCGCACAAAACATTGTAGAGGGCAGCGGCGAGGATTTTATGGATTTCCGTACGTCAATTATGGACGCACTGGCTGACGATGACGCGGAACTCTTCGTTGAGACCGTCAACCGCCTGCTGGCGAGCATCCCCTACGATGACTACGTAAGCGCGGCGAAGCAGGGGCGGCGGATATGCAAGAGGAAGTTGACTGTGCAGGAGTGGCTCTACCGCTCAACCATCCTCGCGTTCCTGCGCGGATGCGGTATCCTCACGTTCGGCGAGATGCACAGCAATCAGGGCCGCTCCGATATGGTAGTAACCTGCCGCGGCGCTACGTGGGTCATAGAAATCAAAGTTGCCGCAGAGGGTGAGGACTGCCGGACGAAAGCGCAGGAGGCCATGGAACAGCTGAGCGGGAATCAGTACGCCGATCAGTACAAAAACGCGAAAAAGCTGGCCATTGCCATAGACGACAGCACGCGGCAGGTCGGGGAGTGGGTTGAGGGTTTAAGATAGATCATCTTCGGCCTCATTTGTTACTATGTATAACATTTTTCCGGTAATATGCCTGACGATCAATACGTCTAACCAAAAATAAACGGCAATAACGCAGACTGCCGGTATGGCGCGATATGGCCAATATGATAGCAGCGGCCATCCCCAAAACCAAAGACCGGATACGATAAATATAATGGCTGCCGCAATTAGACTTACTTTATTATTTTTTACCAGCAGAAGTATAAGATTGGTAACTGTCAGGATAAAAGGGAATACCATATCGCAGGTTATCCATAAATTTCTGCCAAAATCGGCCCAAAGATGCGGCTGCTTAAATTTATACGCGAAAAAATAACTCACTTCCATGGAAAAAACCATCATATAGTAAATGGCAACGGTTACTATAACCGTTAGAAATATCGCCATTGGCATATTTTCTGAATTTTCTTCTATAGTACTCATAAATATACATCATGGCCGGGAAGGATTGTGGATTGCGGCGGAGCACTCAACACACCTCAGCGAAAGCAGGTATGCCTTGGGGACGTTAGACCTACTCACGTTATCGCTGTAGAAGTCTATGGACCACTTCCAAGCGCAGATTGCATCGCCCTGCGGGTTATCGTAGTCTATGCCCATCGAGCGTTTCCAGGCGCAGTTCGTACTGTCTTCCCCGGTGCTCCACCAGCTGCCGAATTTTCCGTAGCCGGTGAAACTGTCGCCGTGGTAGGCACCGCCGGGCCGGGCCGAAAAACCAAATTTGTCGGTACCGTTGCCGCCGCTGCCGTCCCTGTCGCTCTCCCAGCCGCTTTCTGATTTGAGCTTTTTGCCCGCAAATTCCCAATAATAGCCGCCGAATTGATAGCTTTTGCGCTTACCGCCGACAACACGAGCCAAATTGTCCCAATCTTTCTCACTCGGCAGCCTCCATCCCTTTGGGCACGCTTTCATAGCGTCGTCCCAATCATAGAGCCGCCCGTATTTTTGGCAGTTTTTCTCGTTATCACCATGACACCGCGACCTCTCCGTCTCAAAGTTAAGATTCTCAGCCATCCACGTAAGACTGCCGATCTTCATCGCCCGGTATGTTTTGCCGTCCCGCTGGTCGGTAAAAGTCACGGCGGCAGACGCGTGGCGGAGCTTATAGCGCAGTTCCGCAAGCGTATCCCAAATGTACCCCATACGCTCCGACATGGTTTCAATAACAGCCCACATCTCCGCGTCCCCTTCCATGGCAATTATCTCCGAAGCTTCATTGATGATCGCAGTCTTCTCCATGCCGCGGCTGATCTTTTCCACAGTTGCGGCGATCGCCTCCTCAGTCACGCCGGGGTCCTCCTTCAAAGCCTCAACCATCCGGCAGAACTCTTCAACGATTGCCGCAACCGTGTTCAGCGCCAGCTTCAGGTCCAGCGCGTACATGGCCTCCATGAGCCGGCCCTGCAACGCCTCGACCGCCGCGTCAATACGCGCGGACTTTTCAGCAGCCGTAACCGCGGTACCGTCGGGGCCCTCAGACATCTTCGCCCCGCCGCTATTACCGCGAGGGCCGCGAGGGCGAGGAGCGTTGTTGCTGTTGGGCGGTGGATTTTCGGGGGTGCTGTCATAAAAGTGAATATATATTATGGGTAGAGGGTAAATGGGAATTTAGCGAAGCTAAAGTCAAAATAAAAGTCAAGGTCAAAATATTATGGGATTATGTTTTGTCGGTGCATTGAGCTGACGCCATCCCATGGTACGGGGGAAAAGAGGCGGCTTGCTGTGCCGGCGGGAGCATGCAATCCATGTATTCACATCTCGGCCGCCGAACCATCAGCCTCAATAAGATTACTCGCCGCCCGGCATGAAAGGAGTTCGCTTCTACGGTACGCGGACAAGTCAAAACACCACGCCCGGGCGTGGGCCGTGTCGCGTACAGGGTGTTCCAAACTTCACTATACGAACCGGGTTCCGCAAGCGTGAGCGAATGGTTCGGCGGCCGAGCTGTTAATGTGCGGGTTCTGCAGAGTCGCCAGCACCGCTGGCCGCCGCTTTTCCCCCGTATACAGTACCACGTCTGCTCAATGAGACGACAAAACATAATCCCATAAAAATTTAACTTTGACTTTAGCCTCGCTAAATTTACATTTACCGCCCCCCCAGCATCGCAGGACGGCGAGCGCACTTATAGCTGCGAAATCATCTTCTTCGGCGGTTGTGCAAGCGCGCGATTTACTTCTTTACGCAACGTACCGAAAATCCATCCGCAATATTCCAGTCACCTTCGTATATATTGTCGCTATCCGCGATTATGACCCAATAATAGGACCTGTTGAGATATCTATGTTCGTACTCGGCGGCAGCGCTCCACCACAAGCCGAGCATACCGCGGTCGATGAATCTGCCGTCGCGGCGCATCCCGCCGGGCAGGGCCGAAAAACCGTGGACATCATCGCCGTTGCCATCACATTCGCGCGTCCAGTCACCATCATTATCATCATCATCATCGCAACGATTCCACAAGTATCTCGATTTAAGCGTTTCTGCCTTTCCTCCCCAGCGAGGCCCTTCCGTATCACTGCTTGCCCAATACGTACTGCGAATATAATCCAACAAATAGTACCAATCCATATTTAAAGACAGCCGCCACCCCGCAGGACAGGCTTCCATCGCGTCAGACCAATCATAGAGCCGCCCGTATCGGGTACAGTTGGAGTCCGCATTATCATAACACACAGACCGCTCGGTTTTGAAATTAAGGTTCTCCGCCATCCACGTCTGTTTCCCGATCTTCACGGTACGGTACACCCTGCCATCCCTCGCATCGGTAAAGGAGGGGCCGGGCGGCGCCGGTATCATCTTCTCCATCCTCCGCAGGAAGTCTATGTTTTTGCGCTCGAAATCGTTGAAGCTCTTCTCCGAAAATTGCGGGTTCACCTCGTACTTTTTGCCGTTGTCGAGGGACTTGAGGTTTTGGAAATAGTCTTTGTAGTATGCGTTTTTGAAATCGTAGCCGTGCATGGCGAAGAAGTGGTTTATGAACAGCCTGACCTGAGTTTTGGTGAACATCCTTATGTCGGACGGGCCGCTGTAGAGCAGCGCCTTGTCCCAGTGCCAACTGCCATAATTTTGACAATCATCGAGAGTACAGGCAAAAAAACCACCGTCTGTGCAGCCGAAATTTATGTCGCGGCCGCCGTATTCCGGCGCGTCGAAGCCCTGTACCGGTATTTCCAGAATGGCGTCCTTGTTTTGCGGCGCCACGTTTTTAAATACGTACCTGTACCTCCCGCTTGCCTCCCACGCAACGGTGTCGGGTTTCGGATTGTAAGAGCCGGTGGCCGAATACAGCCTGCTTGCGAGCCGCCCGGCCATTATGTCGTCGCCGTGGTTTACTATGACCGACATTTTGCCGATGGGGCCGTTCCAGCTGCGCCCTGTGCCATAGATGTATGTGGCGAGCTTAAGGCCGCCATATTGGCTGTAGGGTACACTGTAGACCACTCTGGATTCGGTATAGCTCTCGCTCTTGAATACCACCTCCCGCACGATCCACCGCTTGTACGAGAGGATCGCCGACCCGCCCTCCGTTCTCACGTACTCCTCCCTGATCTCTTGGTCGTAGAGTGTTTTGCCGTTGGTGTACGACAGCGCAGACCACGATTTGACTCTCTCGACCTCACTGTCGTCGAAAAGGCCCCTCATTTCGATTGGAGAGCCTACGGTATGCGTCTCGTCCCGCGGGCCGCTGTTGTAGAACAAAAGCGACACGTCCACCTCGAAGTGGTCCCTGCGCAGCGTTATCTCGATCTCTTCCTCGCGCATGGAGACGTTCGTCTTCCCGCCTTCGATCAGCTGAACCGTGCCGCCGGCGGTAACCCGCGCGTCGTTGGCAAAAGCCCCCGGCGCGGCGGCTATTACCGCGAGGGCCGCGAGGGCGAGGTGCGTTGCTGTGCGGTGGATTTTGGGGGTTGTGGTCATAGAAGTGAATATATATTATGCTTGGGGGATAAATGATTATTTGTTGCGATAATAACGTTGTAGGGGCGTTGCGCGCAACGCCCCTACGGTTGGATGGCTCTGCCCGGTATCATCCGCCGCCCTTGTCCTGCGGTACGTTCAGGCTGCAGCCGAATACGTCCAATCCTACGGTATAGTGCCCGCCGGAAAACGGCGTCCAGTGATACTCGCTCACTATAACGGCTATCCTGCCTGAGCATGGGCTGCCGTAGTACCCCAGAATCTTCCTGCCGTATATATCGTTGGGAAAAGAGGAGCGCATTACCTTGACCTCATCGGCGATTGTCTTTTGAGCGCCGCCGCTGCCTATTATCAATTTCCATTTAACGGTATCGACCACCGTTAAGGCATCACCCTCTTCGCGGTCTTCCGTTACCTTGTTGAAGTAGTAGTCGAACCGGTAGTGGACGCCGCTTACGGGGAACGGCCGTAAATCCGCCTTAAACTTCTCCGACAGCGGGTCGTCTACGCTCCCGTCGATATTGTGCTTTTTCAGCATCGCGTTCCATTTGGATTTGTATTGTTCCGACAGGCCGCCGCGCTCTTTCGCAGGGCCGGTGCCTACGGCCTCTGTCTCAACAGAATCTTTCTCCGCCGTCTTGCCGTCGGCAGTGTTGATTATCGCGAACGCGTAAATCCAGAACTGCCCGCTGCCGCTGTCTTGGAGATACCTGTACCTGTACGCGAACAGGCCGTCCGGCGACCACCCGACCGGTTCGATTGCGGTGTAGGGGTTGGCGTCTAACTTCAGCCGTTCCATCGAGCGGCTGTCCTTAGAGTTGATGAAATGGAACGTCCCCTTGCCGCGGGGATTGGCGTAGAGCGCCCCCGCCGCGATTACCGTTACGGCTGCGGCTGCGAGCAGCGTCGCTGCGCTGATTTTCATGCGTATCTCCTGTCGTTATTGCGTTTTCATTATAGGCCATCGTACATTATAAATTCACCGATTTAAGTATTATGCCCGTACCGCGGGGCGGGTATAATATTTAACCGTTTCATTAATAAATACTCTGAGGGGGGCAAAAGTGCCACCGGAAAGTGAATTTTTTTGAAAAATATCTATTTTCCCAGCCCAAACAGACCTTTTTTGCGGCATCAAACCCGGATTTTTCCGCTAAAATGGTGGTAAAACCAATTTTCATTACGGCCGCAAGCCTGCGGAATCCGCTATGCAGCGCAGCGAAATCAAGCGGTACTTCTCGTCGGAGCGCCAGTCCATGTACCCGTATTCGTAGCTCACGCTCCGAACATACGCGCGCGATGACCCGGTGTGGCTCCACCAGCTGCCTGATTTGCCGGCATTGTCGGTCCAGCCGTATATTTTCCACCAACCCACGCCGCCGGGCAGGGGCAGGGCCGAAAAGCCGAAATCGTCCGTACCGTTACCGCTGCCGCCATTTTCACGGTCTTGCCAGCCGGTTGTCGATTTAAGCCTTGTTCCCGCATATCTCCAATAATATTGATTGCCGTCTACCCATAGCTTACCGCCAACCGCCACAGCCAATATATCCCAGTCTTCCTCGCTTGGCACCCGCCACCCGGCGGGACAGGCTTTCATTGCGTCTTCCCATCCGTACATCCTGCCGTATTTTTGGCAATAGCTCTCTTCGTCCTTGTAGCAGTACGAGCCTTTCATTTTAAAGTTAAGATTCTCCGCCATCCACGTCTGCGTGCCGATTTTGACTGTCCGGTACGTGTTCCCGTCCCGCGCATCGGTAAACGTCCCGCCATTGCCTGTAACCGCGGCTGTTTGTACGATGGTATCGGCTGTGGGTACGGTATCAGCGATCCGGCCGGTACCGGCGGCTGTGCTCTTCCCCTCTGTAAAGCCCTCCACGCACCGCAGCGATCTCAGGGGGAAACTACTGCAGTACCTGCTCATCGACCCGTCGTAACAGCCCACCTCCCGGACCCAGACGCAGCTCGTATCGTCTTTCGTGGCGCTCCACCAACTGCTGTACGTGTCGGTATAGTGTATGCAAACGCAGCCATAGAATTTATCGATGCCGCCGGGTATGGCTGAGAAGCCGTATTCATCGGTACCGTTGCCTGATAACGAGTGGCCATCGCGGCCGCCGCAGTCAGGCCACCCGGTTGTTGTTTTGAGTTTTTGGCCGGCGATACCCCAATTATAACGGCCATTTTCCCTTTCTCTGCGCCGGCCGCCTACGGCCACCGCCAAGCTGTCCCAATCCGCATCGGTTGGCACCCGCCAGCCCGCCGGGCAGGCTTTCATCGCGTCATTCCAGCTATAGTACCGGCCGTATTTCTGACAGCCGGCCTCATATTCCCCTCTTCCTCCCGGCGTCATACAGCGCGATGCCAGCATATCATAATTCAGATTCTCGGCCATCCAGTTCAAGTTCCCGATCCTCACCGTACGGTACGTGTTTCCGTCCCGCGGATCAGTAAAAGTTGCACCGGCAGTATCCGGTATTGCCGCTGCGGCATCAGCAATTTTAACGGCAGCGCCCGCAGCGCCTTTCTTCCGTGCCGCCCCCTTTACGCACCGCAGCGAGAACGAGGCTGTTTTGCGGTAGTGATTCCTGAAGAGATCGTCGCTGTCTTCGTATATGCCCCGGCTCCAGGCGTGATTAGTATCTCCCTCCGTAGCGCTCCACCAGAAACTGCTGGAGCCGGTATTGCGCCACCAGAAACCGCCGGAACTGGCAGTGCGGTATTTCCAACCGGCGTTGCCGGGCAGGGCCGAGAAACCAAATTCGTCGGTGCCGTTGCCGCTGATACTGTCGCGGCTGCCGTACGGGATATGGTATTTCCAACCGGCTGTGGATTTAAGCTTTTTGGCGGCGCCTTCCCAATGCTCGCCATCCTCATCGCGCCGGCCGCCAACCGCCGCAGCCAATTTATCCCAATCTTCCTCACTCGGCACCCGCCACGCCGCCGGGCAGGCGTTCATCGCGTCATCCCAGTTATAGAGCCGCCCGTATCTGGTGCAGTTGGTATCGGCGTTACTATGGCACACCGAGCTGTCCGTTGCGAAATTGAGGTTCTCCGCCATCCACGTCTGAGAGCCGATTTTGACCGTCCGGTACGTCTTGCCGTCCCTTTTATCAATAAAACTCCCGCTGACAGCACCGGCAACCGCGCCATCCCGACGCACCGCACTTGTGACGCACCCCGCCGCGATTACCGCGAGGGCGAGGAGCGTTGCTGCGCGGATTTTCGGTTTTGCGGCCATATTGATAATATATATTACGGCATGAACCGGATACGGAAATTCCGCCGCGCCGGAAACGCCCTCCCGGCCGCAGCGGATTATTTGCCTTTGGGGGCGGCGCGATATATATTATGGCGGATTGGGGGACATCCGGCGGCTGCGGCCGTATAAGGTGAACTTTATTCTGATGGGGGAAAATTTGAGAACCGTTACACTCCTGTTGCTGATGTTATTGCTGTGCGGCTGCAATAAGAAAGATACCGGCCAAGGCAACGAGGGCGCCATCCCCCAGCGTAGCGATGATGACAGCGGCACTACCGTCGCGCCGGCAGGCGGCAGACTCGACGCATACTCAAGTAATGTATCGGAGGACGAAAACAACAAGAAAACACTTTCGAAGAAATTTGCCGAAGCGTGGGCAGCCGCCATGAGCGATACTGTTTTATCCGCGCTCCGTTTGGCCTTTGGCGGCGAAAGCGGTGAAACGGTTGACGCGATATATGCGATTATTAAAAAAGAGATGGATTTGATCGTAGAAAAATACACTTTTAGCGAACATGCGAGAGTCGGTTTCGCGATAAGGCATAAGGACAATAACTATATTACCGCGGTGTTTGACGGTTATATATATCCCGGAATTCCAGCCCCCGTGTATGAACCCCGCGTATTATGGCATATAATGGCAGATATTAAGAATAAGAAAAAATTGGCATTGAGCGATATCGTGAATATAGACGACCGGTTTGCGGAATTGGTATTCAAAGGGTTAGATGATGATTTGAGAAAGGACCATGAGTATGCTGCATTCATAAATGAATATATAGATTCTCATTATCCGGCGGAAAAACGGAAAGATATTTTGCGCGGGGCCTATGTTTACGCGGATGGGCTTACACCGAACATTACCAGCTGCTTTGACGCTATGGGACTGGTGACTTGTTTTTACGCCGGATACGGGGGCGACAGATTCAGATGCATCCGGCTGCCTTTAAGTACAATACGTACCACGGTAATACTGCCGGATTTTCCTGATCCGCCGGCACCGCCGTGCGGCGGAATCGCCGCCATAAAATCCAAGTACGGGCGCGCGCGGCTGCTGTTCGCCATGAGCGTGTTGTTGGAAAACAAGTTCAAGGATTTTTTTATCAGGAGGGACTCTCTTATTTATCATGACAGGTTTGATTTACATCGCCGAACGGAGGAGATCGCCGTTATGGAGCCGGTGGCGGTAGACTCGCTCCTGTGTGCCGTGAAGAGGATGAAAGGCGGCGAGGCAATGTTAGAGCGGCTCGGGCGCTGGTGCAGCGTATTCGGGATTATTGACTCTATGCGTGTTCGATTCGATGAGGAGGCTAATTTATGTTGTGAACACTATACCGTGCTGCTGAGCAACATACCGGTAATACGCCCGGTGCTGACGGCCATGGTTGATACCAACATCCGGGATGCGCACAGCTTCGCATCTTCGGAGATTACCAGCTTCTATTATGCTGTTTATACCCATCTCTCAGGGATGACGGACAAGGACGTGGCGGCTTTCCGCAGAACGCTGCTGGGTCTGTTAAATAAAAACAGGAAAAAATAGGCCGTCTTCCGCCCCATTGGCCGCCGGTGTTTATTTTAGCAGGTCTTTCAATAAAAACCGCAATGCCGGCTTTGGCTCTTCTTCTCCTTGCTCCGCGTCATCTCTCAAAAACAGGTTAATCCGCCCGTTTGATACCGTTACCTTTTCTACAGAAGGCCAGCGCAGCCTTTCCTGCATATCTGAAAAATAGACCCACCGGATTTTATCGCCTTTCCGCAGCAGCACGCCGTGGGCGGTCTGGTAAATGACGGCACCATCCGATACGGGTATCGTCAGAAAATCTTTAACCGGCTCCTTCCCCGGAATACTGTACGCAGGCCTTATAAGGTGATTATGCGCAAGATAGCTGATCAAAAGGCCCTTAGTATTTCTGGCAAGCAAGCTGTCCGCCTCCTCGGTGGGATAATATGATTTTATCCACTTAGACTGTGTTGTACCAAGTTTCGAAAAGTCCTGCGGAGAGATAACGGCGGCGTAACCACCAAATGTAGTGTCGAAATCAGCCATCTCCATCCATTCCCCCGGGGCTTTTTTTATGGAATTTTTTATTATATGCTTGATTTCTCCAAGCCCATTTTGTTTAAAAGGCTGTTCAAGTCGTACCTCTCCGTTATAAAAGAAGTTTAAAATCCTCTGACTGCAAACGTAGCCCGCATCAATTGCCGGGTCGAACGGCAACTGTATCATCGCCAAAAAGCTGCCTCTGTTGGCATAATAGAGAAAATAGTCCTTATACACTCCGTTTTGATCAAATATCCGCATAAACCCCGCCCCGTCCGCGTCTTTAACTACGACGCTGTCGGGGACGCCGTCGCAATCCACATCGACCTTTGCGGTAAAGGTAGATACACACTCGTACTTCCTTTTATCGGAACACTGATTGGCAGGATTGTCAAAATAACCGTACTCCGCCTGCGCGCCGTTCATTTGATCTTGCAAAGGCCCCGGCGCATGATTCACCTGATCCCGCAGGTGCTCCGGCATCTCCGCCACCCTGCCGAGCAGCCCCGGCAGCATGCCGTCCTCCACCGTCCATCCGTTTTCGCGCGTAAACCGTCCGCCTATCGTACCGTCGGCCCTGATTTTTTGGGCGGTTAGGTCTGCGCCGTTAAGCGCTTTCCTGTACGTGTCCACCTGCTTACCCGATGTATTGCCGCCGGCGTTTATTATCAGCCTCTCGTAAGCGGCATTGCCCGGCGATGATCCGTTGCCGTTGTCACCCTCGCCGGCCACACGCCCCAATTGGTACCAGTCGTCGCCAATGCCGGTTATATGGCTCGCCAGAGCGCGCACGGCTTTTACTTCGGGATTCAGCGCGGCGCACCTGATTACTTCGCTGTTGTTAACGCGCCCTATTACGCCGCCCACATAATCATCGCCGGTAACCGCGCCGGCGGAGTAGCTGCTGCTCACGCTGCTGTAGAAGGTAGCGTGCCCAACCAGGCCGCCCGTATATTTCCTCCCGTAAACAGACGCGGTTGAATAACTGCCGGCAATATGGCTGCCGCTGATGCTGCCCGCCAAACCGCCTACATCATCGCCGGCGCCTCGGACCGTGCCGGTGGAATAACAGTTGATTACACGGCTTCGCGGATCACGGTACCGCGTATCAAGAGACCCGGCCAAACCGCCTACATTGCCGGCGCCGCTGATATTCACGTTTTCAAGGCCAAGGTTCATCACCGTCCCCTGATTGATAATGCCGAACAGGCCGCTGTTATAATCACTGTCGCTGCGGTTGATGGTGAGGCTGCTTATAACGTGCCCGCCGCCGTCAAACACGCCGGCGAAATAAATCTCATAGGTCTTCCCGTTCCCGATCGGCATCCAGTTATCATACGCGGCGAGGTCGATATCCGCAGTCAGGATAACGGTCTTGCCTTTAAAATTATGCTTCTTAGGCCACCCAGCCCATGTCCCGTTTACGATATGCGCCAATTTTGCCAGTTCTTCCGCGGTGGAAACGGAATAGAGCGGCGCCGTGAGAAGATTAACCTCCATCAGCGGTACAGGCGTAGTACCCGCCACAGCCTCAACATACACCCAGTGCGCCAGCCCAACGGCGAGAATCAGCACGGTCAGAAGAATTATCTGTTTGTCTTTCATCAATGCTCCTTAACAGAGGCTAATGGGGCTGTCACCGAATTCAAATTGCCCTGCATAATTAAGTATATAATTTCCAAAGTTTTACGCATATTGTTATTCCACCCGCCTGTAAAGAAGGAATGAGTTGCTCAGCTTAATTACCACCGTGTCATAATTGAGAACTTCTATTACCCAAATTCTGCCATAGCATGTGAAAACTCTGTCAAAAAGGCGCGGAATTTCCGGGAACAGCATATAAAACTCACTGGTGTTGTGAGATATTTTTGCAGGCTCCATAGGCACGAATCCTTCTTCCTCTATTTTTCGCACTATAAACCCTGTTTTCATTTTATAACCGGCCAGTATATAATAATCTTTGCCGATTATGAAAATGTTATGGCTTGGGATTAACTCCCTTTTTATATTTTCTCTAACATCATCTTCCAGCCATGGATTTTCAATTCTGTCCAGTTGATATGTACCTGCAATGTCATGGATTGACAGAGGCCGGCTCTTCACTGCCGCACTGCCGCCGTTGTCCGGCGGGATGGGCCTGATACAGTCAAACTGATTCCATCCCTCGGCAGAACGATAGGCGTCAATACTGCCTTCAGGGACGTAGAAGCATTGCCGCTCCACGGCGGTTTTTCTTCCGAACGTATCGTATGTGTCTATTTCAGGCAATTGGGGCGGGAGCGGATTTTGTATGGTTATCGACACCAGGCCGGAGCAATCCATAAACGCCCCAAATCCTATAGACGCCACGCTCTTTGGGAGCGTGACGGACGTCAGGCCGGCGGCACCGGAAAAGGCCCTGGTCCCTATATGCTTCACGCCGTCCGGTATCGTGTACGCGCCGCGTCGCTCTCCCATAGGGTATTTTCTTTCCGCCGGATATTCTTTCAGCGTGTCTTTGGCTTTATTGAAGAGTACACCGTCAAGAGAACTGTACGCGGGATTGTCTTCGTGTACGGTTATGTATGCCAGGCCGGGGCCAAACGCTTTCTCCGCGATATTGGCCACGCTGGCGGGTATTGTTATTGACGTCAGGCCGGTACAGCCGGCAAACGCCTCGTGCCCGATATATTTCACGCTGCTTGGGATAAAGACGGACGTTATCCCGCTCAGGCCGGCAAACGCGCTGCGCCCGATATGCGTCACGCCGTCCTCAATAATCAGCGCGGTTATTGAGGAACGGTGATCGTGCCACGGAGGGTTTTTGCCCCGCTTCTCACCAAACAGATAATTTGTGGTCCAATCTTCTCCGTAAGCGTACATCGCCATCGCCCCCCTGCCTTTAAATTCAACGCCGTTGCGAAAGAGTTCTACCATAAACCACCACCCGGCCTTAACCCTGAGCGTCCCGTCTTCAGAGAACGAGACAAGCGTAGTGCCCGACCTCCACGTATTTTGGGGCAATAGAACGCCGGACGTAAATACCAGTACCGCAGCGACCGGAACGAGCGCCGCTGCCGCGATTACCGCGAGGGCGAGGAGCGTTTTGGGGCGGCGGATTTTTGGGGGGGCGGTCATGGAGGTAATATATATTATGGGTGGGGGGGTAAATGGGGATTTAGCGTTGTGTTGCTGTTGTAGGGGCGCGATTTATCGCGCCCCTACAACAGCAACACAACGCTAAACCGGATATTTAATAATATCAGCAAGATGTAACTGAAAACAATTATATTACTCCGTCGGGACGGGATATTTCATCACGAATGTCGCGGGGGAGCAGATGAAAGCGGAAATGTACCGGCGGGGGGTGGACTATAAGACAGCGTGTCAGAAACTACTGAGCCTGCTTGGTGAAGACAGGGAGATTTGGCTTCAAAACGATAATGATGGCGAAATCGCACGCTTGAGCAGGTCTTCTGTAGGAAAACTATTATCGAATGACGCCGTGCATAAATCAACAGGCAATGGCTTTACGCGGGAACAGCACTATGCGGCAGCATCCGATATTGATAGCTTGTTCACGAATTCATATAAAATTTGAAGCTATCCCGACAAAAGCGGTAACCCTGATGTATTCATGCACAGATTCGCGGCTCCTATACCCGTGAGGGGCGGAGTGGCATATATTACCGTGAAAGAGAGCCGTAAACACGGGAAAAGGATATACAGCGCAGAACTTATGGAAATAAAAAGGCTCGGTGGTATATTAGAAGAGGCGGGACAATGTCCCTTACGCACTTCCCCCGCACCGAGCCTACAATCACAAGTAAAGCCCGGTGGTATCTTGGCTGGCGAAAGGGTTAACCCTCCCGGACAGCCCGCTCCGAGCTTCTATATAGATAATATACGTAAATTGGAATCGAAAGTCAATACCCAAGACGAAAAAATTTGAGGTGCGGACCAAAAATGTAAGTTTAACTCGCAGGACGAGTTGGCGTATATTGTGGGCTGTTTGTATAATTTAATGACACGGTTTTTTGCAGGATTGGGCTGAACAAACCCGGATATTTAATAATATCAGCAAGATGTAACTGAAAACAATTATATTATTCCGTCGGGACAGGATATTTTATCGGGGGATGTATGGGGATAGACAGAAGTGGCGTAGTAAGTAGTCGTATCGCACGGGAAGAAAACGCGGTATCTATAGCGGCAAAAACCTCGCCGTCGTAAAAATAAAAACGCCCTCCCCGTACCGAGGGGGAAGGCCTGACAGCAACCACACCTCGCAGACAGAGGGCGATAAAACATTGGTCCCGCTTCAAGACGTCAAGCAAGCGTTTGACCATGCCAATACTAATAAGATAAGCTATTCCAAACCAAAAGTCAATACCCAAGACGAAAAAGTTTGAGGCGCGGGCGGAAATAAGTTTGAAAAGTTGATATTTCGCGGGCGGCAATGTATACTTAACAGTAGGGACAGGCGGACTGCGGGGGACGCTTTTGGTGGATTCGTTGACTGGTTGGGTTGGATGGATTATATGACGGTGTTTGATATAATGACAATTACGCCCGCGATATTCGCGCTAATCTGCGCCGCCGTTATGATGTGCGGGGTAGTTGGCACAATTGTGTTAAAGTGTTATGATAAGTCAGGCCACCTAACTCCTTATAAATCAATAGGTTACGTGCCCTCCCCCCCCCCCCCCCCCCCAATTTGCATTTAAAGGGCCGTACGAGGCTCATAGAGCCTCGTTATGCAAAAAATACCCATTTGAATACCCCCAAAAAACAAATGCCTTTAACGGGCCTCTGTGCGCGTTTTACGGCTATTTATCCCAAGAAAGGAATTATTAGATGATGAAGAAATTGACGCTGATTTCAGCCGTGCTTGCCTGCGCCCTGTGCACCGCCCCGGCCCTCGCCCAAGACCTGCCGCCCATAGCGGTGTACGTTACTGGTGATGTCCCCGATAACGAGAAAAAGGCGTTTGGGACCATCATGCTGTCTACCCTCGTCAACAGTGGGAAGTACCGGGGCATCGAACGCTCCGAATCGTTCCTCGCCGAGGTAGACAAAGAACACGTCAAACAACGCAGCGGGGCTATTGACGACAGCCAAATCAGCGCGTTGGGAAAACAGTTCGGCGTTAAGTACATCTGCGTCGCCGACATCACCAAAGCGTTCCGCGCCTACCACGTCTCCGCCCGCATCATAGACGTGGAAACCGCCGAAGTCCCGTTCATCGGCGAAACATCGAGCCCCCTGAAAACGATGGACGACCTCAAGGACGCGTCCGACAAAGTGGTTGAAAGTATGTTCGGCGGCGGAATAGTACCGCGCAGAAAGAAAACCGGCATGAGCATTGGCGTGGGCGGATTGCTGTCTACCGACTTTGGCGGCGGGATAAAGTGGAACTCGTCTGGCGGTATGGTCGAAATGCCGTACTACGGCGGCGGGGCGTACCTCTTCTTAGACTACAAATACGCGCAGGTATCGGTCGCCTACTCCACCGGCGGCGGCAAGTGGGACAGCCCCAACGTACACCCCGACAGCCTGTTCGATATGTCGCGCTCGTCCGTGAGCATTGGCGTGTTCGGGAAGTACCCGTTTGCGTTCGGTGAGTTTGGAAACATACGGCTCTATCCCTTACTTGGCGCAGATTATGAATTGTCTATTGCCGGGCAGCTTTTGCGGTCTAACGGGAGCAAATATGTATTCGGCAGCGGCGACAAGCGGCACGAGCAGGCGGGCGATTTGAGCGCGCTGTGGTTCAAGTTTGGCGGCGGGGCCGATTTTGACGTTAGCGACGCAATCTACCTGCGCGGGGAACTGCTGTACGGTATTAGGACGGCGAATAAGTTTGAGAATGACGGCGTAAAGGAGAGCACCGACCCGGGAACATCTACCGAGACACGGCTTGGGCACGGGCTTACGTTTCGGGTTGGGGCGGGGATGAAGTTTTAAAATTAAGATGTTGAGTTGAAAAACAAATGACATTAACCAATTAATCGGAGGATATTGTGATGAAATTGAAATCTGTTTTGAGGATGCTTTGCGCTGGAGCGGTTGTTGCGGTTGTGGTGTTTTCGGGGTGCGGGGATGATGGGATGAGCGGGGAGAGCAGCGGGGTGAATGATTTTTTAAGCAGGTTCAGCGAGAGTTCGGATGGGGGTACTGTTATTGTAGAGTGTGGCGATTACGGCTACTCGCTGGCGGCAGATGTTAATCCCCCACATGGTGGTACGCTCTCCGTAACCGAGGGTATTTGCTATTCCCCCGGTACGGCGGTCAATATAACGGCAAGACCAAATACCGATTACGTGTTTAGCGGTTGGACGGGTGCGAGTACGTCCAATGATACTACTACGACAATCACTATGAATGGCAATCGGACGCTGACCGCTAACTTCATTAAGCCTACTGTAAATCCCTCAAATGGCGGGATTGTAACTACATCAGGCAATACGGCAACGGCAACATCAAATACCGATTACGTGTTTAGCGGTTGGTCTGGTGCGTCAACTTCCAATAGCACCATGATAACATTCATCAATAACAGCAACCACGAGACGCTGACCGCCAACTTTATTAAGATGAACGTTAATCCTCCCAATACAGGTACTGTAACATCTGTAGGCAATAGTGCGACAGCAACACCAAATGCCGGTTATGCCTTTATCGGTTGGTCTGGTGCGGATACGTCCAAAAATACCACGGTAAGTATTACTACGAACAGCAATCAGACGCTGACAGCTAACTTTGGATACCGTCTGACTATTGTCCAAAATTTCCTTGTAGGTTATTATACCGTCGGTACCGTTACTGGCGCGGCGGTTTACGATGTCAATACACCGGCCAACATAACAGCTACATCCGCAGCAGGATATACGTTCATTAATTGGACGCTAACGAGCGGTACGGCAACATTCGCCAACGGGAATAATGCGGTCACAACGGTTACATTGGGTTCAAACGCGACTATTTCGGCCAATTTCAAACAAGTAAGCGGTACTTTTACTGATACTCGCGATGGCACGACTTATAGATATGTAGGAATAGGTAATCAAATCTGGATGGCAGAGAATTTGAATTATAGCGGTGATGATAATAATGTAGGCGCATGTTACAATAATGCGCCCGACAGTTGCGCCAAGTACGGCCGTCTTTACAACTGGGCAACGGTAATGAACGGGGCATCAAGTTCAACATTGAGTCCCAGCGGGGTTCGGGGAGTTTGTCCTTCCGGGTGGCATGTGCCGAGTGATGCGGAGTGGACGACTTTAGTGAGATATATTGATCCTCGTGCGGTGGGGGATTGGGATAATGATGCAGGAACGATATTGAGGTCTACGACGGGTTGGTATGATGACAATAACTACTATATTCCTAGTACGGACGATTTCGGCTTTTCGGCCCTTCCCGCTGGTCAAGCCTTTGGTTATGTCAACGAAACGGGCTTCCATGGCTCATCATTAGGTGTCGGCGAAAGAGGCTTATGGTGGACATCTACGACAACAGGGAGTAATTCTGCTGTCAATCGGTTGATGCCGGGTGTTAATAAATATGTGGGCAGAGAGAGCCGATCACTCTCAGAATGGATTTCGTTGCGTTGTGTTCAAGATTGAGTGTGCCGTGCGATAGCAAACTAATCGCATGGCGCGAGCCAGACAATTTTATAAACTTTCAGGCTGCGGAAAGGTGGTGAAAAATACGGCAGCAGTGTGGCAGCAGTAAATGTTGTATCCAATATTGAACTAACCCGAGGCAATCCGCCCCGGAATAACTGCGCTATATTAGCGCAACAACCATTAAAAAAGGAGTGTGCAGTATGAGTTCCGAAGATGTCATCTCACAATGTCCAGAGAATATTGCTAAACTGGTCAAAGATATAATGAAGCAGTTTGATCCGAGAACAGCAGGCGTTAATGACCCTATTGACCACAGATGGTTCAATACAAAATTTCTTCCAAGTTTGAACCAACTGGAACGGGATTTGGTCAATCCGGCCCTCGATTACCTTATAAGCAATGATGTCATAGTAGAGGGCAAGAGTGGAAATGGTGACAAATGGTGGTTTTTAACTAAAAACGGGTTAGGCTTGGTTCTGCGATTGCAAAAGGGCTAAAAACAGTAAAAAGGTACCGTCTAAACGTTTAGAAAGCCCCAAATAGCCAAAAAAGGGCCGTAAAAACGTTTAGAAAGTACCAAATACGCAAAAAAGGCACCGTCTAAACGCTTAGAAAGCCCCAAAAAGCCAAAAAAGCGCCGTAAA
>Ga0209755_10003741_pt1 | contig 18691 bp, 16 predicted proteins | sample TergutCo191P1_FD_187301 | JGI IMG/M metagenome (GOLD analysis project Ga0209755, IMG submission 187301) | Cornitermes sp. P1 segment gut microbial communities from Petit-Saut dam, French Guiana - Co191P1 (SPAdes) (version 2) | ecosystem: Host-associated > Arthropoda: Insects > Digestive system...
GAGGACAGGCGTGAAGCGGCGGCCTTGCCCGGCGCTTCACGCCATGGCGAAAGCCCCCGGAATCGAAAGCTGTATTGGCGTACACCCGCGCGTCGCGCGGAGCGTTTCGATCCGGGGGGCTTTGCCGGCGTATTCGCATCAAGGGGAGAAATCAAGATGATCACGGCGAAAATTAGAAGAGCGCCCGCGATCCGCGCGGCGGCTCGCGCGGCAGTGGCGATTTGCGCGGCGCTGGCCGAACAGGCAAGGATGAGTGCGTAACGGAAACAGGGGCTTGTCAAGGGAAAATATTGAAAGATTTCCCTTGACATAAATCATAGGAGTCACTAAAATCTGTAGCGTCGCTGGCTGCCCGCCTGCACTGCCCTGGGTGTGCAGTTCTGTACTCCTCCAGCGTGACAAAGCTGCCATGGTTCTGGTCGTATTCCCTGCTGCCTTCGGCGATAAGCTCCAGGTACTCTTCCGTCAAATCGGATTCGATGGCGAAATCCAGTTCGGCAAGGTCTGCCAGAAGCGGCCGCAGCGCGACAAGGCGAACTTGGCCTGCATTTACCGCTTCCCGTCCAGCAGCCAGTCGAGCAGGTTGCGCTGGATTATGCCGTTGTGGCTGGCGCGGAAAGGGGTTTCGTCCAGGGTTAGGATGAACTTGGGGTGGTTGTCTTGGATTTGCGCGAGGGGGGCGAGCTTGCGGGCGAGGGCAGCTTTGTCATGCGCGCTTGGGACGACCTGGAAGTACGCTTGACCGATGCCGCCGGCACCGAAGCCAGAACTGCGGCTGCCGTTGTCGTTGCCGCCAGCGCCGCTGTGGGAATTGCCGCTGCCGCCAACGCTTCTAACACCGCCGGCGCTGATTCCGCCGCTGCCGATGCCGCCGACGCTGGAACTGCCGCTGTCGCCGAAGCCGAAGCCAGAACTTCCGCTGGCGCCGCTGCTGCCAGCACCGACGCCGGAACTGCCGCTGCCGCCAGCACTTCTAACACCGCCGGCGCCGCTGCCGCCACCGATGCCGCCAACGCTTCTAACACCGCCGGCGCCGCCGGCTGCTGCGGGGAGCGGCCAGAAGGCGGCGAAGCTGATTTCCTCGCGGCCGTATTTGCCGATGCAAACTTGAAAGCCGCGGCGCAGGAGCTCTAGGTACACGACGTTTTCGAGATGGCTGGCGAGGCTCGCGGCGCCGGGCTCCAGGAGCAGGTTTCGCAGGCCGGGGTCGGCGATGTAATACTTGCCCAGCGTTTTCAGGTGCTTGCCGGCCTTGATGTCGAAGCGCCCTGCGTGGCTAAACACGAAGGCGGCGCTGAGCGCCTTCATGTAGGCCTCCACTGTGTTGGTCGAGATTTTTCTGCCGCCGGCGCTGATTGCCGCGCCGATTTTTTTAGAGCTTAGCGGGCGGCCGGCATGCAGGCTCATCAGCCGCGCGACTTGCTCCAGCAGGGGGATGTCGCTTATGCCGGGCTGGCGAGCCGCGTCCTTGAGCAGCGCCGCGCTGTAGATGCCGTCCACGCAGCGCCGGGCGAGGGCGGGGTCGGCGCCGAGGAGCGCCGCGAGGGGGAAGCCGCCGGCGCTGAGGTAATTATTGAAGGCTTCCTGGCGAATGTACCTTTCCGCCTGCGCCTTTTGCCGCGGAAGGCGCTGGGCGCCCATGTGCTTGGCGGCGCCGGCGGGAAAGGCCGCGCCATGCAGGCCGGCGCCGCCAAGGTCTGCTCCGTCAAGCCCGGCGCCGCGCAGGCCGCTGCCATGCAGGCCTGCGACGTAGTCGGCGACGTAGTCGGCGCCGAGCGCGCCCATTCCCCTGGCCTTGGAAAAAAGCAAATACTCTGCGAATGAGAGCGGCAGGACCCGGATTTCGACTTGCGGCGCCACGGAAAGGCCGGCGGCGGAGGTGGAAACGTAGAGGTCGACCTGCTTTTGCGCCAGCAGCGCGGCGGCGGCTTTTTCGCACTGCGGGCATCTTTGCGCCTCGTCGATGAAAACGTAGGTGAATCTGCCGGGGCAAAGGCGCTTTTTTATGTGGCTGTACAGCGCCCGGAAGTCCAGGAGGGGGGCGCTTTCCAGGGCTTCCAGGTCGACGAAGACGATTTGCGAGTCGCCGGCGCCGGAGCGCTTGAGCCAGTCGATGTACATTGCCAGCAGCGTTGTTTTTCCGCTGCCCCGGACGCCTGCCAGCACTTTTGCCGGCGGCTTTTCCCGCCACTTGGCCAGCCTGCCGAGGCATTCCCTCTGAATCATTGCCCCAGTGTAGCGCGCCGCGGGCCGGATTGTCAAAGTTTTTTCCGCTTCGGGAAAAAAAGCGCTGCCAGCGCAGGTTGTTTCCGAATCGGGAGAAAAATTTTGCGGCGCCGCTGCGGGCAGCGCGTGAGGCAGCGCGTGAGGCAGCGCGTGAGGCAGCGCGCTGAGCGCGGCGCACTGCGCGGCGCACTGCGCGGCGCACTGCGCGGCGGCTTGCGCCTGCTCTTCTCCGGCGGTGCAAATGTTGCCTTTAACGGCGCCGTTTGTTACTACATTGGCGGCGGTCGGCGGCCGGGGTTTTGCTTTTTTGAGGGCCGCCGGCCGTTTTTGCGGGGAGCCGGGCCGAATTTCGGCGCGCTTCCGCGGAAAAGGCCGCGTTTACCAAGATTTAACCTTTGGTTTAACCGCTGTTTAGCGCGCTGCGCTAGCTTTAAGATGCAGGGGCCGCCAGTGGCGCGCTCCATGGGCCGCCATCCGATGCGATTTTGAAGCGCGGGCTGCACTTTCGGGGCCTTTTGCTTTCAGGGCCGCTCGCGCCGGCTTTTTTCGCGGCGGCATTGCTCAGGAGGATTAAATCTATGTATCATGGAACCATGACCGCGAGAGGATTTCACAGATGAGCCTTCCCCGAACCCGCGGCATCAGCGCCGGCGCAAGCAGCGGCGCGAATAGCGGCGCCGCCGCCGGCGGGCGCGCCGGGGCGCTGCTGGCGGCGGCGCTTTTCTTCGGCGCTGCTCTGGTCGGGCCGCTGTTCGCTCAGGCCGGGCCGCAGGGCGGCAATGAAGCAGTCGGCGTGCTGGGCGCTGGCGGCGCGCAGCCGGCGCCGGCCGAAGGGCAGGGCGGCGCGGGCCCGAGGCTTTTGGGCCCGAACGAGGCGGTCGAGATGGCCATTCGGAGCAACCTGGGCCTGGAGGCGGCGCGGATCGGCCTGGGCACTTCGAGGCGCGCCGCGGATCTCTCGTGGAACCAGTTTGTCCCGGAGATGATGGCTTCCGGCTCGCTGATGCGGCTGAACAACGTGCCTCCCGGAATGGGCGACATGATGGGGCCGCTGTTCGAAATGATTATGCCGCCAGGCGCTCCCGCGCCGAATTTCCCCCCAAACCCGCAGTGGCTGCTGGCCGGCAGCCTTTCGGCGACGCTGAATTTCAGCTTTGCCATGCTCGCGGACATGAGCCGGCTGCGGCTGGATCACGAAAGGGGGCGCATCTCCTACGCGAACGCCAGGGCGCAGCTTGAGCGCGACATCCGAAAGGCCTATCACAACATTCTGCTGGTGCAGGAAAACATAGCGCTGCTCCACGGCAGCCTTGAAAACGCCGACAGGCAGGTGCAGATAGCGCAGGCGAACTTCAACGCTGGCCTGGCGCCGGAGCTGACGCTCTTGCAGGCGCAGGTCGGCCGCGAAAACCTGCGGCCCATCATCGACCAGGCTGAGGGCGGGCTTCGGCTTTTGATGATGCAGTTTGCGATGCTTCTGGGAATGCCGCACGGCGAGGACTTTGCGCTGGCGCCGGTCGACACGGCCCTTCAGCCGATTCCGCTGGACACGGCGGAGCTGATCAGCAGGACGGCCTCCGGCAACCTGGACATTCAGGAGCTGCGCCAGGCCATTCTGGTGATGCGAAGCGGGCGGCAGGCGATGCGCCTGGGGCTTTACACGCCGTTTCTTTCCCTTGGATGGAACGCCGACCCGCTGTTCAGGGGCCTTTGGGGCGAGAGCCTGACCAACAGGGATCTGTGGATTCAGCAGTCCGGGGGCCTGCGCTTTACTGTCGGGTTTCGGCTGAACGGGCTTTTGCCGTTCGGCGCCGAGCGCCAGGGCCTTCGCGCCCTTGAGGATCAAATCAGGGCCGCCGAGATTGGCCTGGCGCAAATGATTCGCGGGACCGAGATTCAAATCCATAACCTGGTGCTTACGCTGGAAAGAATCAAGCTGACGATGGATGCGCTGGAGCAGACAGTGGCCCTCGCCGAGCGCTCGTTTGCGCTTGCCGAGCAGGCCTACAGCGCCGGCCTCGTCGATCTTTTTCAGGTGCAGAACGCGGAGCTTTCCCTTCGGCAAGCGCTCGTCCAGCTGCACGAGCAGCAGTTCAATTACCTCAACGGTCTTATTGACCTTGAGTACGCGCTGGGCATCCCGTTCGGGACGCTGACCGCGGGAAGCTTTTAACAGAGAGGAGCAGACGATGAATGCAAAAGCGAAGGCGTTCCTGCCGGCACTTGGCACGCTGGTGGTTGGCCTTATACTTGGGGGCTTTGTCTTTGGGGGCGGCGGCAGCGGCGATTACGACGAGGACGGCGAAAGGCGGCAGGGCTTCCTGAGCAGGCTTTTTAGCCGGGGCGCCGGCGATGAGGAAGAGGAAGAGGGCCCGGTTTTCGCGGTGAACACAATCGCCGCGGCGCAGGGCTCGATGCGCGACTTCATCGGCGTTTCCGGCGACGTTCTGGCCAGCTCCATGGTGGACGCTTTTGCCGAGACGCCTTTGGCGCGGGTCGAGCAGGTTTTCGTCACCATCGGGCAGCATGTGACAAGGGGCCAGGCCATCGCGACGGTTGACCCTTCGCGGCCGGGCATGACGTTTCAGCTCAGCACGGTGACGGCGCCGGTCAGCGGGACCATCGTGGCGCTGCCGGCGCAAATCGGCATGACGATCACCCAGGCCGTGCCTCTGGCGCGGATCGCCAGCGGCAACACGCTGGAAATTCGGCTTTTCGTGGCGGAGCGCTTCATATCGCGAATGGCGCTGGGCCTTCCCGCCGAGATCACCCTGGCCGCCTGGCCGGGCGAGGTTTTCTACGGCACGATCACCGAGCTCGCCCCGACCATCGACCCGATTTCGCGCACCATGGAAGTGCGCGTGCAGGTGAGCGCGCGCGCGTACAGGCTGCGCTCCGGAATGTTTGCCAACGTCCGGCTGATCACCGAGCGCAAGGACAACGTGGTGAAAATCCCGTCCTCGGCGCTGGTTACCCGGCTCGGCAGCCATTACGTTTACGTCGTCGAGCCTGACCCGGAAAACCCCGAGCGCAATGTCGCGCGCCGGCGCAGCATCGTCACGGGAATCGTTTCCGAGGGAATGCTGGAAGTCCAGAGCGGCCTGGCGCCAAACGAGGAAGTCGTCGCCAGGGGGCAGACCATGCTGGAGGACGGCGTTCGCGTCAACGTTATCGAGAGGATCGAGCCGATCGGCGGATAGCCCGGCGCAAAGGAGTGTGAGCAAATGCTTGTAAAGTCAGTCGTCTCGCGGCCAACCACGGTTGCGATTATTTTTTCCCTGCTGGTCGGCCTGGGCGTTTTTTCGCTGGTGAACCTTCCTGTGGCGCTTTTCCCGGACATGGACTTTCCGTTTCTGGTTGTCTTCACAGGCTATCCCGGCGCCGGGCCGGAGGAAGTGGAGCGCAGCGTCACCCGCCCGCTGGAGGCGGCGCTGGCCGGCACGTCGAACCTGGAGCGGCTGACATCCTCGTCGTCGTCGGGCTTCAGCATGGTGCTGATGGAATTTACATTTGGCACGGACTTGACGGCGGCCTCGCTGTCGGTCCGAGACTCGCTTGAGCTAATCAGGCGATTCATGCCGACCGGCGCGGACACGCCGACGATTTTCCAGTTTGACATGTCGATGATCCCGATTATGGGCCTCATGGTGACCGGCAACCGCAGCGCGGAGGAAATCCGCGAAATCGCCGAAAACACCATCGTCCCCCGAATCGAGCAAACCCCCGGCATTGCCACCGCGAACATCAGCGGCGGGCGCGAAAGAATCATCCGCGTGGAAATTCCGCAGAACAGGCTGGAGGCCTACAGCCTCACCGTCACGGAAATCCAGCAGATGATCGCCATCCAGAACATCCAGGCCAACATCGGAACCATCACCGAGGGCGGCCTTTCGTACATTCTCACCACGGTGGGCGAGTTCGCCTCGCTGGAGGAGCTTGAGAACACGGTCATTTCCTTCAGGGGGGGGGGGCTTGTCGGCACGGCGTTCGAGCCCCCGCGCCGGGTGTTCCTGCGCGACCTGGCCGACGTGCGCGAATATTTCCGCGACGAAACCAACATCGTTCTGGTCAACGGCGAGCCCTCGGTTATGCTGATGGTTCAGCCGCAGGGCGGGGCAAACGCCGTGCAGGCCGCAAACGAGCTTCGCAGCCGGCTTGACAGAATTTTCGCGGAAGTCCCGGGCGACATCGGCTGGACGGAAATGTTCAATACCACTGACGTGATCGAAAACTCGCTGGCGCAGGTGACGAACACCGCGGTTTCCGGCGCCGTTCTCGCGGTCGTGTTTCTGTTCATCTTTTTGCGCTCGTTCAAGTCCACGTTCATCATCGGCCTGTCCATCCCCATCTCGGTTCTGATCACGTTCATGATGATGTACTTCGCCGGCCTCACCCTCAACCTCATGACCATGGCCGGCCTGGTGCTGGGCATCGGCATGCTGATTGACAATTCCATTGTCATCCTGGAAAACATCTACCGCTACCGCGAGAAAGGCGCAAAGCTGAAGCCCGCGGCCATCCTGGGCACCACCGAAATGGTAAAGGCCATCACCGTTTCCACGCTGTCAACCCTGTGCGTGTTTCTTCCCCTGATGATGTTCTCCGACATTCTGGGGATGACGGGCGAGCTTTTCATGGGCCTGGCCTTCACCATCGCCATTTCGCTCGGCGTTTCGCTTTTCACGGCCGTGTTTCTCGTGCCCGTGCTGGCCAGCCACTACCTGCCGCTGGTCACGCGCAAGCAGAAGCCGCTCAAAGGCGCTCTGGCAAGAGTCGACGCGCAGTTTGAGAGGTTTTTCGTCGCGCTGGACAACGGGTACCGCCGGCTTGTCAACAGAATTTTGCGCAGGAAAACCGTCGTCGTGATTTCGGTGAGCCTGGTTTTTGTCGGCAGCATTGCCATGATTCCGGTCGTTGGCTGGGAGCTCATGCCACCCTTCGAGGACGACAACGTCGTCGTGCGGGCGACCCTTCCGGTGGGCACCCCGCTGTCGTACACCGAGGAGGTTCTTCGGCAGTTCCAGACGATTGTCGAAAGGGAAATCGAGGGCTTCAGCGACCTCATCATCCAGGCCGGCGGCGGCGGCATGGCGGCCATGTTCGGCGGCGGCGCCAGCGCAAACTCCGGCACTTTGCGCATGAACCTGCCGCCGTTTGCGCAGCGCGTCCAAAGCGCCACGCAGATACAGGACAAGCTGCGCCCGTTTTTCCACCAGTTTCCGGACGCTGAATTCTCGTTTGACGAGGGCAACGCCGGCATGGGCGGCAACCCGGTGGAAATCATAATCCGCACCGAGGACACCGCGAGGGGCTTTGTTCTGGCGAACCGAATCGCCGAGCTTCTGGCGGAGAGAATTCCCTACATCACCGAGCCGCAGATCGACCTGACGGACGGCCTTCCGCAGATCGAGCTTGTCATCGACCGCAGCAGGATGTACGCGCTGGGCCTTAACACCATGGTGGTGGGCAACGAGCTGCGCGCCGCGGTGGACGGCATCACGGCCACCAGGTTCCGGCGCGACGGCAACGAGTACGACGTGGTGCTAATCCTGGCCGAGGCCGACCGCAACAGCCGGCCGGCGCTGGACAGCCTTTTCGTCAACAGCCAGCTTGTCGGAGGCCGCGTTCCGCTTTCCAGCTTCGTCAGCTTTCAGGAAGGCACCGGCCCCCTCACCATCAACCGCGAAAACCAGGGCCGCGTCATCCGCGTCACCGCTGGCTCGAGGCCCGGCGCCAGGATGAACGTAGTGCAGGAGCAGGTCGAGCGCATCATCAGAACCGAGATAGCGCTGGAGGACGGCGTCGTTATAGACTTCGGCGGCGATCACGCCGAAATGGCGGAAATGGCCATAAACTTCGTGCTGATCGCGGTGGTGGCCATCTTTCTGGTGTTCGGCGTGATGGCCTGCCTGTTCGAGTCGTTCCGCGATCCGTTCATAATAATCTTCACAATCCCGCTGTCGATGATCGGCATCGTCCTGATTTACTTCGTCACCAACACGCTGCTGAACGTGCTGGCGCTGGTCGGGCTTTTGGTGCTGGTCGGCGTCATAACCAACAACGGCATAGTGCTGGTTGACTACACCAACCTGCTGCGCAAGCGCGGCTATTCCCTGCACCAGGCCTGCGTCGAGGCCGCCGGCACCCGCCTGCGCCCGATTCTGATGACCACGCTCACCACCGTCGTGGGCCTGGCGCCCATGGCCTTCTGGCCCGGCGAGGGCTCGGAGCTTACGGCGCCCATCGGCAAGACCGTTCTGGGCGGCCTTTCCGTCGGCACCCTGATGACGCTGTTCCTCATGCCGACGATTTACTACATCGTCAACAAAAAATCCGACGAGCGCGCCGCGAAGTTTGCGGCCAGGCGCGAAAGGATCGCGGCCGGCGAAAAGCGCCAGAAAAAAGACGCGCTGGGCCAGGTGGCCGCGGCCGGAATCGCCCTCAGCGCCGTTGCGGGCGCTGCCGGCAGCGCGATTAGCGGCGCAACTTTTAATTCGGAGGCTGATCTATGATTCGGGTCGAAGTAATCGCCAACCGCTCCGTCGAGGAAAACATCCTCGACGCGCTCAAGCACGAGAATGCCGGCAAGTTCTACACCAAGTACCCCAGCATTCTGGGAGTCGGCAGCTCCGGCCCGCGCATGGGCGACGCGATCTGGCCGGAGGAAAACTTCATCTTCGTGTTCTGGTGCGAGGAAGACGAGGCCCGCGCCATCGAGCGCGCCGTGGTCTCTGTAAAAACCAAGTTCCCCAACGAGGGGATCAAAATGTTCTCGCTGCCCGGCGGGCAGATGCACGGCAGCGCTGGCGGGGAAGGCGAGGAATAGCGCCGGCGGCAAAGCCCTGGGGAAAACTGCCTTCAGGGTCGCCGGCGGGTGGCTTTCTGGCATTTGCGCGGGTTTTGTCTTGACGCCGCGGGCGGCAGGGGGTATAATAGTGCCATGAACTTGAAGTCGGTACTCACGGAAGACACCGTGTGCCTTCACTTGAAAGGCAATACCAAGAACGAGATTATTAGCGAGCTGCTTGACATACTCATCCGGGCGGGGAAAATCTCCGACAAGGAAGCTGCCTTGACCGCCGTTATGAACCGCGAACAGAAAATGTCCACAGGAATGAAGCACGGCATTGCCATTCCCCACGGGAAAAGCGCCTGCGTGAGCGACTTGGTCGCCTGCATCGGGGTTTCCGACAATCCGGTGGACTTTGACTCCCTTGACGACGAGATGTGCAGAATCTTCATCCTCACGCTTTCCCCGGTGGAAAAGACCGGCCCGCACTTGCAGTTTCTTGCAGAGGTGAGCCAGCTTTTCAAAAGCGCGGAAAAGCGAAGGGAAATCATAAACGCAGACTCAGCGCAGACGATTATCAGGGTCCTTTCCGAGTAGCGGCCGCCGCCGCCGCTATGAAGCCCATGCCCATTGAACTGCTGGCCCCGGCGGGGTCGCCCGAGGCGCTGGACGCTGCCATCGGGGAAGGCGCTGACGCGGTTTACCTTGGCCTGAAGACTTTCAACGCGCGCATGAGGAGCGCGAACTTCACCTACGCGCGCTTTGAGGCTTCGCTGCGGGCGCTGAGGCGGATGGGGAAGAGGCTCTACGTCGCGGTGAACACGGTTTTCGAGCAGCGCGAGGCGGACCGCATGTACCAGCTTTTGCGCTACCTTTCGGCTCTGGGGCCGGATGCGCTGATTGTCCAGGACTTCGGCGTTTTGGCGATGGCGCGGTCGCAGTTTCCGGCGCTGAAGCTGCACGCTTCGACCCAAATGAACATCGCCTCGGGCAAGGGCTGCAACGCGCTTTCGCGGCGCGGCGTTTCCCGGGTGGTGCTGGCGCGCGAGCTGTGCCTTGACGAGCTGCGCTCTATACGCTCAGAGACAAATGTGGAGCTGGAGGTTTTCGCACACGGGGCGCTGTGCGTGAGCGCTTCCGGGCTGTGCCTTTTTTCCAGCTTTCTGGGGGGCAAGTCGGCAAATCGCGGGCTTTGCGCCCAGGCCTGCCGGCGCCTGTACCGAAAGGGCGAAACGGAAAGCGGCTACTACTTCAGCCCCGCCGACCTGCAGTTGCTGGAGCGCCTGCCCGATCTGGCTGGCGCCGGGATAAATTCGGTCAAAATCGAGGGCCGCATGAAAAGCGCCGAGTACGTTGGCGCCGTTGTGTCGGCCTACCGCCGAGCGCTGGATGCGATCGCCGAGGGCGGCGAGGAAAGAATCCGGCGCAGCATAGCGGACGGTCAGCGAATCCTGCGCGGCGACTTCGCCCGAAGCAAGACGGCGTTTTATTTTGACGAGGCATTTTCGGCCGAGCCGGCGCTGGGAGCGCTGGGAGCGGAGCCCGAGCCATTCGAGGCAGGCTTGGAAGCCGAGCCGGAAGCGCCGGGCCTGGAGCCCGAGCCGTTCGAGGTAGGCCCGGAAGCCGAGCCGGAAGCGCCGGGCCTGGAGCCCGAGCCGTTCGAGGCAGACCTGGAAGCCGAGCCGGAAGCGCCGGGCCTTGAGCCCGAGCCGTTCGAGGCAGACCTGGAGCCGGAGCTGCCTGAGGATGGGCAGGGCTGGGCGGATGGCGGCGTGGACTGGCTGAACCCGGCGCAGGACGGCGGCACGGGGATAAGCCTCGGCGCTTTGCTCAGGGTGCAGGGCAGGGACGGGCAGCGCCGCGGGCTTGTTTCGGCGAGAAACTGCGCCGGGCTGCCGCCGGCCGTTGGCGACTCGGTTCGCCTGCACAAAAGCGACGATTCCGCGCGGGCGGCGCACAAGCTGCAGCACGCAGAGGACGGAAAGGGCGGCTGCTGGATTTCCATTCCCGACGGCTTCGATCTCGGCGACCGCGTCTACCTAATCCAAACCCGCAGCCTGGCGCGGCGCTACAGGCCCGTGGTTGCCGGCGACGCAAAAGGCGGGCGCGGCCCCGGCCACGAGAAAGCGCCGGTACCAACAGTGGCCATCGGCGCCGGCCATTCGGGCGGGTCTGCGGCAAAAGGCAGCGCTGCGCCTAAGCAGGCGGCGCCTAGGCAGGACTCGCGCGGCCAGACTCGCGGGCAGCAGGCGCATGGAAAGCAGGCCGCGCAAAAGGCCGCGCCTAGACAGGCGGCGCCAAAGGCGGCCCGCGCCGGCGGCGCCTTTCCGGAGGGGCTTTACGTGGCGGTGTCGCGCGTCGAGGACATGTACGTCGCGCAGTCGTCTCGCCCCGCAAAAATAATTCTCGAGCTAAACCGCAAAACAGCGCGGCGCATTTTTAGCAGCGCCGAGGGCATGGCCCCCCCCCTGCCGTTCAAGCCAGCCGACACCATCCTGGCGCTGGATCCATTTTTCCCCCAGGCCGAGGCGCAGGCGCTCAGCGCCGAAATGCCCGCGCTTGCCGGCTGCGGCTACCGCCGGTTCATGGCAAACAATCCCGGCCACTTCCCGCTTTTCAAGGACTTCCGCAACGACGTCCAAATCATCGCCGGCCCTTGGCTCTACGCCTTCAACGCATGGGCGCTGTCGTTCACCGCGTCGCTTGGCGCCGAGGGCTTCGTCTCGCCGCTGGAAAACAGCCGCCAAAACCTCGAGCGCACCCTCAGCGCCGACCCGCGCCTGCGCGAAAGGTTTTTCATCCCAGTCTTTGCCTACCCGCCGCTGTTCCGCATCCGCGCAGACCTGGGGAAGCAGTACGGCTTCAAAGTTTTTTCGGACAGCAGGGACGAAAGCTTCCTGCTGGCGCACAGCCCCGAAGGCTCGCGCGTCTTCCCCGCAAAGCCCTTCTCAATAATCGACAAAATCTCGTTCCTGCAAGACTCGGGCTTCCGGCGCTTCATCGTCGACCTCAGCGGCCTCCCCCTCAAAAAAACGGACTACAAAGACCTGATGTCCTCGATCAGCAAAGGCATCCCCCTGCCCGACGCCCGGCGCTTCAACTGGAAAGACGGCTTCTTCAGCGAGGAGCGCCCCAGCCTTGAAACAAGCGCGCCGCATCGCTAAAATGAGCCCATGGTTTGGATATTTTTCCTGATCCTGTTTCTCGTCGTCGTCGGCCTTTTGGTTTTCAACGCCATTGCGCTGACATTCATGTCCGCCGGCGGCTTCCTTCGCGCGATTTTTGGCGGCAAAAAGAAACGGAAAAGCCAGCCGCCGCCCCCGAGCAAAAAGTACAGCCACGGCGCCGAAGAGGCAGAGTATGAAGTCATCGAGTGAGGCGGCGCCAACGGCGGTGCCGCCGCCGGCGGGAAGGGAGCGGCGCTGATGGGCAAGCAGGCAAAGCCGAGCGCTTCGCGGCCAAACGGGCGGCCGCTCACCGTCGCGAGCCTTTTCTGCGGCGCCGGCGGCCTTGATTTGGGCTTTGAGCAGGCAGGCTTCAAAACGCTTTGGGCAAACGACTTTGACAGCGACGCCTGCGAAACCCACCGGCGCTGGAGCCGTGCCAAAGTCGTCTGCGGCGACGTTTCGAGAATCGACGCGGCGGAAATTCCCGGCACCGACATTATCCTGGGCGGCTTTCCCTGCCAGGGCTTCAGCCTTTCCGGCCCGCGCAAAGTTGACGACAGCCGCAACAAGCTCTACAAAGAATACGTGCGCATCGTCTGCGCAAAGCGCCCGGCCGCGTTTATCGGCGAAAACGTTAAAGGCCTTTTGACAATGGCAGGCGGCGCAATACTCAGCGCAATCCTGGCCGAGTTTTCCGACTGCGGCTACGATGTTTTCCACCCGATTGTCAACGCAAAAAACTACGGCGTCCCGCAGGACAGGGAGCGCGTCATCATCGTGGGGTTTCGCCAGGACTTGCAGGTCGGCGATTTTTCATTGCCCGAGTATGCAGGCAGGCGCAAAACACTCAAGGATGCGCTTGCGGGCATGGCTGCGCCGGCGCCGGATGAAGTCTGCGCCGCGCCCTTTTCGTCGCGCTACATGTCCCGAAACCGCAAGCGGGACTGGGGCAGCGTTTCGTACACGATTCCCGCCATGGCGAAGCAGGTGACGCTGCATCCCGCTTCGCCGGACATGGTAAAGCTTGGCACGGACGTTTGGCGCTTTGGCGACGGCGGCGAGACGCGGCGCCTTAGCTACCGCGAGTGCGCCGCCATACAGACCTTCCCGCCCGACATGGACTTTGCGGGAAACCTGACAAGCAAATACAAGCAAATCGGCAACGCCGTTCCCGTAAAGCTCGCGAAGCACGTCGCCGGCGCCGTTCGCGCAGCCCTGGCAGCCCCGGCAGCTTTGGCAGCCTCGGCAGCCTTGGCAGCCTTGGCGGAAAAAACATGAGCGGAATGCAAACAAAAAACGGCAAGGCGTTTGAGTACGCCTGCCTGAAGTCGCTCCAGGCGCTATTGCCCGCGGCGCAGGGCGCGCAGATAAAAGAGACCGCGCAGCTTGAAACGGCGCGCAGGTCTTTTCATACCGCGCCTGCCAGCCTGCGCGACAAGCTCGAAAAAGCGGCAAGCGCCGCGGCGCGCGTGATCGCCCGCCTGGAGCCGCAGATCGAGTTCCCGGGCAGCAGCGCGCCGCTTTGCCTGTCACTGCAGAGCGACGCGCGGGGCCAGGGCGGGGATGTCCGCGACGTCATTTGCTCCCGCGCCCAAAACGAATGGGAAATAGGATTTTCCTGCAAGCACAATCACCATGCGGTAAAGCACAGCCGGCTTTCCGCGAAAATCGACTTTGGCGCGGCATGGTTCGGCCTGCCTTGCTCGCGCGAGTATTTTGGCGCGATCGCGCCGCTGTTTGACGAGCTGCAGGCAATACGCGAAAGCTCAAATGCCGCGGCGCTTTGGTCGAGCGTCGAGCGCAAAAACGAGCGGTTTTACATGCCCGCGCTTCGCGCCTTCATGGACGAACTGGCGCGGCTCGATGCGGCAAACCCCGGCGCAGTGCCGGAAAGGCTCATCCGCTACCTCGTCGGCAAAAACGATTTTTACAAAATCATTGCGGACGACTCTCGCCGGACAACGCGCATCGAGGCTGTCAATATTTCCGGCACGCTAAACCGCCCGGCAGGAGGCAGGCACTCGATAGCGAACGTCGCAAGGCTGAAGCTGCCGACGCAGTTTCACGACGTGAGCTTCAAAGCCAATTCCGAAACGACGATTGCGCTCGTCTGCGACGAGGGCTGGTCGGTGTCAATGCGAATTCACAGCGCAAGCTCGCGGGTTGAGCCGTCGCTAAAATTCGATGTCAACCTTATTTCGCTTCCAAACACGATACACGCGCAAGTCGAGCCGTGGTAGCGCTCCGCTCCGTGCAGCGCAATCAGGCGGGCGCATAAATGCGGCGCATAGATGCGCAGGGCGAAAAGCCTCACCTGTTATATTTGCTCACCAGTTGCCCGCAGGCCGCCTTTATGTTTCTGCCGTGAGACACCCTTATGCTTGCCTCAAGCCCGGCATTTTCCAGCTTTTCCTTAAACTGCGCCATCTCCTGCTTGCCGGGCTTTTTCAGCCAGCCGCAGCCTGTCTGGTTGTATTCCAGCAAGTTTATCATCACGTTTTCATGCTGAAACCATTCCGCCAACTGCCTGATGTCCGACTCGCCGTCGTTTATGCCAGCCAGCAGCAAATACGCGATGATTATTTTCCTGTTATGCCTCTGCGAATATGACAATGCCGCTTTCACCGTTTGCTCGATGTCATTTCCGGCCATTCCAGGCACGATGCGATCCCTCGCCTTTTGCGTTGTTGCGTGCAGCGATAGCGTCAACTGGATTTTTACATGCTCTTCCCGCAGCTTTTTCAGTTGCTTTACCGGCCCGATCGTCGAGACAGTTATCCCGTCCGTGGGAAAATCCAGCCCGTTCCTGTCGCGCAAAATGTGAATGGCTTTTATCAGCGCGTCATAGTTGTGCAAAGGCTCGCCGATGCCCATGAAAATGATTCTGTTGATTTTCTCCCGCAGCAGCGCAACCTGCTGCACTATTTCAGAAGGCGCCAAATTCCTGGCAAGCCCGTTCCTGCCGGACTCGCAAAATGCGCACCCAACAGAGCAGCCGACTTGCGAGCTTACGCAGGCAGTAACGCCTGTTTTGCGCTTTATGCAGACAGCCTCTATGCACCTGCCGTCAAGCATTTCATAGACATATTTTTGCGTGTCCGCGGCTTTGTGAATCTCTTTTGCCCACATTGTGCGGGGCTTTTTCCCCGAAGCACTTTTGTACAAAATCGAGTGCAGCGCCTTGGCATCCTGCTCCCCGATGGCGCTGGCAGTTTCCCCAAAGGTAAACCCGAACGGATCGCTGACGATGTCGGCAACGCTGTGGCGCATTTTTCTATCGCCCCAGTTTTTCCAGATTTTCCAAGTTGTACGGCGTCCCTTGGTAAACGTAGTTGAGCCAGTTGTCAAAAAAAAGGTTTGCGTGCGCCCGCCAGCGAACTACCGGCGACTTTGAAGGATCATCGCCCGGGTAATAATTTTTTGGCGGCTCGATTGTCAATCCTTTTTCCACATCGCGCCGGTATTCCTTGTCCAATGTGAGCGGATCGTATTCCAGGTGGCCAGAGACGTACACTTCGCGGGCATCGTGGGCGGTAGCGATAAAAACCCCGGCCTCGGCGGTTTCAGACTGGATCGCAAGCCGCGGCTCGGCGGCAATTGCATCGCGGTCGCTCTCGGTGTGCCGCGACTGCGGGGCAAGAAACTCGTCGTCAAAGCCGCGAAAAAGAACGTGGTACTGCTCGCTTACCGCATGCGGGAAAATGCCAAAAAGCTTTTTCGCCAGCGGCTTTTTTGGAATGCCATAGCGATGATACAGCCCCGCCTGCGCCCCCCAGCAAATATGCAAAGTTGAAAAAACCTTTTCGCTGGAATAGTCGATAACCTGCGCAAGCTCGTCCCAGTAGGTAACCTCCTCAAAGGACAGGGTTTCCACAGGAGCGCCGGTTATGATAAGCCCGTCGAAGCGGGCAGCGCTGGAAATAATTTCCCGCGTGCTGACATAAAATTTTTCCATGTGCCCCGGAGGCGCGTTTTTGGATTCATGGCTTTCCATCCGCAAAAATGTAATGTCAACCTGCAAGGGGCTCTTGCCCAAAAGCCGCAAAAGCTGAATTTCCGTTTCAACTTTGGTCGGCATGAGATTGACGATGCCCACCTTGAGCGGGCGAATATCCTGGCGCTCGGCGCGATCGCAGGTCATCACGAAAACGCGCTCCCGGCTGAGAGCATCGTAGGCAGGCAGCGTTCTGGGAATTTTTATCGGCATGGCTCACTGTAGCAAATTTGGCAGGGAATCAACAGCCCCCGGCCTGAAGAGCGAGTGCCCTAAAGAGCGAGTGCCCTAAAGGGCGAGCGCCCTGAAGGGCGGGGCGCGCTGTTCTCAGCAGGCTGATTTTCGATTGACAAGCATCCTGCGAGGCGCCATAATGCACCCAGCAATTCACGCTCAACTAAGGAGGCAAAAATGCCAGATAAAAACCCCGCTCCCTGCAAATGCCCATATTCCTGCAGCCGACACGGAGACTGCCAGGCCTGCATGGAATACCACCGCAAAAGCGGCTCAAAGACAAACTGCGGCAGGGGCGGCAAGGATTCGGAAGGCGGGCAGAAGCAAGCCTAGCCGAATGCGGCCGCTGCCTTGCGAGTCAGGCAAAAGGTTGCGCCGCACCTCTTTTTTCAGGTTGAGCAGGCGCAGCAAGTCATTCCTCCTGATTCCCACCTGCTCCTCTTTTTTCTTTTTGCGCCGCGCGGATCCCTGCCCTACGGCGGTCGCAATCGCCGCCGCAAGACCCGGTCGCGCCCAATGCCATCTCGATCATGTTTCATCCTCCTGACTCCGGCGGTCGTTCGCGCCGCGGGGCGTGTCGCCTTTACCTTCCCGGCGAGAAGCGGGAAGGCGGGCGTTTCCTCGCGTCATATGGAACGGGGGCGGCGCAGCGGACGGGAACCCGATCGCCGCGCCTGAATCTGTCTTGCGGTACCCCGAAAACTGGAACCGCTCCAGCTACAACAAAGGCGCCAAAGCCCTGCGCTCGCTGGCCGATCTCGCCGCAAACATCAAGGCAAAATTCGCGCTGATATCGTTCAACTCGGAAGGCTTCATCGGCATGAGCCAAATGAAGGAAATGCTGGAAAAAATAGGCCGCGTCGAAATTATGGAAACAAAGTACAACGCCTTCCGCGGCAGCCGAAACCTGGCTGGCCGCGGGATGTATGTCAGCGAATATTTGTTCTTGCTGGAGAAGTGAGGCGCAAATGCAAGGCAGCCCCGCGCAAGCGGGCTGGCGCGCGGCTTGGCGCGCAGCGCGGCGCTTTCGCGGGCGGCCATGGCAGCGCCAGCGCCGGCGCTTAGGGCTTGATGCTCCCGGTGCCGATTAGGTCAGTCGTCAAAAACAGACAGGCGGGTATTGGCTTTTATAGCGTCATCCAGAGTCCGGAATATGTGCTTTTTTACGGATTCGGGCAGGCTTTCCACCACAGCCATCCGTTTAGCCCAGCGCCTGCTGGTTGCCAGAGATTCCTCGGGCTGGTGACCCAGACCCAATATTTTGTCAGAGGAAACCCGGAGAGCCGTAGCCAAATCTATCAGGGTGGTGTCCAGGATGTGGGCCCTGCCAGCCTCACAGGTGGCCAGGCCCTCGCGGGTAAGGCCGACTTTTTCGCCCAGTTCTTTCTGGGTTAGCCCCCGCTGCTTCCTTATTGCTTGCAGCCGCTTGCCGATTTCGGCAAGACGATCCTTTGGCGCCTGCTGAGGCTGTTTTCTCGCTCTCGGCATAACTTCAGTATAAGGCGGTCATGAGCTTGAGGTGTTTCAAACATAGACATGGAAACGCATTTGGTGTGCCTCAAGGCTGAAATTGGAAAAAAGCCCCAAAAAAAGCTGCATCCAGGCTTCATTTCGAGGTGTGGTGCTTGACAAACGATGGTACAAACGACATAATGAACTCAAAATGAGGGCTTGACATATCTTGTGTCCAAGTACCCAGGCGCAAACTGTTCGTTGAACAGGGAAAAACAATAGCCGCGCGGGCTTTAAACGCAAAGGGGCAGGTATGGTAATGATAAAATTCGTGAAGTCTGGTTTTCTGGTTGGCATCGAAGCAGTTCTTTGGCTGATTCCGATCGGTTTTGCAATTGGCGGGGCTATTTTGGCGCATAGTTTTTTTGGACCGCGCGGTTGGGGGCAAGGGTTTTCGGGAGCTGGATTTCTCGGATTTCTCGTTGGGGCAATCACCAGTTTCATCATCAATATTTTGTCATGCGACAGGTTTCTGAAGATACAGAGGAAACTGATGAAAAAAACGTATATGGGATTGCTTTCGCTAGTGGCTGTGGCAGGTTTCTCGGCATGTACCACATTTAGCAATGTTGGTGACATGCTTGGGATTGTAGAACATACATATGAGGCTACGATTTGGGTAAACGGCGAGCCTCAGACTCGAGCCCATAAATAATTTTGTGTAAAACGCTATACTGCCAAGGAGGAAGTATGGCGATAACGAAAGAAGTACTGGACGAGCTGCTGAGGGAGTACAAGGGCCCCGAGGATTTCCACGGCCCCGAGGGC
>Ga0209755_10003742_pt1 | contig 18691 bp, 14 predicted proteins | sample TergutCo191P1_FD_187301 | JGI IMG/M metagenome (GOLD analysis project Ga0209755, IMG submission 187301) | Cornitermes sp. P1 segment gut microbial communities from Petit-Saut dam, French Guiana - Co191P1 (SPAdes) (version 2) | ecosystem: Host-associated > Arthropoda: Insects > Digestive system...
CCCCGCCGCAAGGCGGGGGGGGTGTTGCCGGCCACCCGGGCCGGTGTTGGGTTCGCTATCACCCGGCGGGGATGCACAGCGCGGGATTGCAGCCCTCGGCATCGTGGCAGTCGCCTACGTTGCAGTCCTCGAATACCATGCAACAATCCTCCACGCAACCGCAGTGGAGCTCGCCGGGGCTGCGCGTCTGGTAGTAGTCGCAATTACGGCAATCCCGCCTTTTGCTGATACGGCCGGGAAAACCAACGGCGGGCCTTGGAATCCATATATCCCAGTCGTGCCCGAGCGCATCCAGATATTCCGTTTCCCGGACGGTGCAACCCTCGCGTACGCACGCCCTTGTTTTTACGCCCGGCGTCGTACAGTCGGGGGCTATTCCTTCCCAGCCAACACCCCAGTCGTGCCATGGCACCGGAAAACGCTCCCGGTCTATCTCCCCGCAGTGCCGACAGGTTCTTGTCCTGTCCACCGGCGTTTCACAGTCAACGAAGACCGTTACCCACTCGTTCCAAACATGATACCGGCCGCAGTCGTGCGCCGCCGCGCCGTCATCGCAGGACGACAACGCAAAGCCGGCAAACGCAAGCACAACGAAAACGCCAAACGCGCGCCACAACATCCATCCGCCCTTCCCGCAACTTCCCATTTATCGCCTCTCAAAAATTACCAGTGGAAGAAAAAGTGAATCGGCACGGTGACAACCCGCGGCTCCCCGCCGCGAATGTCCGCCGTGCCATGCCTGTACGTAAGTCCTATGTTCATGTGGCTGTTGGCGAAGAACGGAATCGTCGCGGAAAAGCCGACGCCAAACCTGAGCCTGTCGGAACGTTCCCAGTCCAGGTTGTCATCGTTGGGATCCGTCCCGTCAACCATTTCCACGGTGTTCCTGCCCACGTAGTTAAGGCCGGCGGCCAGCATCAGGGTTACGCCGTTGTTAAGGGTGTAGGCGGGCCATAGCTGGAAGGACAAGCGCGTCGGGTTCGTTATCCTCTCCACGCCGCGATAAGGGCCCGTCCAGGTACGCAGCATGTCGCCGTCTGCGCGAAAGCTCACCCTAAAATCCTCGGTCGCCAAAAAAGAGGCCCCGAAGCCGAAACCGATACCGCCCCAAAAGGAGCCGGGGTGTCCGCCACGCAGGTAACCCGGGTTGTTCGGATCCACGTTCCAGGTGTCCGTTATCCATTCCGATACGGGGAGCCAAGCCCTAAAGCCCAAGTCAAGAACAAGGCTGCGGGTAACGTACGCCAAGGCGGCCTCAAAACGGGGCGCGTTAAAAGCCATCCGCCATCTGTACGGGCTTACGTCAACGAGGGAGTCGCTCTCGCCGGCAGTCCAGTTGATGTTCCCGGAGGGATTGGCTCCGGCGAACTGAACGCGGGCGTGAAGCACGTCGGCGAACCGGTAGCCGACGGTAAGCCACGTCCTTTGGAACACGCGGAAAGCCCTCTGCATGTTCGCTCCCTCGTCGTCGCTGTTCAGCGTATCGCTGCCCGGGACAAGGAGGCCGCAGGGCAGCCAGGCGAAATCCCTATCGTCCCGCATAAACGGCATGCCGAACTGCGGCAGGAAAACGTAGGCCGAAAGCCCCTCCACCTGCGGCGGGGTGAACCGGGCAAGAACCCCGATGCCGCCGCTGAAATGGGAGGTAAAAATCTGGTCGCCGTTGAACATACCCACGGTCCACAGCGAAAGCCAGTGATCGTTGATATACCCGGCCTGCGAGAAATTCCAAATCCTGCCGACATCGAGCCTGAACCAGTCGGTGGGCGTCATCCACAGGTGCCCGTTGTCGCCAAGCCTCACCTCCATGGCGTTGGGGTTGCGGCCGCTCCAAAGGTTCGCGCCGTCGTTGGAAAAGAGATACCAGATGTCCGTCCTAAAACCGAACCTGTCCTCGTGGTTGGCGGAAAAGATTAACCGCGTGCGGATTCCCGCCTGCGCGGCTCCCGTCCCCATTCCGGAACCAAGCCAGACGTTGCCCTCGCCTTCCGCCGTGTCGCGGGTAACGACCTGCAGAGGCACCACGGTCATGTCCACGCCGCCCCCAATAGAAATCTGGGCGAAAGCGCCGCCGGCGCAGGCCGCAAGCGCAATCGCAAAAATGACGTATTTTTTTAACCGCATCTTTTAATTCTCCTCGGAAAATGGGCTGAAAGGCACAATCGAATACTCCCCCTGCCTAAAGAAGGTCACCACGGACCCGTCCCTGCTCCTCATCGTGAGCAGATCCCTGATGCCGACTTCGTCCCCCGCCAGGACGTGGATTTCCACGTCCTCCTCGATGGTGAAGCAAAAATAGTCAACCGCCCCGGCGCTGCCAAAGAAGGTGGTCGAGGCGTTCATTATCTGCAGCTCGGAGGCCAGGCTGTAGGATCTGTTCGCCGCGTCAACGAAAAGCATCCTTGCCTCCGCCAGCGTGAACCACCACAATTCCGTGTGCATCGGGGGCTGCAGCGCGTCCCAGTCAAAATACCTTCTTACATGGACGGGGAGTTGGTACAGGATGAAGTACCATAGGGCGGCACCCTGGATATGGGTCGTTTGCATCGTCATCTCGCCGGCGCCCGGAATGTTTCGCGCGCTGATCGTATACACGCCGCTGGTGATAACTCCCGTATAGTCCCCCTCCCACACCCAATGGGATCCCCTCCTGCGCGTGGCCGGGTGGAACTCCGTGACCCTCCAGAAGTGGGTGCTCTGTTCGCCGATGAAGCTTTCCCAAATCCCCTCGATGGAATCCGGCACCCCCGGCGAGTCGTGGTAGTACGTTATGCCGTCGACCGTAAGGCGAGGGAAGTTGAGCTCGAAACGCAGCGTTTCCGAGGAATGCCCGCGCGCGTTGAAGGTTATGTACCCGCCGTCCGTTACGTAGGTTCCGGCCCTGACCTCGCCGGGAGCCGTCCTCGTGAACCTTCCCTCGGCGAATTCCAGGCTAAGGCCGCCGCGGGCGATCCATCTTCCGTGCAGCTCGCCGCTTGCGACCAGGTGGTCGCAGCCCGTCAGCCAGAGTCCCGCCAGCACAACCGACAGAACCGCAAAAAATCCCTTTGTACGCATATCCATTCTCCTCATGTTAACGTCTGCCAACCTGCTGTCGCTCAATCACGTCATACTTCGCCCGCTCCAGCCTTTCCGGAAGCCCCGCGGCCTGCTGATCCGGGAACTCCAGCCGCCGCTGCCGCATCATGTTTTCCTTGGTGGGCTCAATCGCCGTAGGCTGCCTAAAAAGAAAGCCGCTCCGGCGCACCTCCAGTATATCGTCCAGATCCGGCACCCGTTGGCGCAGCGCAGAAGTGGCCCCGGGGTCCAGCACCGGCGCCGCCGGCCCCGGCTCGGGAACCAGCATGGGCGGATGCCACTCCTGCTCAAACGGCAGGAACGCGGCCCCGGCCTGCACCCACGGCCAGCTCTGGGCGGGCGTAAGCGGGAAATTCTGGTCTATCCAGGCAGAGTTTAGTGTCATGAGATCCGGCCACGACGGGGCGTCCGCCAAGGGCAGGTCAATGCGCCGTATGTGGCCGTTGGTCACAACCCAGGCGGCAACCATGTCCGTGCGGCGGGCGGTCAGGGTCATTAAGGACATGGGAAACGCGATTCCGCCGCGCGCGGGGTTTCCGTCATCTATCGCCATCACGCTTGAGCTAAACGCCAGCGTCGGCACTCCATTCCGGTATTCCACCCTGGGCCTGCCGTCAGTCCAGGACACATGCCCCCAATTGAGCGGATAGCGCAGCTCGGGAGAGGCGAAAAAGTATATGGTCCTGACATACGGCCAGGCGGCGGGTATCACACTGCCCGGCCTGAAATACCACGCAAACGGATCGGGCGGGGGCGGCTGCCCCGGGGCCTGCGGCGGCGGCGGGGCGGGCACGATCCCGTCCATAAAAACGGGAGCGGGCCCCGAAGTCCAGCCGGGAGGAAGGGACGCGCCGGGCGGAACCGGCCTTTCCAGCGTATAGAACCCGCGTCTGGCCAGGGCAACCGAATCGGGCCGCGGCGAGCGCCTGTGGATGTTCCCGGAGTTGCCCGGGATGCCGGCGTTCTGCATTGCCATGTCGCGGTTGTTCCAGACGATCCCGTCTACCAGCAGCACCTGCCCCGAATAGGGCTGGCCGACGTTGCCGTGGCCGAGGCCGCCGCCCTGCCCGGAAGCGAAGTTGTGGTTGATTTGCCCGCCGAACATGCGGAAATCGCCTATGTTGATAATGCCGGCGGCCGGGCCGGACGCCATGTTGCCCATGATAAACCCGCCGAACATCTGGAACGCGGAAGCGTTTCTCACGCCGCCGCCAAGCCCGCCGTCGTTGTAGGCGATATGCCCGGCCCACATATCGAAATTGCTCCAGTTGGCCACGCCGCCCGTGCCGCCCGCAGTGCTCATGTTAAGCGCAATATACCCGCCGCGCATGACGAAGGTACCGTTGTTGTCCACCCCCACGCCGTCGTTGCCCTCGTTGAACCATATAAGCCCGCCGTGCATCTCGAACGTCGCGCCTTCCCGCACAGCAACCCCGGCTCCGGCAACGGAACCGAAGTTATTCTCGATATAGCCGCCCCTCATGATGAAACGCGAGTCGCCAAACTCGCTTCCCTCGATAAAGACTCCGCCTCCGGCAAACGAGGCGTTGTCGTAAATCAGGCCGCCGGTCATGGTGAAGGTTCCGCCGTGGCTTACCCTGACGGCGCCGCCGCCGCCCACGCCGACGTTTTCCTCCATGATTCCGCCGCTCATGATAAATTCGCCGCCCCTGACCCATACTCCGCCGCCGCCGGCTGTTACGTTCTGGCCGGTAACGAAGGGGTTGGTAAAGGTATTCAATTGAATCATGCCGCCTTCCAGCATAAGGGTTCCGCCCCTTTCAACCGTTACGGCCCCGCCGAATCTGCTGCTTGCGGCATTGTTGCCGGTAAGCAGGGTGCGATCCCTTACGCGAACCGTGCCGCCTTCCCCCACGACGATGATTGACGTGTAGTTTCTGTCGGCCCCCCAAAGCTGAATGTCCTCGAGTATAAGGGTCGTCCCGTTTCGCACCGTGAACATCGCGCCCATGCCGCGAATGCTCAGCACGGGATCCCAGTAATAGTACATATCCGGGTCAAGGTTTCCCGCCATCCGCAGGGTTATGGTAACCGGCCTGCCAAAGTCCAGCACCCGCGGCCTTATGTATTCGTTCATGCGCAGCTCAAAGGTGAAATCCGCCGGGGCCCCCGGCCCAAGCTCGGCAATCAGCCTTGGCAGATCTTCAAGCCGGGCGGCGATGGAACCGGGCACGATTTCCTCGCCGACGCCGGTTATCCATCTGGCGTGTATGGTATCGTTGCTTCGGAACACCTTGCCCTGCTGCACGCGCCTGCCGGCGCCGGTGAACCAACCGCCGAATTCGGGGCCGCCGGGCAGCAGCTCGAAGGTCCAGCTATAATCCGTACAACCGTGGTATTCGCACACGCCGGGCAACATGACAAAGTCCCCGGCGCAGTCGGGCCCACATTGGCAGGGCCAAGACAGATCATCTATAAACCCGCAACATTCGCAGGGCAACGCGCCGTCGTGGCAGCCCGGAGAGCCGCACGTGCAGGACTGCCTGTGCGTGGGACACGCAAAACTCCATTTCCCCCATTGCGGGTTCGGAAGATTAGGAATCATGCCCCAGACGTCGGTCTGAAGGACAACGGCCCTGCTGCCGTTCACCGCGCCGTAAAAGTCCGTCTGGATACACTCGCCCATTTGAACCAACGGATTCAACGTAACGGTGTATATGTCGTGAAGATCGGGCGTGACGTCCCTGCACCCGGCGAACGCCAGGGCGAAACCCAAAACAGACACGGCAAGCGCTGCCTTTCTCATGGTAAAACCTCCTGTGGTTTCCGTATCATAATCATCGTCCGTAAAGCGCCTATGGGAGCCACAGCCCAAACGACACGCTGGCGGGCCCCGGGTCAACAATGTTAAGCTCGACGGGGCCGTATTCCCTTATGACGCTGGCCGGATCGTCCATATCCACGAACCTTATCGCAAGCCTCATTTGCCTGGGAAGAATAAAGTCCAGCATGTACGCCGTGCCGTTGGCTTCGACCTCGACTGTCTGCATCGGCAAGCCCTCATTCCCGACGATCAGAACCAGCCGCAGGCCGTAACCGACATAGCCGTCGGGTACGCCGGTTACTGTAAGGCCAAAAACCGGATCCAAGGCCTCACCGTTTTCCACCCTGAGGGTAAAGCCGACCCCGCCGGAGTCGGGCAGGCTCATCGCGTTTGCGTGGTCAAAAACGACGCCGTCGAACTCGCCGATACGGGATATGGGCAACGGATGGCCGGCGGTTTCCCTTCCGGCAAGGAAGGCCGTTCCGTCGAGGAGGAGGCTGCTTCGGTTGGCGCGGCCCTCGTCCGCCTCGAGGCCGTAAATCACGCCGCCGCTCATCTGGAACTCGGCGGAGAAGTTGAACACGCCGCCGGCATGTTGGTCGGCGATATTGCCGAAGATGCTGCCCCCGAGCATTCTGAAGATGTTCCTAATCAGAACGGTTCCTTCGGCGATCCACCCATAATTGAGCACGCCGCCGCCGATAAGGGCCCGGTTTCCGGAGATTGCCCCGTCGTGCATGGTAAAACCGCCCTGGTTGTGCATTCCGCCGGCCTGATCCGCTCTATTGTCGCGAATTGCCCCGTGGTACATGGTAAAGACGCCGGCGTTCATAACCCCGCCGGCCGCATTGGCGGTGTTGTCGGATATCTCCGCGCCTTCGTACATTACGAAAACACCCTCGGTCTGCACCCCGCCGGCCTGGGCCGCGGTGTTCGCGCGGATTCTGCCGCCGTGCATGGTAAAGGTACCGGCATTTATGACACCGCCGGCCAGGTTTGGCGAGAAATTGCCCGCGATTTCCCCGCCGAGCATGTCGAAGACGGCATCAGACCAAACGGCCACGCCGCCGCCCCGCGCGGGCGAACCCAGAATGCCGACGGCCCTGTTTTCAAGAATCCTGCCGCCGTGCATGATAACGGTGCCGACGTTGAATACCCCGCCGCCGACGTTCGCGGTATTGTCGCGGATGGTTCCGTCCATCAAGACGAATTCCGCGTCGGCGCCGACGCGCACCCCGCCGCCATTGGTGGTCACATTATTTCCGGCGATCGTGCCGCCTTTCATCGTGAAGCTTCCGCCGGTCTCGACCTTCACGCCGCCGCCCCAGAGGGAAAAATTACCGGTGATTGCCCCGCCTTCCATGACGAAGCTCCCGCCGGTCTCGACGCGCACCCCGCCGCCCCGGGCCCCCGCGGCGGTCGCGGTATTCTCGTTGTCCGCAAGCAGCGTATCCGATCCCATGCGCAGAACGCCGCCGTCGGCAACCACCGCCAGGGCGCTGTCGTTCCTTGCGCCCACGCCGTCCATGCCGCGCAACTCTACGCCCATAAGCTCAAGGGTTACACCGTCGCCCACGGTGAACATTGCGCCGGCGCCGGCGAGAACCAGGGTTCTGCCGTGCGCGCCGGCCACAAGGGTTATGGTTTGGACACCGTCGCCAATGGATAAGACCTGGGGATCGATACGTTCGTTATGATGCAGGGTCAGAGTCACCGACGGCCCCGCGCCCCGGTTCCCAATCTGATCCGCTACCGTCGGGCCCGCCGCCGCGGGCACGGGATATCCGGTAAAACCATACACGTAGCCGCCAAAGCCCGAACGACTGACGGCAACCCTAAGGAAGTAGCCGACATCGCTGTGCGATACCATGTGTATGGAGGAAGTCGCGCCGGCTATCGCGACGAACGTGGCCTCGTCGTCCGGATCGGCCACGCGGTACCATTGGTACGAAACGGCCCCGGTGCCGGGAAGACGCGAACCAGCCCGCAGCTGCAGGCCCACAATCAAGTCGCCTAAAACCTCCACCTCCCCCCTCAGGAAAATGTCCACGGGGCCGATCTGGTTGCTCGGAACCCGGCCCGCGTAGCCGGCGCGCCTTGCAAGCACCCTGATGATATGGCCGCGATCCGCGTCGGTCACCGTGTGGGTTCCGGCATCAGTCCAGTCGCCTATGTCGGAAAAGGCGGCCTGGCCAAGCCGCACCCGCTGCCACAGGAAGGAAACTTCCCCGCCGTCCCCGCCAAGGCGGGCGACGTTTGCCGTCAGGACTTCCCCGACATCGGCGATACCGTAAATGGACACTACCCCTGTCAGCTCGCGATCGGCCTGGGCCGGATCCGAGGCGCCGGGACAGCCCGACAGGGCGACAACCGCCGCGAAGGCCGCGGACGCAAAGAGCACCTTTTTCAATTTCACAGGGAACCTCCGGACAATTGTTTATGACGGGCCGTTCGCTTGTGCCCATGCCGCAACGCGCCGCAGGGACAACCCGGACCGGGCCCAAAAAAATGCGAAACAAAATCACGCATATCGTCGAATTGTCTCATGGTTTCGGAACAAAATCAAGCGAAAATCGGTGTTTTATCGTGACAAACGCATAAATGCACAAAATCAGGCTTACTTGCCGGCAATAACCGCTCTAATGTGTGGGCACGTTGTGCCGCGCAAGCTTGACGATCCGCATGGCCGGCAAGTATATTCAACAATACGAGGAGCATAAAATGGCAATGGCAACGACCGCGGAGCGAGGCCCCGCGACACCGGAGGAAATCTGGGAGATTTTGCGGAGCACCGCGGAACAGCAAAGGGAAAACGAGCGCAGATGGCAAGAGGAAATCGCCCTGCGCGAGCGGGAAGACGCCAAGCGGAGTGAGGAGGCCAAACGGCGCGAGGAGGAGGAGGCCAGGAAGTGGGCGGAACTCCGGGAGGCGATAGCGGAGACCGGCCGACAGATCGACAAGAACAACAAAAAGCTTGGCAGCGTTGAGAACACCTTCGGGGAAATCGTGGAGCACCTTGTCGTTCCCGGGATAGAGGAGCGATTCGAGGATATGGGCTTCAATTTCGAGAAAGCGTCCCCGAATGCGCGAATAAGCGAGGGCAGAAATACCATAGCGGAGGTGGACGTGCTTCTTGAAAACCGCGACTGCCTGATGGCCGTCGAGGTGAAGGCCAAGCCGCATGTCAACGACGTGAAGGCCCATGAAAAGCGGCTTGATGCCCTGCGCGCCTGGCACGACCGCAACAACGATCGCCGCAAGCTCCTTGGGGCGATGGCCGGAGCGACGTTCGGCACCGAGGAAAGGGAGGCTGCACTCGCCGCCGGTTTTTTCGTTATAGTGCAGTCCGGCGACACGATGAAAATGGAAGTCCCCAGCGGCTTTGTCCCCCGCGAGTGGTAGCAGCCGCGGGTGCCGGCCCCGGCACCCCAAGGCGTGCTCTTTTCACCCCACCGGGAAACCCGCGCACAGGGCCTTATGTTTGAAGGGCCCTGACGGTTTGGATGTCAAGCCCGGTAATCCTTTGGACGAATTCGACTGAAGCACCCTCGGCCAATGCGTTCCGGGCCGTTTTTTCCACGCCCTCCCGTCTGCCCTCTTTCATGCCCTCTTTCATGCCTTCCTTCATGGCTTCCTGTCTCGCCTTGTCCAGCTTGCCTTCCATTATCTGCCGATCCATCTGGCCCTTGAACTCGCTCTCCAGCCGCGCGCGCTCTACCTCGCTGCGGCTTATGCTCAGCAGTACCCCGCCCGCCATCGCTATGCCCTCCTCCCGTCCGGCTATCCGGTTTATCGTCGCCCTCATGGCCGGATCGGTCAAGTACTCGAAAAACACCGCCCAAAGCTCGGTGTTACTCATCTCCTCCACCGGCTTCCGCACCACTTCGCCCAGCTTCGCAAGCTCCAGCGTGAATATCCGCGTCCTGCCGCCGAGCGACATGCCGCGGGCGGGGTCGTAATACTCGAAACAATGGAAGAAATCCCCGTCCGCGAAAAACGTGTCGTTGCCCAGTATGGCTATCTGGTACGTACGTTTCAGGTCGTCGTAGGTCTTGCCCTTGCCCCGTATGCTCTGCCCGCAGAACAGCTTCGCCGCGTGGAACTCCAGCCGCACCGGCTCGAAGTCGTTCGGGTTCAGGCACATCTCCACGTTGACCCGCTCGCCGTCGCCGGCCCTGCAGTTGATGTCGAACCTGAGCTGGCGATCGCGCTCGTCGTTCGGCGCCGGCTCGTTCGCCGTTATGTCCAGCACCTCCATGTCCCTGCCGACGATGGCGGAGACCAGCCTTGAAAGGGCCGTCCTGGAATCGCCCGTTTCCTTGGTGAAAACCGCCTTAAAGATGTTGTCCTTGCGGATGTCGAGCAAGTCGTCGAGTTCGTCGAAAAGCGCTGCGGTCGCCATGTTGTTTCCCCCGGTGCGGGGACAGTATAGCCGCACGGGCGATATGGCGCAAGGGCCAGCTCGTTTCGGGCGGGGCCTGGGGACAAAAAAAGCGGCCCACAAGCGGGGCCGCTTTTCGCCGCCATCAGGCGACAGGCGGTGGCCTCCCGGGCCACGTTGGGGGTCATCAGACAGGCGGGCAGCCGCAGTCTTCGGGGAAGCGGCAGTTCCACCGGGGGTCGTCGCAGTCCCCGAGCCTCTCGCAGCATTCCCGATCGCAGCCGCAGTGGCCCACAAGGCGGCCAAGCGCCCGCGAGTCTATAAACTCGCAGCCCTCGTTCAGGCAGGGCCGGGTCTGAAGGCCGGGGTCGTCGTCGGTGGGGTACATGGTGGTTACCCACCCGTCGCCGCCGTGGTCGCACCATCTGTGGCCGAACGCGGGAAGGGGGTTTGAGAAGGGTTCCCCGCAGTCCAGGCAGAGTCTTGTTTCGCGGCCGTGGTCCGTGCAGGTAGGCGGGTAGTCCATGGCGAAGCCGCCCCAGTCGTGCCCCGTCTCGCCGACGGAGCGCGAAACTACTTCCCCGCAGTCCCGGCAGGTTCTTGCCTCCGCGCCTTCGGCGGCGCAGGAGGGCGGACGGGTCACCACCCAGCCGCCCCAGTCGCAGAACCCCCTCTGGGCGCAGTTCTGCGGGCCTTCCCCGCCGCAGGCCGAAAACGCGAGCGCGAAGGCGAAAAGCGCGGCGGCGGCGGGAACCCCCCGCGCGCGCCGCGGCGTCCGTTTGTCCGTCATGTCAGAGCCTCCGTACAAAAAACCGGAGGCCCGCCCTTTGGGGCAAGGCCTGCCGGTTCAACAACCCCCGTCCCTCATACCCGAGCCGCGCAGGTATGGGCGGGACGGCGGACACCGAAGATATTACCAGCCGATGATGCCGGGCACTTCCATTATCATCCATTTCAGATGGTCAGGATGGCCGGGGGACACGGTAAGACAGGTCGTAGATTCAAGCATACAAAGCTCAAACCTAAAATGTATGGCGTTCCATCCTGCTTCAAGCTGGAAATCAAAAGCTTCCAAGGTTATGGGGGCCATCCCGCTGGTCATTCCGTCCATGATAAAATCACCATGTTCCGTCCCTTCCGAAGAAATGCCAACATCCCGGTCAACGTATATGTATTTTGCAGATTCGAACAACATGACGTTGGGGAACAGCTCGTAATCCATCTCCATCATAACCAGCTCCATGTTGCCTTTTTCAAAAGAGGCCTGCGTTCCGCCTCTCATTCCCGCCAAGAGAAGCCAACCGGCTTCCGCCTCGTTCGAAAACTCAATGTATCCGCCCAAGTAGGAAGGATCTCCAAGTACCACTGGTATGATCGTCCCAATCATGAAATCAAACACATTCTCTATGCCCATAAGACTGGCTAAGGGGTTTCTGGGCGCCAACAAGAGACTCAGCTCTCCGCCCGTAACCGTACCAGTTGGGATAGGCGTGCCATCTGGAATCCCAATTTCGTAAAAAACATCCCAATTGTCGGTGTGCCTTTCCATTTCGAAAGTATGAAAGTCCACTTCCCAGACATAACCGGACAGGTACAGCGGGGCGATATTGACGGTAATCCCGACCGACTCGCTGTATATCGCGCCGTCCGCGGTCTGCGCCCTGACCAAAACGACGGTGTACGTCCCCTGCAGGCCGGTAACGTACACCGTCAGGCCGTCGGTCTCAAAGTGGACGTACGGCGCGCCCGGCGGAACGGTTGTCCAGACGATTTCGCCCAAGGCGGCCCCCAGGGGATACCCGGCCGCCGTAAGGGTCACGCCCTCGCCGCCCACGTAAATCGCCGGCACCGCGGCCGGGGAAACGGTTATGCCGGTAAGCTGCGGCGGCCCGCCGGCCGTGACGGTGAAGAAAACCCAGCCGCTTTCCACGGCGGTGGCCACCGCCCTCACCCCGATGCGGCCGCCCGCAAGCCCCTCGGTGGGCGCAAGCCCGGTCACCCGCACGGTGTCGCCGGAAACGTAAAACTCCACGTACTCGTTGTCGTGCCCGGCGGGAAGGTCCGTTTCCCACCCAATCGCGCCCACGGCTCCGGCGGGCTCCCTTTCGGCCGTAAGCTCCACGTAGCCGCCGCCCACGAAAAGGGCATGGGGCCCTGCCGGGGCTGCGTTTATGCCGGCAAGCAGTACGGTTCCGGCGGGGTAAACGGTAAAGAAGACCCACGCGCTTTCGGTTGCGCCGGATATCGCCCTGATCCCGATGCGGCCGTCTTCAAGCTCCGCGGTGGGGGCAAGCCCGGTAACGTACACGGTCAGGCCCGAAACGTCCAGGTTCACGAAGGTGTTTTCGGTAAGATCCGGAAGGTCCGTTTCCCAGTAAACGGGATCCGTGGCCGTGGCCGTGGCCGGCACCCTTGTCGCCGTAAGGGTCACGCCCTCGCCGTCCACCAGAACCGTCTGCGGCGCGGACGGGCCTACGTTTATGCCGGTAAGCCCCACGGTGAAGAAGACCCAGTCGCTTTGGGTCGCGCCGGATATCGCCCTGATTCCTATGCGGCCGCCCGCAAGCCCCGCGGTGGGCGCGAGCCCGCCGACGTACACCGCAGTGCCGCCGTCGCGGAGATCCAGCTCCACGTACTCGTTGTCGTGCCCGGCGGGAAGGTCCGTTTCCCACCCAATCGCGCCTGTGGCCGCGGCCGGCACCCTTGTTGCCGTAAGGACCACGCCGTCGCCGCCCACGGCAAGGGCATGGGGCCCGGCCGGGGAAACGTTTATGCCGGTAAGCGGCACGGCTCCGTTGTCGCCGTTGGTGTCGCACCCAGCGAAAAACAGGGCCAGGGTCAGGCCCAAAGACACCGACAGGATCGCCCTGGGCAATCCGTTTCTTTTTCTTGCAGTCATCGCGTTCTCCTCCAAAATTATCACGAATTCAGGCGAAGGGCCCGCGGGCCCTTCGCAAAGCAAACATGTATCCGTGGCCGCCCGGGCCACTTTGGGTTTCCTATCATATATCGGGGCAGAAGCAGTCCTCCGGGTCGAAGCAGTAGAAGTTCAGGCATATCCCCCTTCGCTGCAGGCAGCAGGATATTACGCAGCAGACGAAGCCGGGATCGGCGGGATAGCTGCGGGGCTCGCGTTCCCCGCAGCCCTCGCGCAGGCAGTCCCTTTCCTGGGTACCCGGCCGCACCCGATGGACGGGGTATTCCGTAAGCGTCCACCCGTCGCCGCCGTCCTCGCACCACCTGTGCCCAAGGACGGGCACGGGGCGGAAGTCCTCGTACCCGCAGCCCTCGACAAGGCAGGTTCTTTTTTCCCGGCCCTCCGTGGTGCAGAAGGGCAGGGTGTGGCCCTCCCAGTCGCCCCACTCGTGCCCAAGCGCGGGCTCCGCGCCGGTCTGCAAGCTGCCGCAGTATCCGCAGGTTCTTGTCCGCGTGCCGTCCTCTATGCAGCCGGGGGGTCGGCCGGGCTGCCAGTCGTCCCAGACGCAGAACCCGGCGCGGGCGCAGTCGTGGGCCTGCGGGCCGTCGCCTTCGCAGGCCGCCGCCGCAAGGCCGATTATCGCGATTAGGGCAAGAACGCCCCGCGCCCGCCATAATGTCCGTTTGTTTTTCACTCCTTAGGGTCTCCTTATTCCGGGCCTAGCTGCCGCCGCCGGAAGCGCCGGGGAGCACCACATCGATGTAAAAACGCCTTGTGTGGGTAGCGTGGCCTGGCGCGTGGCTGACCCCGATGTATACATACCAGTTTCCCTCGTCGGCGGCAACGGCCGTGCCTGCCAGCTCACCGTAGTGATTGAAGACAAGACCCCTAAGAATATCGCCATGCGTCCAGTTAAAGCTCCAGAAGACGTGCTCGCCCGTGCGGACGGGGAACTCGAAGCTGAACGGCTCGCCTACCGTGACGGTCAATCTTGGATGCTCGGGCAGGTACGGCGGCGCGTCCACGTCGGAACCCCTTTGCGGCAGGAACTCCATGTTGAAGCCGGAAATCAGCCTCGGGTACTGGTCCCTCAGGCCGTATATGCGCTCGTTGTGGATGGACAGATTGTCCGGGGCGTACATGTTGTTGTTGTGTACGCTCACGGGCGGGAAGTCGGCAATCCAAAAAACCTCCGGAGGATGGGGCTGCCCAAGGGACGTGCCCCTTATGTCTATGCTCTCAATGTAGTTGTCCTGTACCCATAGCTGCCACAGGTGGGGGTTTTGTGAAAGGTCAAGATGGCCCCCGATCCGGCTGTTGACCGCGGTCAGCCTTCTCAAGGCGGCGTTTTGGGTAACGTCCAGCGCGGTAACCGCGGTGGATTCCAGGTTGAGTAATTCCAGGTTGACAAGGTTCCGCACGTCGACGCTTTCAAGCAGTCCGTTGTTAATCATGTTAAGCACCGTTACGGTGGCGGGAATCCGCCCGGCGTCGAAACTCTCAAAGTGCGACCCGCTGAAGGTAAGGTACATTATCCTGGTACCTTCAAGCCTTAGGCCGTCCGTGTTCGCCATCCGGCTCCTGAAGGCGGTAAGCTCCCACAGGTTGGGGCTGTTCGAAAGGTCGATGTGCTCCATGTCGGTGACTATTACCCGCTCAAGCGCGGGCAGGCCGGACAGGTAAAGCCGGCCCGACAACTGGGGATTGTCCGATATCTGTATGGCGTTTAGGCGCCGCATGTCCGTCGGCATAACCAGTTCGGTCAGGAGGGGGTTGTTGACCACGCCGAGGATCGTCAGGCTGTTCAGGGTGCTTAAATCCAGGCTCGTGATCGGGGTGTTGACGATTCCGAGCATGCTCAGATAGGTGGTCCGGGAAAAATCCAGCTCGGTGAAAGGGTTCCCCGTAAGGTCCAGGGCGACCAGGTTGGGAAGCCCGGTAAGGTCCACGCTTGTAAGCTCGTTGCCGGCGATAATCATGTGGGCCAGGTTTGGGTGGTAGCCAAACGTTATGCTTTGCAGAAGATTGGATTCCACCTGGAGTTCCACGAGATTGTGGAGGCCGCTTAAGTCAAGATGCGTAAGGCGGTTTTCGGAAAGCCCCAGGGCTATGAGCTGCGGGTTGCCGGACAGATCCACCTCGCTTATGGTGAAGGTGCTCATCGCGTTCAGCATCCGGAGGCTGGCGAAATGCTCTATGCCTGCAAGGCTTGTAATCGGAAGCTGGTAGGTGTTGACGTATATGATGTCCAGCACGTCGCGGAGCATGATCGGGCTGCCAGGCCCTATCCCAATGGCGTGGCGCACAATGGTGCGGAAGGCTTCGCAGGTGAACGACGCGGTGATTTCGTCGTTTTCGGTCACCTCGAACACTACGTCGAAGTAGCGGAGCTCCACGCGGGCCCCGGTAACCGTTATCCTTGCCCTGTATGTGCCCACGGCAAGGCCAAGGTCCGGCTGCACGTTGAACGCCAGGCTCCCGCCCGGAACTATGCTTGGTATGGAGGGCGGCAAAACCGTGAACGAATCGGCGTTTTCGCCGGAGAGGGTTACGGCAAGGGTGCCGGAGGGCTGATAGCCCACGTTTCTTATTTCCACCCTGAGCGGGGAAAGATCGCCCTGCGCGTAGCCGTGCAGGCGCATGGGGAAGGTGCGCAGCCCGATTGCGTCAAGCCTTATGCCGTACTCGGGGCGGGGCTTCACCTCGAAGCTTATGTCGAAGGACCGTTCGGCTATTCCGCTTCCCCCTACCCTTACGGTTGAGCTGTGGGTGCCTACCTGCAGGCCAAGGGCCGGCCGCACCCTGAAGACTTCGTATCCGCCGGGACCTATGCTTGTGATGTAGTCGGGCAGGACGAAAGCTTCGTAGTCGCCGGTCAGGGTGATTCCAAGGCCGCCGGTGGGGCGGTTGCCCGTGTTGTTTATCCTTACGGTGAGCTCCACCCTGGCCGTATCCCCGGCTACGTATCCCCGGTAAAGGGCCTCGAACGTATGCCGCTCCACGTCCAGCGATATGCCGTAGGACTCGTCGTTCGAGATGCCCTGGCATCCGGCCATGACAAACGCTGCGATTACGGCGGCTGCCGCGGCAATCGCCCATCTCTGTTTCTGTTTCATGTGGCGCTCCTGCTTTTTCTTTGTGGTATTGTCGGCTTTGCCGTTCGTACGCTCCAAATTCGGCGCCGCCCCGACGGAATCGCGCGGGAATATTGTTTCTGTACAAAATGACGGCCCACGGTGACGATCATACCACGGCTTGCGAAAAAAAATCAAGAAGAAAAACGCCTCCGCTGTAAAAATATACATTATTTTCCGGGCACGGCGGGCCATTGACAGGAGGCCAAACCGTATGGCAACATACCCAGGCATCTATATGAAAGCACCTAAGGTTTATCTTGAGACAACGCTTTTCAATTTTTATTTCGCCCAGACCAGGGGGCAGTATTACGGAAGGACGGTGGAATACTGCACGGACGCAAGGCGTTTTTTCGAGGCGGTGAGGGCCGGGGAATTCGAGCCGTATACCTCCAAATACGTTACGGATGAAATCGAAGACTGTGACAACGAGGAACATCGGCTGGAGATGGGGAAACTGATTGCCGACCATGATGTTATCATATTGTCCGCGGACGAGAGGGCGGAGCGGCTTGCCGATTTGTACGTAGAGGCGACGGCAATCCCCGCCAGATACAGGGACGATGCCCTGCACATCGCTATTGCGACGGTGAATGGTCTGGATTCGATAGTGAGCCTGAACTTCGAACACATAGTGAAGAACAAGGCCATACGCATGACGGCCATGATTAACGAGGCCGAGGGCTATAAAGGCATCGACATCCGTTCGCTGGGGGAGGTTACGGGTTATGGAAAGGACTGAATACATGGACGATCTAAAGGACGCGCCGCTTCCGCTGCGGCAAGTTTATGCCTGGCGGCTTTCGGTTCAGGACAAAAAGCGGGGAATGACGCCCGAGCAAAGGGAAGCCTATTACGAGGCCTCCCGGAAGCGGGTGGACGCCTTCTGCGAAAAGCACGGCATAAAGCTCAGGTATGCGGAATCCGCCGTTACGGTATAGGGATTGTGGCAACGGCTTGACTCCGCCGGCAGGCCGTGTATAATGCTTGTCGGGGGTATCTTTGGATAAAGGGGGCGTTCGATGAAAATTAAAAGGGTTTTTCTTGTCGCGCTTGCGGCGACGGCGGCGGTTTTCATGGCGGGGTGTCAGGATCCGGCCGGCGGCTTCGCGTTTTCCGGCATCGGGTTGGACGTAGACGGCACGCACGCCTTCGGCGCGGTCAGGCCGGGCTATGGGCGCGGCTATGTGGCCCCGCTTACGGTAACGGTAACGAACACGGACGGCAGCCCCACCGGCGGCCTGGAGGTGGCCATTTCCGGCCCCGGCGGAGCTTCCTTCGGCCTCTCACGCAGCGCCCTGCCCAGCATGGGCGCGGCCGGCAGCGGCACGTTCCTGGTTTTCCCCGAGCACGGCCTTGGCATAGGCAGGCACGCGGCCACCGTAACGGTTTCCGGCTACAACGTGGATCCCAGCAGTTTCGGCGTGGAGTTCGTGGTGAACGCCGCCAGGCTGATTCCCCATTACGAGGCGCGCCGGATGATGCTGGACGTGCCGGACGCCATAGTTCTGGACGTGCGCACCCAGAGGGAATTCGACGAGGATGGGCACGTGGCCGGGGCGGTTTTGATTCCCTTCCTCTACACGGAGATTGCCGAGCGCGCCTCGGAAATCCTGCCGGACAAAGACCGGGTCATACTTATCTACTGCCGCGCCGGGCGGCGAAGCAGGATAGCCGCCGACAAGCTGATCGACATGGGATACCTCAACGTCTACGACTTCGGCGGCATCCTGGTTCCCCCGGCCCCCCCTACCCCTCCCACGCCGTGGCCCTGGGAACCCTGGCCGGCGGACGAGCTGGTAAGAAACTAGGAGAACGCCCACGACAAAGGCATAAACCGCCTTGCCTGCCCCGAGGAGCCCTGCCCGTCTTTTTTCGAGGAGACGGAGGAGCGGATGCTGGGGGCGCCTCAGCGGACCGCCCGGGGTGAAGGCGAGCAAGGCCTTGGCGCGCTCAACGCCTTGCTCGCCTTCCGCGACTGTCTGCCGGATTCTGTGGGTCAAGTTTAGGACTTGATCGCGACGCGGCGGGCGGCAAACTCGCCAAAAACGCCCTTGACTGCGGGCCGAAAACGGCTGTATGATTTTAGGCACTTGGAGGAAAGCGAAACCTGGAGGAAAGCGTAACTATCGTGCTCGACAGCGGGGAACTGTTGTCGGGGATATGCGGGGCCAACGACGGCAACCTTAAAGTCATGGAGGATTCCCTTGGCGGGCGCATCGCGGCAAGGGGAAACGAGATAAGGCTTGAGGGCGCGGACGAAAACGGGGCCATGCGGTTCAGAACCATGATGGACAACCTCATCTCGATAGTCCGCGAGGGGGAAATCCCCTCGCCGGAATACGTGGAAACGCTTGCCGGCGCCCTTTCCCCGTCCGCCGAAGGCACGGAAACCT
>Ga0209755_10003743_pt1 | contig 18690 bp, 17 predicted proteins | sample TergutCo191P1_FD_187301 | JGI IMG/M metagenome (GOLD analysis project Ga0209755, IMG submission 187301) | Cornitermes sp. P1 segment gut microbial communities from Petit-Saut dam, French Guiana - Co191P1 (SPAdes) (version 2) | ecosystem: Host-associated > Arthropoda: Insects > Digestive system...
CCCGTCCGATAGACGTAGACCCGAACGCACATGACTGGAGCGAATGGGCAGTCCGCACAGAGCCAACGTGTCAGCATGAAGGTGTAGAATACCGCACCTGCGAACATTGTAGCTTGGAGCAGACCCGTCCGATAGATGTAGACCCGAATGCACATGAATGGAGCGAATGGGCAGTCCGCACAGCCCCAACGTGTCAGCATGACGGTGTAGAATACCGCACCTGCGAACACTGTAGCTTGGAGCAGACCCGTCCGATAGACGTAGACCCGAACGCACATGAATGGAGCGAATGGGCAGTCCGCACAGCCCCAACGTGCCAGCATGACGGTGTAGAATACCGCACCTGCGAACATTGTAGCTTGGAGCAGACACGTCCGATAGACGTAGACCCGGATGCACATGACTGGAGCGAATGGGCAGTCCGCACAGCCCCAACATGTCAGCATGACGGTGTAGAATACCGCACCTGTGAGCACTGCAGCTTAGAGCAAACCCGTCCGATAGACGTAGACCCGGATGCACATGACTGGAGCGAATGGGCAGTCCGCACAGAGCCAACGTGCCAGCATGACGGTGTAGAATACCGCACCTGCGAGCACTGCAGCTTAGAGCAGACCCGTCCGATAGACGTAGACCCGGATGCACATGACTGGAGCGAATGGGCAGTCCGCACAGCCCCAACGTGCCAGCATGACGGTGTAGAATACCGTATCTGCGAGCACTGCAGCTTAGAGCAGACCCGTCCGATAGACTTAGATCCGGGTGCACACAATTGGCGTGATTGGGAGGAGTACGCACCTCCTACGTGTGGCCCTAACGCTTCGGCAGGGGTTGAATACAGGATTTGTCTCAGATGCGGCTATCGGCAGACTCGGCCTGGAGATCCGGCGTTGTCAGCGTGTACTCCGGGTGAGTGGGTATTGATTTTAATGCCGACCTCTGAGAATGAAGGCAGGCAAGAACGTCATTGCATCCACTGCGATGAGCTATATGACTATGAGATTCTACCAATCATAGATGGTGGGCCGGGATATGTTCCGGGTATTGATTTACCATATCTGCAATTTACAGCTGCTGGTAATGAAATACATCATATTAGAATAGCCGTATTTAGGTCGCATGTTGCTTCGCCTCCGCCATATCAAACGCTTCAATTCCATTTCGGCCCTGACGGGGTTGGCAACATAAACTTAAGACTTGAAGCAGTTCTTGAAGATGGAATTGTAACGGTTAGGAGATCAAATGGGGAGAATTTTGTATTCCCATCGGGATGGAGGCTTGACATTGACATACTATATAGGTGCGCATGTGACACTTGTGAGCACACTGGAGATGCGCACCACTGTCTATGTGGATGTAGGCCAACGAATACTCCTACAATACAGATACGCATTGCCTAGTTTCGGTAATCTAAACTAACATCCGCTACACAACTAAACACCAAGGAAGCCCGCAGCAAAACGCTGCGGGCTTCCTCTGTGAGGTGCCCAGCTACATTAACCAAATAACAAAAACCCCTCTGTTTAGCCCAGCGGTACGCAAGCTGGGCTAAGCAGAGGGTTGAGGTTTTGACGCGGTAAACATTCTTTGGGTTAGGGTTACTGGGCATTCTGAAATACTTTTATTATTGCTTCAACTTCTGGCAGTGGCATGTTTAATGTCTCTGAAATTTGTGCAGAAGATTGACCCTGCATGGGCAGCTTCACTACTTCAACACCTTCCTGCCGGCCACTTCATTTTGCTTATCCTTGCGCTTGGCGCAAGTTTTGGAGCCCTACAAGAGGTTACCTCATCACCCTATGCAGCCAGCGCCTTCTGGCTTCCAGGGTGTCTTGCGATGCTTTTGCGTTAGGGGCCAGTCCGTCGTAGCCGTGGTATGCGCCGGCATATACATGAAGTTCTGCCTGGCCGCCTGAGTACCAGATTGCGTTGGCGTAAGAGATTGACTCGTCGCGGAATGTTTCAGCAGAGCCTACATCTATGAGAGCCGGCGGCAGTCCCGATAAGTCCGTAGCACGGGCGGGGGATGCGTACGGAGATACATTCTCTCCGCCTTGGTTATCGCCGAGCAGGGCCGTCCAGCCTAGTTTGTTGGCATGGCAATCCCAAACACCCCTGCCTTCGCCTTGGAGTGCTGAGGGGGTGTTGTTTCTGTCGTCTAGCATGGGGCAGAGAAGCATTTGTGCCATTAATGAGGGTCCGCCCCTATCTCTAGCCAGAAGCGCGGTAGCCGCCGCAAGGCCGCCTCCGGCGCTTTGTCCGATAAGTATGAGCCTGCTGGGGTCAATGTCCAGCTCTGCGGCGTTCTCTGAAAGCCATTTAAGCCCTGCATAGCAATCTTCGACAGGGGCTGGATGCGGGGCTTCGGGAGCTAGCCGATATTCGACAGAGATAAATGCTGCGCCAAATTCCTCAGCCCAATCCAGCAATACATCGTCAATGCCGCGGCGGTTACCGGTTATCATGCCTCCGCCATGTATGAAATAGAATGCGGGGGTTGGTGCAGAAACGGTTGTTGCGGGGACTTCTGATGCGGCAGCGTCACCTGTGGCAGAGCATTCTGTGCAAGCGCCTCCTATGTCAGCTTCTAGCCTCAGTGGCCTGATTATCAAAAGAATTATATCCGGTGCTCCATCCGGGCCTGGGACTGTGCGCTCTTCTACCTTAAACTTGCCGCCCCGGCTTAGCACCGCATTTGTCTGAGGCATATCCTCGGAAGCTGTGCGGGTAGCTGCAAATTCAGCTATGCTCCGGAAGTCCGCCAAGCCCAGCCTTATTTGCTCAAATTCTTTTGCAAGCTCCGAGTCAAACGGTACAGGGGGGAAGGTGTGAGAAGTGCCGTTATTTGATTCATTATTCATATTAAGGGGTTCTCCTATAAATGCTTTCCTTGTGCCTGCTGTCTATGTCTGCCCTTCTTTCGTAGGCGCCGGGTCTGAGTCCAGTGTTATGAAGTAGTTGTACAAGGGCATGAGAAACGTATAACCCTTGATGAGCCTGTCAAGCAACTCAGGTGAGAAAAGTTCTTCGGAAACAGGTTCGGTGTGTATAAGTGAAAATGATTTTTTGTTATACCACTCATCAGAGGCTTCTGTCGGGGATTCTTTTCTGCGTGCATATTCAGGGCCTTCAAGCAGAAATTCGTCCTGCTTGCGCAGCGGGGCTGTAAGTTTGTCGAAGGCCTTTGGGTCGCGGTCAATTCGGGCCCTGTGCTTCGCCATCGTCGCGGCTTTGGCCTGATAATAACCTAGGCCGTAGCTCCAAGTTTCAGGAGCCAGTTCAAACCAGAAAACAGGAGTAGCGGTCCACTCTTCGCTGGGGCGCTCTATTGAAAACCAGAGGTTTGTCCTGTACGGCTCGCCGTCTTTGACCCGCCTTGCGTCTTTATAGATTCTGGCGACCTTGTGGATGAACCCGTGGTCGGGGAAATCGGAAGAAATTTTGGCAAACACCTCACTGCCCAATGCTTTCATGGGGTGCAAAAACTCTCTGAGGTATTCGTCCTTGTGCTCATCAAACCACACCTTGTTGTTGTTAAAACGGAGATTCCACATGAAGTCAATCGTCCGCTGAGAAAATCCTTCAAACATAATAATAACCTGCCGGAAACACTGCCCGACACTCCTTCCTACTTATATCTGCGCTGAATTGTATCATATTTTGGCGCAGGGTGGAATAGATTTTTTGCCGCATGGCGCCTGGGGGAGCCGCCGGGGCAAGACTTTTGTATGACTGTCGGTTGACGCAGGCTGTGGTTTCGTAATATAATGCACAAAATGAGCATAATATGGAGGGTTTTATGAAGAAAGCAATCAGAATACTGTTATGTGGCATAATTGCAATCGGTCTTTTAAGCAGTGCGGCAGCGTTTGCAAGTGATGAAATAAGAGTCTACCTGGATGGCGGTCAACTGGAATTTGACACAGCACCGCAGATTATAGATGGCCGCACCATGGTTCCGATGCGTGCAGTTTTTGAAGCGTTTGGCACTGAAGTTGAGTGGCTTGAGGAATCTCAGCAGATAGTTGTGACCGGCAGAGGGTTGTGGATGTACACTCTTCAAATCGGGAGTTACCAAATAGAGTATTTCCACCCGCAAGGTGGTGTTGATTATGGTTTTGCACCTCAAGTGATCATTGAAGGTTATACCGAACTGGACGTGCCGCCGCAGATTGTAAGTGGGCGTACACTTGTTCCCCTCAGGGCGGTTTCGGAAGTTTTTGGCGCGGATGTGCAGTGGGATGAAGTGGCCCGCACTGTGACAATTATATCAAGAATGTCCTCAATTGCGTCAAGAATAGCTGCGGCATGGGAGCAGGCAAGCCCGGTTAGCTTTGAAAGGGCACTGCTGGACGCTATGCCTGCTTATGAAAACTTCATGATTTCGCCTTTTAGCTTGCGGATGGCGCTTGCCATGGCAGCAAATGGCGCAAGCGGCTTATCACAAGAGGAAATTCTTGCGGCACTCGGCATTGATGACCTAGGTGCTTTCAACAGGTCTGCGGCTGAATTTATTGCCAGTGCCAATGCAAATGAAGATGTCGAATTTAACATAGCAAACTCCATCTGGTTTAATGAGGACCGGTTCGACTGTGATGAACTTGATTTTTCTGAGCAGTTTAGGCGTATTATTGCAACCTATTTCGCCGGGGTGGCAGAGAGGATACGTGCAATAAATGGCGCAAATGTTATAAATGCTTGGATTGCTGAGCAGACGAGAGATAGGATTACCGATGTGGTTGACGATGATACTTTTGCCGAGGGTAGCGAAACTCTGGCAGTTCTTGTAAATACAATTTATTTTAATGGCGATTGGGCACGGCCGTTTCTCAGGGAGCGCACAAGGGATGATATTTTCACTGACCGCAATGGGGTGGAGTCAACGCTTCCGTTTATGGAACAAACCGGCCGGTTTAGTTTTTATGAAAGTGAATACTTTCAAATGCTGGCAAAGCCTTACGCTGATAGAGACATAAGAATGTACTTTGTGCTGCCGAGAGTTGATGAGCGCCTGCCGTTTAACATGTTTGAAGAGGCGATTGCTCATATGACAATGCATGACGTGAACTTTCGCCTGCCTAGGTTTAGGACTGAATCGTTTCACGAAAACTTAGTGGGAATTCTGCAAGGTATGGGTGTAAGCGAGGCTTTTAAGCGCAAAACACACTTTGATTTTTGGGATATGTTCTATCCAACTCATGTAGGCGGGATGGCACTGTATATTTGGATTGATGATATTTTGCAGAAAACATTTATTGAGGTAGACGAAGAGGGTACCGAAGCCGCTGCCGCAACAGTGATTGTCATAGGTGCGGTGATAGAATCTGCCCCTCCTCCGCCAATCCCGTTTCATTGTGACAGGCCGTTTCTGTACTTCATCAGAAATGATATTACAGGTGATATTCTGTTTATGGGAGAATTTGCCTTTGCCGAGTAGTGCGGACGCAAGGGGGCATTTGGAATGGGCTGCTAGTCACCCCTCTTGCTAAACCATCCCCTGTCCGGCTACCCTGTGACCATTGACGGCTGGCAACAGCGCTTTTGTGGTGGGTGAGAAAAGTGTTGACAAATTAAATTAAATTGCGTACAATTAAATTGTAAACAATTTAATTTAAGGAGAGCTATTATGTCAATTTATGATTTCACAGTGGTGCGCGCAGATGGCAGCGATGTAAGTTTATCTGAATATGAGGGGAAAATCCTGCTTGTAGTAAATACGGCCACAGGCTGCGGGCTTACGCCGCAGTATACAGGGCTACAGTCGTTATATGACAAATACAAGGAGCGGGGTTTTGAGATTCTGGACTTCCCCTGCAATCAGTTTATGAACCAGTCGCCCGGGACAGATGAGGAAATCGGCAGCTTCTGCACACTTAATTACGGCACCACATTCCCCCGCTTCAAAAAAATCGAAGTAAATGGAGCAAATGCCTCACCGCTCTATGTGTGGTTGAAATCCCAAAAAAGCGGCAAGTTGGGCAGTGAAATTAAATGGAATTTTGCAAAATTTCTTGTGGGTGCCAACGGAGAAGTAATTAAGCGGTATGCTCCGACCACAAAGCCCGAGGCCATAGGCAAAGACATAGAGAAACTAACCGGGGGAGCATAATGGAGTGGAACCCGCTAAAACTGGAGAACCAGCTCTGCTTTCCTCTGTACGCCTGCGCTAAAGAGCTTGTCAAAAAGTACAAGCCTTTTCTTGATGAGCTAAATCTTACGTACACACAGTACATCACCATGATGGTTCTATGGGAGCACAATTCCTTGAATGTGAAGACCCTTGGGAAGCGGCTTTATCTTGATTCAGGAACCTTGACGCCCCTTTTGAAAAAACTTGAAAATGAGGGGCTTGTAACCCGTACCCGCTCCGCCGGGGATGAGAGAGAGCTAATTGTTAGCCTAACTGAGAAAGGTGTGCAGCTTCGTGAGAAAGCCTCGGAGATTCCCGGGAAGATAGGGGCGTGCATAGATCTTCCGACCGAAGATTTGGTGAAGTTGCATGAAATCTTGCACAAGCTGCTAAAACAGGCAGGCGGATAATGAACGTGCATGTTGAGCTGCCATGTGGTACTTTACACCTGTTTGGCAATTTGCTATACTAAAGTGAATATATGCAAGATGGAGTAGAAATCATGTCGGAATTTTTGTCGAAAAACCATGCTGGCCTTGCAGCATATGTCCCGGGTGAACAGCCCACGGGCATGGAATATATAAAGCTCAACACAAATGAGTCGCCATACCCCCCGCCCCCAAGTGTGCTCACTGCGGTGACGAAGGAAACGCTAGGCAAACTCCGCCTATACCCAAACCCTGATGGCACGGAGCTTATAAAGAAACTCGCTGGAACCTATGGAGTCCGAGCCGAAAATATAATAATCGGCAACGGCTCGGATGAACTACTGGCGTTTGCGTTTCTGGCCTTTTGTGACAAAACCAGAGGAGTGGCGTTTCCCGACTTAACTTACGGCTTCTATCCCGTCTATGCACAGCTATACGGCATCCCCTACGAAGAAATTCCGCTCCGCGACGACTTCACGGTTAATTTTACTAAGTACATGGAGCTTGGCAAAAATATAGTTATAGCAAACCCCAATGCTCCCACCGGAATTGCGCTGCCCCTTTTTGAAATTCAGATAATCTGCCAAAGCAACCCCGGCCACATCGTGCTGATTGACGAAGCCTATGTGGACTTTGGTGCTGAGTCGGCGGTATCTCTGATAGGCAAGCACGAGAATCTGATAGTTATGCACACCTTCTCCAAATCCCGCTCAATGGCCGGTGCGAGAATGGCATACGCCATAGCCTCCGCCCCCATTATTGAAGACCTGAACAAAATGAAATATTCCTTTAACCCATATAACGTAAACCGCCTGACTCAAATAATGGCAGAAGCTGCCCTTGGCGACGAATCATACTTCGCAGAAAAGCGCCGGGAAATTATAGCCACACGCAGCTATACAGCAGCAAAGCTAGGCGGCCTGGGCTTTGAAATGACAGACTCCAAAGCCAATTTCATCTTCGCCAGGCATCCCGAAATCAGCGGGCTTGACCTATATACAAAACTAAAGGAAAAAGGCATCCTAATCCGCCACTGGGATAAGCCCAGAATTAAGGATTATGTCCGGATAACTATCGGCACAAAAGACCAGATGGATGCGCTGATAGTTGCAGTTGAGCAAATACTGTTTAGCAAATATTAATGCAAGGGCGGCCATCAGCCGTCCGCTAAAGGAGGCCCCATATGCGAAGCGCCCAAATAACCCGCACTACCGCAGAAACCGATATAACTTTGAGCCTAGCCCTAGACGGCACAGGCCAAAGCAAAATAAAAACAGGGATCGGATTTTTAGATCACATGATGGAACTATTCGCCAAGCACGGCAAGTTCGACCTGGAAATAAACTGCAAAGGTGACATCCACGTAGACGGGCATCACTCCGCAGAGGACATAGCCATCTGTCTAGGCAGCACATTTGCACAGGCTATCGGCGATGCCCGCGGCATAACCCGGTATGCGGATGTTACCCTCCCCATGGATGAAGCCCTTGTGCTATGTGCCATCGACATATCAGGCAGGAGCCACCTGAGCTTTGATGTGAGCTTGCCCGACCGTACAGTAGGCGCTATGGACACAGAACTTCTGGAGGAGTTTTTGCAAGCCTTTGTAAGAAAAGCGGGAATAACAGTCCACCTGCGCCAGCTCAGCGGAAAAAACACCCACCACATAGCCGAAGCCTGTTTCAAAGCACTCGCCCGCGCCCTGCGCAGAGCCGTTAAAATAGATGAAGAGTTTAGAAATGAAATCCCCTCCACAAAGGGCACCCTCATTTAGTCATATTAATTTAGCCGTAAAAAGCGCATAAGGAGAAAAGCCTGTTATGACCATTTACCCAGCCATTGATTTATATGAAAAAAAAGCAGTCCGCCTCCTTCGGGGCGACTATGCTCAAATGACCATATACAGCGACGATCCCCCGGCCGTCGCCAAGGGCTTTCGTGCAGCAGGGGCAACCCATCTGCATGTCGTAGACTTAGAGGGCGCCCGCGACGGAAAACCAGCCAATTTCGACGTAATTGAGCGCATCACCGCAGAATCAGGCCTGGTTGTCCAAATAGGCGGCGGCATACGCGAGATGGAAACAATCGAAAAATATTTAGCGCTGGGAGTAAGCCGTGTAATATTAGGCACTGCCGCTGTATCCAAGCCGGGTTTTCTCAAAGAAGCGGCCAGTAAATTTGGCTCTGCCATAGCAGTGTCGGCGGACATCAAAGACGGGCTTATAGCCCTAAAAGGCTGGACGGAAGTTTCAGACCAAGAACTCATGTCGTTTTGCCGCGTCATAGAAGACTTGGGGGTGCAGACCCTTATCTGCACCGACATCTCAAAAGACGGCCTTCTCGAAGGCACAAATATGGAACTTTATGAAACTCTCAGAAAGGAACTGGGTCTATATATAATAGCCTCAGGCGGAGTCTCAACCCTGGACGAAATCAAAACCCTAGCCTCTTGGGGGGTTGACGGAGCCATCCTGGGCAAGGCGCTATACACAGGGGTTATAGACCTAGCAGAAGCGGTTAACAGCGTAAAATAACTGAATAAATTGCTTTCTTATGAAGTTTCTGATATAGTTGGTGCATCACATTTGTGGAGGTTGTTGCGTGTATGAAAACCCTTCTTATTAGCCTTGCAGGTGCCTTTGTAGGCGCTTCGCTGGCGGCACTGTTTTCGATACGTGTATTCGGCATAAATAGTGGCTGGATGTACATTGTTTTTATTATTGCCCTAGCTATTCTTGGTGCGCGTGCAGCGAGAGCAATTTATATGAAAGCAAAAAAGAAGTAGCTTATAACTGCTGACAAGCCCGCTTTGCCGGGATTTGTCAGCAAAAATTTGTACTGAAACTAGGCGGCACTCCCAACGGGAGTGCCGCCTAGTTTCAGTATGTTTTTAATTAGAACACTTAGTCTGCTGGTACGTAAGGGACAATTTTCTTTTGCCTGCTCCTTGCGAATACAGCAACCAAAGCTATTGCAACGAGGAAGGCGGCGTAGCCGAGCCATACTATTCCTGTAAGGCCGAATACGAGGTAACCAATGGCTGCTAGAACCGCTGCTATGATTGCATATGGCATTTGTGAACGCCAGTGATCAATAGTTTTACAGGTTGTTCCGGCTGCGGCCAAGACTGTTGTGTCAGAAATCGGTGAGGAGTGGTCGCCCCAAACAGCACCGGAGAGAACAGCAGACATTGCCGGCAGAAGCATGTGCATGTTATCTGTGTATGAAACAACAGCACCTGCGATTGGCAGAACGAGGGCGAATGTGCCCCAAGATGTACCGATGGCGAAAGCCAGAAGTGCGGCGGCTACAAACATTATAAGCGGAATAAGACCCGCGCCAATGCCTGCGTTATATATTGTGGTGCCTACAAATGAGCCAAGCCCTAGATATCCGACTGATCTGGCAATTGTCCAAGATAGAACCAAGATGCAGATTGCGCCCATCATACAGCGCGGGCCGGCGATAAGTGCTTTTCTAAATTGCTCTTTTGTTACTGCGCCGTTTTTGACATGCCTTGCGCCTATGAGTATTGCAGCAACAGCAGATGCAATGCCGCCCAGGGTCAAGGATATAGACAAACTCCAGTTTCCAAAGACTGTGAAGAGCCAGTATGCCTCTCCGCCGAAAGCGTCATTTCTAATAGCGCCTTGAATGCCTGTGGCAAACATGCCGCCGACTGTGAAAACAAACAGAATGATAATCGGAGTCCAGAAATCCCAAACTGAACCTTTAGTGGACTGTGTGCCACTCAAAAGACCTTCTGCTACTAAGTCAGCAGCATCATCTTCGCCTGTTTCATGAAACTTCTCTTGGAATGATGTCATGCTGAAGATGTTGAAGTCCCACTTGATAGTAACCAAAACCATGCCGATCGCAGCAAAGACATAGAAGTGGTACGGAACCATCATAAGGAAGTCAATGAAGATGTTACGGTCATAGTAAAGGCCGAGGCTTTCATAAACTGTGGTAATGTTACCCATGATGGCGACCGCCCAGCTCGATACAGGGGCGGCGATACAGATGGGTGCCGCAATGGAGTCTACGATGTAGGAAGTGCGTGCGCGTGAAAGGCGGTGTTTGTCGCCAAGTGTTTTTGCGATAGTACCGTTGACCATTGCGTTGAAGTAGTCGTCAATCATCAGGAGGATACCGGTGAGAACTGACAAGTACTGCACGCCCTTACGTGACTTGACTCGCTTGGAAACTGCCGCAACGAAGGCTTGCGCCCCACCTGACAATATGACCATGCTTGTAATAAATCCAAGGCCAATGAGGAAGATTATGATGGATGCGTGCCAGCGGTTAAATACACCCAGAAATGCACCCTGTGCGCCCGGGTCAAACAATACCCCCATGAATGTGCGCTCTGTGAGCATGAATGTGTCGAACACGTGAAAATCTGCGGCGATGAAGTTTGCTGAAACAATACCCACTACCATTGATACCAAGATGCGTCTTGTGAGGTAAACACATAGGACTGTAAGCAAAATAGGTATCAGTGTCCAGATGGTTTCAGCCAAGGGTATGTACTCCGTTATCCTTCCTATTACTTCTGAGTTCAGTGCCATTTTATTTTTGTCTCCCTTCAAATATTTTTAACACTTAAAACAATATACACAATGAAGCTGAATTTGTCTATAGGTTATTTCGCAATAAAAGCACAGATTTAATTCAATTTCATCCGTTTTGGCTGAAGTTTGCAGTTTTTATAAATTCATGATATAGTCAGGTTGCAAAAAAACTTTGATATATTTTGGTGAAGTTAAGCAGGGGGCGTCCTGGACTTGTTCCGTTTTGTGCCCTGTGGGGAAAGGCGTGATTATTTTTATGAAAAAAAGTGCGAGTAAACGGCGCAGGCCGGTTACAAAAATGGCCCTATACCTACGGGCTATGCGCATTTCGCTTTGGCTGACTATTACCTTCTTTGTGCTTATTTTGCTCATGGCATTAATGGGGGATGCAAATATCGAAGCAGGGCTGCAAAGCGTACTCCTGTTTGCCGGAGGCAGTACTCTAATCTTTTTTGCAATTTTGCTTATAATTTTATCCCCCCTTGTTTTGCAAGACCTCAGCCGCATAAGAAACCAGGAGAAGCATTATGGGTTTAGCTTCAACGAGGAAATGAAGCGGCTTGATGTTAGGCAGTTTGCTTATACGGATGAGCAGTGGCTTGTCCTAGTGAGCAGGTTCCGGGTGTATGCGTATAGAAAGGGTTTTCTAACTGAATTTGGCTTTCAGCGAAAATCGCTCCTGGGCAAGAAAATGGAAGCAAAAATTATGGCTGCGTGTGCAGATGGCAAAACCCGCATACTCACAGGCGGCGGCGCAACACTATCAGCAATACAAGACTGGGCACAAAGTCCGTAAAAACACAAAAAGAGTGCATCCCGAGGCTTATTTAACCTTGAGATGCACTTGTTATATGTGTAGCATATTTGTCTTAATAAGCAGCACCATAAGCAGCATCAGCCGTGAAAATCGCTAAACTCCTCAAGGGCGTTTCTCTGCGCTGCAATACGCACGTCATTTACCAGTGGGAAGTTTTCACGGACAAGTGCCACAATTTGCTGGTCTATGGAGCCGTTGGCGACCATGTTGTCCAAGACTTTGAGGGCACTTTCGGCATTCATTCCTTCACGGTAAGGCCTGTCCTCCGTGATGGCCGTGAAAATATCCGCAACAGCCATAATCCGGGCCAGTTTGGGGATGTCGTCGCCCTTGACGTGAAATGGATAGCCATTGCCGTTTAACTTCTCATGGTGAAAAGCCGCCCAGTCGGCTATGTTTTCAAGCCCCCTTATCCTGCCTAGGATGACACGGGTGTAGTAGGTGTGCTTTCTCATCTCGTTGAGTTCCTCGTCATTGAGGGCGGCGTTTTTTTCCAAAATGTCGTTAGAAACAGCGAGCTTGCCTAAATCATGCAGGAAGCCTGCAATTTCCATGAGCCTGCACTCGCGCTCAGAGAAGCCTGAAAGTCTTGTGAGCACTTCAGCCACCGCTGCCACCCCGCTTGAGTGGGTGGAGGTGAAGCGGCTTCTACAGTCGATGAAATTGGCCACGACTTTGGCAAAGCCTTTGAGCGTATCCAAGTGTATGACTTTCTTCGTGGAACTCATTTTGCCTGCCAGCACATTGCTCATTGAGAGGGAACAGGTTTCAATCCAAATGTATTCAATTGAAGCCAGGCGCTCAAGAGCTTCAAGAGTGCCGGGGTGAAATGTGCCTTTGCTCTTGTTGATCTTTTCCATTATTCCAGAAATTTGCTCTAAAACTTCTTTTTTGTCATTGAGCACAACGGAAACCCTGTCGGCCAGGTGCAAAATGTAGCTGCCGGTGGGGATATCGGATGTGGGGTCATAAGGTGTGTGATGGTAGCGGATGATTTCTGCGGCTCTGCTTAGTGGCTCAAAGCCCTTTAGCAGCCTGTAGCCCATCTCTGCATGTGAGTCACAGCCGCTGTCCTTAAACTCTTCGCTGACGATTTTCAGCCGTTCCGAGGCAGTGAAAGCACCGATATCATGCAAAATAGCTGCCAAGACGATGTCGCGGATGTCATCGTCGGGCAGTCCCATTTCCATAGAGATAGCGTAAGACAAGTACGCTACCTTTTTGTGGTGGTTGTTAAGAGCCGGTGAAACCAGGTCGATTGATTCAGAGATGCAGGATGCAAAATCGAAAATCGAAAATTCACTGTCTGTAAACATGGGTGCGCCCTCCAATTCTCATTTTCTACCCAGCTATCCGTGGCAAATAATCCAGCGGATTTACAGGGGAGCCGTTTATTATTACTTCAAAATGTAGATGAGGGCCGCTGACTCTGCCTGTGGTGCCCGTTTTTGCAATGAGTTCCCCTTGGGCGACCCTCTGACCGGCGCGGACAAGGTTTTCGGAGTTATGTGCATATAGTGTGACTATGCCGTTGTCATGCTCGATTTTGATTTTATTGCCATAGGCACCGCTCCGGCCTGAAAAGATTACTTCTCCGCCGTCGGCAGCGAAAACCGGGGTTCCGTGGGGGCCTGAGATATCAATGCCCCTGTGGTTGCTCGAACCGACTGTGGTGCGCCGGGGGCCGAATAGGGAGCTGAGCCTGCCTTCTACAGGCCAGACGAATGTACCTGTGGAAGCTGTTGGGTCACGGCCGTCTTCAAGGCTGGAGGCTGGGGCTGCGAAATCAGGAGTGTCGCCGCTAAAGGATATAATCTGCCCTTTTGTGGCCCGGACGCTCTCGTGTACGATGATTTCCTCATTTGCAAGCAATGTGATGCCTGAGAGCTGGAAGTCTGCTGCGGAGATAAGCGGTGCGGGCTCCAAAGGGGGCAGTGAGTCAACAGGGCTAAACTCGGAGTAGTCGATCTGCAAAGCCAGTGGCTCCGCCGTGGTTTCGTAGTCCTCTACGGTGTTTTTTGATGTGCTGTCCGTCAGATAGGGGTCAAAATAAAAGCCCTCAAGAGGCTGCGCAAAATCCTTAATCTCAATATAATCCAAATCCGCAGAAAATGCAACTCCAACCGGCGTGGGATAATAAGCCTGCCCAGCTTGTGTTTTGGCTTCTTGCGTAGGTGGTTGGTATTTGTAAGTTGGTGCGCTTGAACTTACGATTGCCGCATGTGCGGGTATGACAGTCAGTATTAAAGTCGCTGCTGCACCGAAAACGTATGGAGCAATGGTGCGGGCGTTTACATTTATGTGTGCGTGTCTAAGTTTCTTTGCTAGTGCTGGTGCCGTGTATTTTCGGGCGATTTTATTGCCGATTGCGTTAAGAGCCTTTCGTAGGCTATTCATTTATTCACCTTCATAACTTCTTTGGAAATTAGTAACATTTCGGGAACTGAAAGTTACAAAATGTTACCTTTGGTATAGTACACCTGTTTTCGCAATTTGTCAACATGAAATTATGAATTTTTGAGTATTTTTCTGTGCGTCGGGTGTTAGCTGAAGCAAACAACCCGCCGCCGTCAGGGTTGCTTTGCGCACCCGAAAAGCAAGAGGGCTGCCGCAGAATTTGCGGACAGCCCTCTTTGTAAGTTCTGATGATAACCTAGCTTGCACTCCAGGTAATAGGGTGTGTTTTCTCGTCTTTGATGCAGTTGCGTTTGATGCCGAGGATTTCGCGGGCATCTTGGGCAGTTGCGATTTCGCGGCCTGCGAGTTTGGAGAGCTCGACTGCGCGCTCAACGAGTTGAAGGTTTGTAGCTTTTACACCTCTTGCGAAGTAGATGTTATCTTCAAGACCGACGCGGAGGCCGTCACAGCCTAGAGCCAGGCCAGCGAGCATCATTGACATGTGGCAGAGGCCGATGCCTGAAACGCTCCATGTTGAACCTGGGGGCAGCTTGCCGACCATGAATGCGAGGTTTTCGGCTGTGCCGGGCATTGAGCCGCCGACGCCCATTATGAACTGGAGGTGAGCTGGCTCAGGAATGCCGTGCTTTTTAACGTAGAACATAGCTGAGTCAATGTGGCCTGTGTCGAAAATTTCAAACTCTGGCTTGACGTCGTATTTAACGACTTCTTGTGCCAAGTAGTTGAGGAAGCGGGGGTGGTTTTCAAAAACATAGGCGTTATTCCAGTTTAGTGTGTTGGGGTCAAAGGAGCACATTTCGGGGCGCAGGGCACCGAGGTGCTGAATTCTTTTGTGATCTTCATATTCGCCGCCTGATGTTGTGAGGTTTATTACAACATCCACGCCTTCTTTGATGCTCTTTTCGCGGACTAGTTCAACGCACTGGGTGAACTTGTCAACACACATGGATTTGTAGCCAATCTCCATTTTGCCGTCAACTTCCTTGTCTTCACGGACATGGATATGCACGATTGATGCGCCTGCTCTTGCGCATTCGATAGCCTGGTCTGCAATTTCCTCAGGTGTGTAAGGAACTGTAGGGGCGACTTCTCTCTTGGTGCCGGCACCGCAAAGTGCCGCTTGGATTATAATTTTGTTTGAAACTGCCATAAATATTTACCCTTCCAATCTTGTTAAAGTTTCTGCCTTTGGCGAAAGAAATCAAATTCGCTAGTAAGCGGACTTCCTCCGGCATTAGGATGCTGTGAGCCTATACGGGGTCATCCATGAATTTTTTAGCGAGCTTGAATACTTCAAATAGCTGCTTGTCGCGCTTTGCGGTGAGCTGTGCTTTGTCAACGCCTGAATAATCATAGAAGCCCTTGCCGGTCTTAAAGCCGAGCTCGCCTTTTTCTACGTGTGCGGCGAGGGTAGTGGGCATATCGTTAGGAGGAGGCATTGTGTAGCTCTTGTTTTTGAAGTTATTGGCGGTCATGTCCAGTCCGCCGAAGTCGGCGCGCTTGCACAGACCCAAAACTACAGCGCGGGGGATGAAGCTGGTTTTGACAGCCTTGTCGATGTCTTCAGGTGTGCAGTATCCGTTATCTAACAGGAAGAAAAGTTCCTGATTGAGGCACATTTGCATACGGTTTGCAATATAGCCTTGAATGAACTTCTTCATGAGCACGGCGGTTTTGCCGCATTTTTCTAAAAGCTCGACTGTAACATCGGCGTAGGACTGGGGTGCTTGCTCAGCTTTGACGACCTCTACGAGAGGGATAAGCTGTGCAGGGGCGTACCAGTGGGCGATGACAGCCTGCTTTAGGCGGTGCTCCGGCATAAGGGCGAAAACGTCCAGGCCTGAGGTGTTGGAGGCGATAATCGCTGTGTCACTTACAGCCTTGTCAACTTTTTCAAATAGTTCAATCTTGGCATCTTTATTTTCAACAATTGTTTCTTGGATGAAATCGGCACCTGCTACAGCTTCTTCAACTGTAAGCGCAAAGCTCACGCGGGCGAAGGTTTCTTCCAGGACATCCGCGCTAAGAAGATCTTCTTCGACAAAGTTCTGCAGGCTCTTATACAGAGCCTCTTTTGCTGCGTCACGGGTCTTTTCACTGCGTGTCCACATGGTTACTTCGTAGCCGCCCATGGCAAACATCTGAGCAATGCCGGGACCCATTGTGCCGGCACCCAGGACGGCAATTTTTTTAATATCTTTAAGCGTCATATTGGTGAATTCCTTTCGTTTATACAGTTGCGATGCCCACATCGGGCCGTGCAGCCGGTTTACACCTGCGCCGACGGAGGATGTGGGCATCCGCCCCTACAAAAGTGGCTAATTATTTAATTGCGCCCTCTTCCCAGCAAACGAGGCGTACGAAGCCGCCGTCGGCCATTTCGCAGCGGAACGGGAAGGCAGCAACTGTCATGCGCTTGCCTGTTACGAGGTCAACGTCGCCGCCTGCATTTTCGATTGTGCAAACGCCGTACTGCATGAACTTGCGGTGGCAGTATTCGTAATCCGGGAAGTCAACAGCAGCGCTTCTGCCTGTTGCTTCTGTGTAGATTGCATCAAGCCAAGGCATTTGCTCTTTGAGCGGGTGATGCCATAGCGGAGCATCTGTTGCGCCCCATGTGCCTGTGATGCCTTTGATTTTCTTCTCAAAGAGAAGCCAGTCGCAAACTTCAGGACCCATGCCCGGGTAGTAGTTATAGTACTTGTCGTTGTTTACGCGCCAGAAGCGGTGGAAACCTGTGTTTACAACAACCCAGTCGCCAGGACGGATTTCAAGGCCGTCTTTGGCAGCAGCTTTTTCAAAGTCAGCAGGCTTTAGCTCAACCCAGATGTCGCCGAATCTGCTAGGTACGCCGTCTGCTGCGTTCCACTTAGCTTGGAACTCGTCATAAAGATGTGTCATGTCGAGGATAACGCCTGTGCCGATACAAAACTCAAGGGGAATTTCGTCTAGGCTGTAGCCGTATCTTTCTTGATCACACTCTTCAAGGTGAAGAACGTGGTTAGGGGCATCCATATGTGTGCCTGCATGCAATGTGCCTGTGTAGGTCATTGTGCGCTTGTGGAAACGCTCAAGATATTGACCGCGTGGGAAAAGAAGGTCTTGACGGGGGCCTGGGAACGGCCACAGCGGAGTGTCTACGCCCCAAGGATTTGAAAGGTCATAGATTTTGGGCATTGTGGATTTGTCGAGATAGAATTTGCTCTTGTCTAGCGGCATATACGCCATAGTATTGTCCTCCTAAAAAAATAATAAAATTATTGATTTTATCCTCTGCCTAATAATCTAAACCTTGGAATCATGCCAAAGTCAAGCAGTTTTTAATGGACATATTGTCAAAATTGGTTTAATATGTATACATACGCCATATATGCGGTTTGAAGGGGGTTAGGCTGTGCGCTACAAGATTGGGGATGTTGCAGGAATTTTAGGGATCTCTCCGGATTTGATACGGTATTACGAGGAGAAAGGTGTCGTTTCACCGGCGAAGGATCCGCACAACAACTATAGGTACTACGATACATGGGATATTAACTACCTCATCGACTGCCTCTGGTACAAGAATTTCGGCTTCGGTATTGAACAAATAGGCAATATGGTTTCAGAGTGCTCGTATGACGGGTTGATTGGGCTTTTGGACACAAAGGGAACAGACATTATGGATGCCATCCACCGGCAGGAGATGCTGCTGCAGCGGATTAAACTGTTTTGCGAAAGGCTTGCGCGCACCAAAGATCTTCTCGGCAAATGCGAGATGAGGGAAAATGCTGAGTTTGTAAGGTACATAAACCGCCGCAACTTCACTTATGACAATAGCCCCGCCCTCCGGGATATAAGCCGTAAGTGGCTCAAGTACATGCCGTTTTCGCGCAGGTATTTTGAAATCCCTAAGGATGCGCTGGCAGAAGTGCGCGGTGATTATGAGTGGGGATTTTCTTTAGGGATGCAGTATGTTGAGGAGTTCGGCGTCGCCCTAAAGCCGCCTGTGGAGTTTATTCCGTCGAGGCTTTGCGTTCATTCGGCATTCAAAATCATTGGCAAGGATAAATTTTCATCACAGCATATCGACTACTTGGTGGAATATGCAAATCAAAACAATTTGACAGTTGTGGGCAATGCTTTTGGAAATTTAGCCTGTAGTGTTGTAGAAGACGGTGAGCCGACAGGTTATTTTGAAGTATGGCTGCCTGTAAAAAAATCACGCCAAACGCATGAGTAAACAAAATATGAACAAAGCAAAGAGCACTGCAACTCTAAGTGTTTCAAAACGAATACACATACTAGTACATGAGCCCACCCTTCAATCGTTGCAGCAAAACATCC
>Ga0209755_10003744_pt1 | contig 18685 bp, 19 predicted proteins | sample TergutCo191P1_FD_187301 | JGI IMG/M metagenome (GOLD analysis project Ga0209755, IMG submission 187301) | Cornitermes sp. P1 segment gut microbial communities from Petit-Saut dam, French Guiana - Co191P1 (SPAdes) (version 2) | ecosystem: Host-associated > Arthropoda: Insects > Digestive system...
CGACTTTCAAATAGGTGTTGCCTACACTTCTCTTCTGTTCCGAATTTCTCCATATATTCCAGCATATCCATTTTTCAACCCTCCTTTAGGGCATTATCTCATGTTATGAGCTAAATAGATAGTCATTTAATATAATTCCAAATTGATAGAAGAACAAAGGTTGCAAAACAATCTAAATAATGTAATTTATTTGGGAGGTGCAAAATGGATATTACCGCAGACAAAATTAAAGAGCTAATCAAAGCATTAGGCTTTACTCCTGTTGATGGAGAGGTCGATATTTTTCATAAAAGGTACACCCAACACGATGGGTATTCTCTGCGTGTTGATTTTGCTAACAAGGCTATTGAAATATAGATGCTTCTTTTGAGGATTTAGCTCAAATAGTTGTCGGAAGCAAGTCAACAAGCAACTTTACCAAACAGGAAAACTTTGTTGTTTTGGAATGTGTAGACCGTTTGCTAGAAAAAGGATATTCTCCAAGTTCCATTGAGCTTGAAAAAATTTATCCATCTGGCAGAGGTCATTCCGGTGCGCTTGACATCTTGGTAAATGATGCAGATGGGCAGGCTTTTTTAATGATTGAATGCAAGACTTGGGGCAAGGAGTATTCAAAAGAAACTGGAAAGATGATCACAAGCGGTGGGCAGCTTTTTACATACTTCAAAAATGCTACTGCCGCAAAATTTTTATGTCTGTATACCTCTCGTCTTGTAGGCAGCAATATTGAATACGAAAACAGCATTGTTGATGTTTCTGAAGATTGGAAATCACTTTCTGAAACAAAAGACATACACGAACGTTGGAACAAAGTGTTCAAGAAAAACGGTATTTTTGAAGATTATGCCTCGCCGTATAACATTGTCCATAAAAGGTTGACGTATGGCGATTTGGCAACCATGAAAGACGAAGATAGTCGCACGATTTTTCATCAAATAATAAAGACATTGCGCCACAATGGGGTATCCGATAAGCCAAATGCTTTCAATAAATTGCTCAATCTTTTTGTGTGCAAAATCATTGATGAGGACAGAAATCCTGATGAAGAATTGCAATTTCAATGTTGGGATGGACTGACTGATGAAAAATTGCAAATGACACTTAACGACCTATACAAAGATGGTATGTGGCGTTTCCTTGAAATTAAAGTCATAGACCATTCTGAAAGTGATGTGGATAGTGTTCTTCAGTCGCTCGGAATAAACGATAGCGCACATAAACAGAAATTGATGGAAATGTTTAGCGATACACGCTTAAAAAAAAGCCCAAATTTCGCTTTTATCGAAGTACAGGACGAAAAAACATTCCAATTAAACGCCAAAATAGTCCGTGAGATTGTGGAGCTTTTGCAAAATTATAAGTTTCGCTATGAACAAAAGCATGAGTTCTTAGGTGATTTTTTCGAGAAGATGTTAAATACAAGCATGAAACAAGAGGCCGGTCAATTTTTTACGCCTGTCCCTATTACTCGTTTCATAATATCATCTTTGCCACTTCGGAATTTTGTGCAAGGAAAAATTGACGACAAAGACCCAAACCCATTGCCGGCTGTTATCGACTATGCTTGCGGAAGTGGTCATTTTATTACAGAATTTATGTCAGCTATGCAGGAAATTGTTGAAACAGTTGATGTTTCAAATGCATCGCCGCGTACGAGAAACAAACTCAATTCGTGGCGTAACGATGTACAATTTTCGTGGGCTGACAAGTATGTTTATGGCATTGATTTTGACAATCGTTTAGTAAAGACTGCAAAAGTTAGTGCGTTCTTTAATGGTGATGGAGAAGCTACTATTATTTGGGGCGATGGGCTTGACAGCTTTGAACATTCAGAAGTCTATCGTGGCAAACTGACAGAAACACTGTCCAATAAGCAGGATAACGGACAGTTTGATATTTTAATTTCCAACCCTCCATATTCGGTGGAGGCTTTTCGGCGTATGCTGAAACACGGAGCCGAAAGTTTTGACCTATACAGCACAGTTCGGAAATAGAATGCTTATTTATCGAACGCACGAAACAACTTTTGAAAGTTGGTGGTTGGGCAGGAGTAATCTTACCAAGCTCTATGCTTTCAAATGGCGGCATTTATTCTCGCGCTCGTGACATTATCTTTAAGTATTTTAGTGTCAAGGCTATTGTCGAGCTTGGCTCTGGCACGTTTATGGAAACTGGAACAAATACAGTCATTCTATTTTTAGAACGCCGCCCGGATAGCGACCACGAAAAGATAACCCAAGCTATAAACACTTTTTTCACAAACAAGCGTGATGTTGCTGTTTCAGGAATAGAAAGGGCGTTTTCTACTTTTGTTGCAAATGTTTATGATGGTTTGGAATATGAGGACTATTTATCCTTCATAAACGAAAAACCAAGCGATGCAATGAAAGCGCATGAGTTATGGATAGATTCCGAGAGATAATATGGGAGTAATGCTTATTTTTTCCATAATTTGCAATGAAGAGAAAAAGATTGATGATTTTCTACTTGACGGTCTAGAAAACTGCAAAGATGCGAAAAATCTAAAGCCTGTTGATTTTTCTGATGCAAAAATGAAATTAGCAAAATTTTTTACAGACTTTAAGGAGTTTTCCATACATGGGGTTGACCATGCTATTTCAACGTTTATTAAGCACGAGTATGGCAATATAGAGTTTGCTGACTATGTATCATTTCTTAGACGCTCCCCGAACAGTAACATGCTCGCTCATTCCTTGTATTTTGATTATCTTTCAAAAGTGTGCAAACAATGTTTTGAAACAGAAACGGAAAAGATATTATATTTCCTTTTAACCTACAATCAAAACATTGTGGTTGCTAAGTCGGGACAAAAGCAAGATGAAAAGGCTTTTTTAGGATATGAATTTAGTAAGCGCAGGGGACACGAAGGGATAAGGCTTTTGCCTAATGGAACTATGCTTTTTGATGAAAATGATGTATTTAATCCAAAAAAAGTTAACAGCTATGTGCTTAATTCTTTTCTTGGAAATTTTGATATTAGTGTTGATGAATCCATTTCAAAGCACATTTCTATTGGTCGGCTTAGTAGTTTTTTTGAGTATGGAACAAATATATTTGGAAAAAAAACAAATCTAAACAACTACAAACAAGAAAAATCATCAACACATGCATATGCATCAATAAGCGAGCTAGTCGCAGATATGAATATAATAAATGGATTCGCCTTTAAGAGCACTAATTTCAGACAAAACGGACAGGGTGAAAACTATTTACCTGTCCTAAAGATTGCCAATATCAAGGGAGGCAATGTAGACTTAGATAACAGCGAGTTTCATACCACGGAAAACTATGAAAATTTTATTGCGCAACCTAAAAGCATAGCAATATCCTTAACTGGGGGAGCAGAAGGAAGCGGTGCGGTTGGAAAGGTTGCATGGCTTAATAAGCGTGGCCTGGTGAATCAAAGAGTTTTGGTAATAGAAGGCGATTATAATAGATTGAGGTATTTATATGTTTTTTTGAGTAGCAATGATTTTTTAAGCTATTCCCAATATCATTCAACAGGCAATGCTCAGAAAAACATATCCTCGAGCCTTTTATTAGATTATCAAATACCAATTTTTCCTGTGAAGATTCAGCAGGAAATTGTCACAGAATTTGAAAAGTTGGATGAGAAAAGGCAAAAATTAAACGATGATATATTGCGTTGCAGAAGAGATATATACAATCTATATTCTGTTGCCAATGTTTCAAAGTATCCGCACAAGAGCCTGAAGCAATTAGCGTCATTTAATCCTCCAAAGACTCAAATCTTTGGAGTTGATGACAACGATATGGTTTCTTTTGTGGAAATGGCTTCGATTAGCAACGAGGGTCATATTTGGAAAAATGATGCTCGAAAGTTTAGGGAAGTAAGGCGCGGATACACTTATTTTGCTGATAATGATATTATCATCGCAAAAATTACCCCATGCATGGAAAACGGAAAATGTGCATTAGCAAAAAATTTAACTAATGGTATTGGCATGGGAAGCACCGAGTTTCATGTAATACGCTGTAGCGACGAAATAATTCCACTGTATTTATTTGGATTTCTAAATCGCACAGAAATTCGTGAAGCAGCTAAAGATCAAATGACAGGGTCTAGTGGGCATAGGATAGTCCCTGTTTCTTTCTATGAGCAATTAGTTGTGCCTATGCCTTCACTATACGAACAACAAAAAATTACGGATGAAATAGAAGTACGCAATACAAAAGTGTTTGAGCTAACCCAAACACTAACAGAGTTAGATAAAGAAAAAGCTCAAGTTCTAAGTAAATATTTGTAAAGAAGGAGCAATGTGAAGCAGAATATTTGCCCCCATCTACTCAAGTTTTGCTGGTATCAAAATGGATACCAGCAAAAGAAATCAAAAAATAACGCCGCAGTTTATGCCGGGCGTTATTTTATAATATTTAAACGAATTAATATCCGCGTCCATCCATCATCTCAAATACTTTTTCTATATGCTTAACACTCTCGTCTATGCAAAATTCAAAATAGCGGCGGCCTTTTTCTGCGGTGGCAAGGGTTGGGTTGCCCCACACACCGTCTGGCGAATAGCGGAATACAGACCCATATTGCAAATATGTTCTGGGTACGTCGGGCAAACAGTCTACAGCACGGTCCATTTTAACAAGGTCTGGGTGAAGATGCAGCATAACAGAAGTTTCAGATTCGCCGGAATGGACTTCGCCCACTCCAAAGTTGACATTTCTCTTTGTTTCGAAAATGCCGCTCACGTCTGGGAAAAACGGCTCTAGCTGACACACTCGCAATTTTGGCATATATGCGGCGTTTAAGTGACGTATTGTCGGGTCCATCACAAAAATGCCACCATGCCCTTTGATTACAACAATACGGTTGAAGCCTTGCTCGTGTAAGTTTAGCACTATGTCGTGCAGCATTGCAAAAAATGTGTCGGCACGCATCCAAACAGAGCCGCGGCTGCCCTTGTGCTCGTAACAAGTGCTTATTGGCAGAGCCGGCAGAACGAATGCACCCAAGCGTTCGCCAACATGGTTGCCAAAAGCCTGTGCCAGCAGCATGTCGGTACTTACCGGCAAGTGATGGCTATGCTGTTCCAGCGAGCCAACAGGGATAATTGCCATGTCGCCCATTTTGGATATTTCCGGGGAAGTTTTGTGGTAAGTCATAGGTGGTAATCCTTTCATGCACTGCTATTCGCTTCGTCGCTACGCGACTGCGCTTACATCATCGTTCCTGTTTTGCCTTTGTCCTGCAATGCGCCATATGGGAACAGTGCGCGAACTTCTTCGCCGGTCACGCGCTCTTTGCGCATCAGTAATTCTACAATTTGGTGCAATACATCCATATGCATTTCCAGCAAACGAAGGGCTTCGTTGTAGCCTGTTTCTACTATACGCTTTATTTCGCTGTCTATCTGCGATGCTACTTGCTCGCCATAATTGCGTGAGTTGGCGATGTCGCGGCCCAGGAAAACTTCCTCGTTGTTGTTGCCAAATTGCAACGGGCCAAGTGCCTCGCTCATGCCGTATTTCATAACCATGTTACGGGCAAGGTTTGTAGCTGTTTCTATATCTTGGGACGCGCCTGTTGTTATGTCGCCCAGCACTAGGGCTTCTGCGGCACGGCCACCAAGGCCTACAATTATTTGCTGTTCCATATATCGCTTGCTCATAAATGTCCTGTCTTCGCCCGGCAATGGCATTACATAACCACCCGCACGCCCTGTGGGTATTACGGATATCATATAGGTGGAGTCCATTTCCGGCAATACTTCGAAGCAAATTGCATGGCCCGCTTCGTGATACGCGGTCATACGCTTCTCTTTTTCGCTAATTACACGGCTCTTTTTCTCTGTGCCGATTCCTACTTTTATAAATGCACGGCGGATGGATTCGCTGTCTACCTCCAGCTTATTTTCCCGTGCGGCTATAAGGGCAGATTCATTCATTAGATTTTCCAAATCTGCCGGGGTGAAGCCGGCGGTTGTTTGAGCTACAACTTTAAACGAAACATCCGCCCCAATTTTTTTGCCCTCGGCATGCACTTCAAGCACCGCTTCGCGGCCTTTTACGTCTGGGCGATTTACAACTATTTGCCTGTCGAAACGGCCGGGGCGCAATAGTGCCGGGTCAAGAATATCCGGACGGTTGGTGGCCGCCAGCACAATAACGCCCTCGCGTACGCCAAAGCCATCCATTTCTACAAGCAGCTGGTTTAGGGTTTGCTCACGCTCGTCGTGGCCGCCGCCAAGACCAGCACCGCGTTTACGGCCAACTGCATCAATCTCGTCTATAATAATTATGCTTGGGGCGGCACGTTTTGCCTGTTCGAACAAGTCACGCACGCGGGATGCACCTACGCCCACAAACATTTCCACAAAGTCTGAACCGGAAATGCTAAAAAACGGCACACCAGCCTCCCCTGCGACTGCACGTGCAAGATATGTCTTGCCTGTACCGGGCGGGCCAACAAGCAAAACGCCACGGGGGATACGCGCGCCGATATCGTGATACTTGCGCGGCGTTTTTAAAAAGTCTACAATTTCAGCAAGTTCTTCTTTCTCTTCGTCTAAACCCGCCACTTGCGTGAATGTGACGCGCTGTGTGGACAACACAGACATTCTGGCACGGGTTTTGCCAAAATTCATTGCGCGACCGCCGCCTGCACTGTTCTGCATATGGTTCATAATAAATATAAACACAACTATAAATATACCGGCCATAATAAGCATGGGCAGCATTTGCATAAACATCCCCGGGCGTGACGGCGGCAATGTGTTTAGCACCAGCGTGGGGTCATATTCCCTTGCTTCATGCACAATTTCTACAAATGCCGGTATGTTTGGTATGTTGACGGTACGCTCGCTTCCGTCATAACGCAGGATAATTTCTGCTGTACCAATTACCCCGCCCTCGTTGTCGTGGCGAATTGTAATTTCCGAAATTGCGTTGTTTGATATGTCTTGCAGTAAGTTAGCATATGTGTATGTGACATCTTCTGTCGGGCCTTGCACTCTGTTCATCACAAACATTACCATTAAAACTGTCATGATAATCAGAAGCCACATGCTCATACCTCTGGCTAATCTTGGCTGTTGCATTATCCCACTTCCCTTTCAATTTCTATTTCAATGGGGCGCTGCCCCAACCCCCGCTCCGCTTCCTTCGAGCTCAAAAACTCAGTTATTGAGTTCTAGCGCCCCTAGGTATGGCAGGTTGCGATAACGCTGAGCATAGTCCAACCCATAGCCAACTACGAATACATCCTCAACATCGAAGCCGATGTATTTGCATTCTATGTCTGGTACTTTGCGCCGGCTGGGTTTATTTAAAAATGCACAAAATGCATACGATGCCACGTTTTTGTCTTTAAAATACGCCGCCAAACACGCGGCGGTATAGCCGGTGTCTATGATGTCTTCTACTACTATAATGTGCCGCCCTTCAAGCGGCAGCGACGGCGGATACGCCATTTCTACCACACCCATAGAGTGAGTGCGCGAACCATAGCTTGACACTTTCATAAAATCCAACTGTACATCCAATGTTGTGGCACGGGCAAGGTCTGCATGAAATATGCTGCTGCCTACCAATGTACCAAGCAGCGTAACCTCACGGCCTGCATAATCGCGGCTAATTTGTTCGGCTAGTTCGTTAACACGTGCGGCTATTTGCTGTTGCGAGAATAGAACCCTTGTGATTCGCTCGCCTTCAATAATTTGTAACACTATAAAGACCTCCATAATGAAACCCAGCATGTATCGCCGGAATACTTAGTGCTTACAGGGTTATACTTGTCCAAAACCCAAATAATATCATTGCCACAGGCTAACACAGGGATACTATCCCGTTTTTGTTTTGGCGTTTTTTTATCCGTAAAATAGTCCTGTAACTTTTTTGTAAAAGGTTTTGCAGTGCTGTTCATGACAATTGTATCGCCTGGTTGGCGTGCGCGTAAAATAAGCGTCCCCTTAACCTTACCATAATTGAAGCATTTAGTACAGTATAGATTTGATTTTTTGTCCGGCGGGGTTTGGGATACAGAAATTGTCATGCCAAGCTCGGTTATAAATTGGGATGTCCCCATTGGCAAAGAATAAGTTGCAAATTTTTGTATGGCTTCGGGAAGCACGATTTGGATATGGGAAGATGTTTTATATGCAATAAGGCCAGGAAGATGAACTTCTGCGCCTGTTTTCATATGAAGCAAATCCAGAACGGATTGTATATGGGCAAATATTATATTTGATAACTTTTTGGGTGAGATGTGTGAAATTGCAAGACGGATTATGCGGCTGGCAATTGGAAGCGGAGTATCTAGCATAAACTCGATTCGTAGTCCACTCTCTTCAACGGCACTATCATACGCCTTGCGTGCCATTTCTTCCAGCAATTCTTCATCTGCGCGCAGCCATTCGGCATTATTTGCTATTGTTTGAACGGCCTGTGGGTTTACAGCAGCCTCTATAACAGGCAAAACTGTATGACGTATGCGGTTGCGCGTATGTTCCTGCAAAAAATTGCTTGCGTCGTGTACATACTCTAAATTATATGCGACAATGTACTTTTCTATTTCCGCCCGCGGCACATATAGTAACGGGCGAATAATATTACCATTTACCGGCGGGATGCCGCAAAGCCCGCGCAATCCTGCCCCGCGGGCAAGGTTCATAATCACTGTTTCGGCATTGTCATTTTGATGGTGGCCTGTGGCAATTTTTGCGCCAATGGAGTGGGCTGCTTCTTGTAAATAATAATAACGCAGTTTGCGGCCTGCTTCTTCTATACTAAGGGACTCTTTTGCGGCAAGGCCACGCACATCGGCATAGCAGACTTGTAAGGAGGTTTGCAGCTTTGCGCATAAACTGCGGCAAAAATCTTCGTCTACGGCGGCCTCCACACGCAGCCCATGGTTTACATGCACGGCAGATATTTGAGAAATGCCCAGTTCTGCTTTCAAATAAAACAGCGTATGCAGCAAAGCAACAGAATCGGCCCCACCAGAAAGGCCAACAATTACGCTATCGCAAGGCTGTAGCATGGCGTGTGCTTTTATTGTTTGTATAATTTTTTTGTGTATGGGCATGGGTGACAACTCCTCATCTCATGTAAAAATAACGGCCATAATTAAATTATACCAGCAGGAAGTATAAATGTCGAAAAGCTTCGTGGCTAAGGCTCCTCGCAATAACAGCACATGGTTTTTTGACAACAGATATCTGCCATGCGATAATAGACTTTGCTTCAAGGACAGGAGGGACGACTAAGTGCGTGCAAGAAAAAAGAAATGGGCGCCGGAGGTGCTTGAAAACAACCCGCGCATTCTACGGGATATAACCGTCTACGAAGGGCGCAGCATAAACGAAATTTTTGACAATGGCAACCCCGTTCATGTAGAAATAGGATGCGGCAAGGGGCGTTTTATAACCGAAACTTCGCGGCAAAACCCAGATATCAACTATGTGGCAATAGAGCGCGAAGCTGTGATACTGGCCGCTGCCGCCAGGCGAGCAGAGGAAGTAAGTGCAGGATCGCTAATTTTTGTGCTGGAAGATGTGGACAATCTTTTAAATTATTTTGCCCCGGATGATATTTCGCGGCTGTATATTAACTTTTGCGACCCATGGCCGGGCAAAAAAAAGTGGGCCAAGCGTCGCCTAACCCACGATAATTATTTAGCAAAATACGAAAAACTGCAAATCCCCGAAATATTTTTTAAAACCGATAACCGCATACTTTTTGAAGCATCGCTGGAGAGTTTTAGCCGCATGAAATGGACGCTTCAAAATGTATCGCTGGATTTACACAACAACATAACTCTGGATAATATCATGACCGAGTACGAAGAAAAATTCTCCCCCCACGGGCCAATATATAGACTGGAAGCATTGTTGCCCAAACCGCATATGATATAGTAGAAATGGCGACGGAGGTTTTTATGTTAAGCAAACGCATTCAACATCGCATTTTACAAGCACTATACCGCCCAAAAGCGTCACGCAACCACTTTTTGTCCAGCGACGTACTAAGTTTTCTGGACGAAATCGACAAAGAAATTGACGAAAAAATAACCCCGCTGTTGGCAGAGTTATTGTAGGGCTTAAGAAAAAAGCGGCAAAGCGAATATAATATTATTTACGGCACCACTGCCAGAGTATCACAGCAGCAACCTACAGCCGCTCTTTCCAGGGCGGCTTTTACTGCGCGTTGCAAAATGCTTGTGGTAACCGGATAGTCTGTAGCGGGGCTAAGATATGCCGTCTGGTACCGCAGCACTTCTGTTGTCAGATCCAGCAAACGCGGCTCAAACAGCGGATAAAATACACGTTGTATCTCTGCCATTTCTGTCATGTAAATCTCCAGTATCTCTGTCTCGTCAACAGTTACGCGTACTTCTATGGGCTTGTCATTTAGTATAATTACGGACGAGTATGTGCCGGGTATAAAAATGTCGTATACCACAGGTTCGGCCGGGGTATTCCTTCCACCGCGCCCAAACAAAAGAACCAACGCCAAAATTACTAACGCCAGCCCAGCCAGCACTATCGCACCTATTCTTATTAAATCCTTCATCTGTAAAACAAAAATTTTAGTTCCGCCCATTAAGCATACTTCCTTTCACAGCTTTTTGCCATACAGCAATTTACTGTTATATCTATGAGCGGGGGCGTAGTTTTATGACTATGGTTGACATTTGTGGCGTTGGGTGTGATACAATTACATACTCATTAATCTAACCATTACCGCTTTCTGCACATGAAGGCGGTTTTCTGCTTCGTCAAAAATTTCGTCGGCATGCGCTTCGAACACAGCCTCGGTTATTTCCTGACCCTTGTATGCCGGCAAGCAGTGTTGCACCATGCAGCCCGGTGCGGCCAGTGCCATAATCTCGTCGTTTACCTGATATCCTGCAAACGCAATTTTACGTTCCGCACCCTCGCCTTCTTGCCCCATGCTGGCCCATGTGTCGGTGACGATAACATCCGCGTTTTTGGCGGCGGTTTTAGGGCAAGTTGTAAGCTCGAATTTTGCATCTGTTACCGTAGCGGCATACTCCAGTGCCTCTTTGTGTGGCTGATACCCGGCAGGACATGCCACAGAAACATCCATGCCGCATTTTAACCCGCCAACGATAAGTGAATTTGCCATATTGTTGCCGTCACCAATGTAGCATAGTTTTAAGCCAACAAGACGGCTGTTGCGCTCGCGGATTGTCATAAGATCGGCCAAAACCTGGCATGGGTGATATCTATCCGTAAGCCCGTTTATTACAGGCACACCAGACCATTTTGCAAGTTCTTCCACTGCTTCGTGGGCGAAAGTGCGAATCATAATACAGTCGCAGTAACGGGCAAGTACGCGCGCGGTATCACAAATAGGCTCGCCGCGGCCAAGCTGGCTTGTTCCGCTTGACAGGAAAATGCCATGCCCACCAAGTTGGAAAATGCCAGTCTCGAAAGAGACATGTGTGCGGGTAGAGCTTTTTTCAAATATCATTGCAAGGGTCTTACCCTTTGGGAAGTTGTGCGCTATACCGTTTTTAAGCTCGTATTTAAGCTGGTCGGCCAGGTTTAAGATTTCTTCAATTTCCGCACGGGAATAGTCGAGTAGTTTTAACATGTGTTTTTGCATAGCTTAAGCCTCCAATATCGCCTGCATAATTGCAAGCCCTGCGTCTATTTCTTCATATGATATAGTCAGCGGCGGAAGCAGGCGCAATGTGGCACTGCCTGCCACAAGTGCCAGCACCCCGGCATCGTTTAATTTACCTACTATTTCGCGATGGGCTATGTTTTGCAGGACAATGCCTATCATAAGCCCAAGACCGCGTACCTCTGCTACATAAGGGCTGTTCATTGCTCTCACTTTTTCCTGAATATACTCGCCTTTTTTCACAACCTCGGCCAGCATTTCGTCTGTGAGGGTATCTAACACGACATTTGCCGCGGCTGCGCCCAGCGGGTTGCCGCCATACGTAGTAGCGTGGGTGCCGGGGCCAAGTACAGTGCTGCATTTTTCGTTTACGAAAAAGCCGCCGAACGGGACACCGTTTGCAATACCTTTTGCGAAGCTTACAGCATCGGGTTTTATACCGTATTGCTGGAACGCGAACAAACTTCCCGTGCGGCCTGCACCGGTTTGCACTTCGTCAATCATAAGCAGAAGGTCGTTGCTTTGGCAAAACACCGCCATTTCTTGTACATATGCTTTGTCCAGCGGCAGAACACCGCCTTCGCCCTGTATAAGCTCTATCAACACGGCGCAAGTATTTTTGTCGGCCGTCGCCTTTAGTGCACTCATATTGCCAACAGGGACATGGCAAAAGCCCTCTGTAAATGGGAAGAAATGCTGATGAAATACATCCTGCCCTGTTGCGGCCAGCGCGGTGATTGTGCGCCCGTGAAACGAGCCTTCCAGCGTTACAATTTTACTGCGGCAGTCGCCGTATTTGTCACGGCTGTACTTACGCGCTAACTTGATAAGGCCTTCGCTGCTTTCTGCGCCGGAATTTGCGAAAAATACCTTAGAATAGCCCGTGCGCTTGCATAATATCTCCGCAGTTTTGGCGGCGGGCTGGGTGTAGTACAAATTTGACGTATGCCCAAACTTCATGGCTTGGTCGGTTATAGCCTGCACCCAGGCTTTGTTTCCGTAGCCAAGCGAGTTTACGCCAATGCCAGACGCAAAGTCAATATATGTTTTGCCATCGAAGTCATATAAGCGCGCGCCTTCGCCATGGGAAATAGCAATTGGAAAACGGCCATAGGTAGCCATTACGTGTTGGTCATGGGAATTGATTAGGTTCTGATTAGTCATCATAATTGATTACATTCCTTTCAGTCGGGCAAAGCCCTCCTTGCGGAAGGCGCAAATATTCTGATGAAAGAAGCTGCAGTTTGCTTCTTTCATACGTCCTCCATACTCTTACGGTAATATCATAGTGCCTGCGCCGGAGTCTGTTAGCATTTCTTCCAATATGGAATGCGGTACTCGACCATCCAGTATAAGTGCGTCAGACACACCTTTGCGGACGGATTCCACACAGCAGTCCAGCTTAGGTATCATCCCGCCGCTGATTATGCCGTCTTTGATTAGGCCAGGTACTTCGCTTACATGGACTTCTGGCAAGAGTGTACTTTCGTCTTTTGGGTCACGCAGCAAGCCGCGAACGTCTGTTAGTAAAATTAGTTTTGCCGCGCCAACTGCGATTGCAATCTTACTTGCAGCTGTGTCCGCATTAATATTGTAGGCGGTGTTGCCATCCGTACCTTGCGCAACTGTGGATATTACAGGGATGTAGCCGCGCTCCAGCGCGTCGGTTACGGGGCGGGGGTCTACGTCGGTGACTTCACCCACAAGACCGATGTCGCTGCCGTCGGGGCGTTTGTATTGTTTTGCCTTTAGCATTCCGCCATCTAAGCCGCAAAGGCCAAGCGCCCTGCCGCCGCGGCGTCCCAGGTTGTCTACAAGATTTTTATTAACCCTGCCGCATAATACCATTTGTACAATGTCCATTGTTTCTTGGTCGGTATAGCGCAGGCCATCTACAAAATGTGATTTTTTACCCACTTTGTCAAGCATTTCGTTAATCTCTGGCCCGCCGCCGTGGACGATTACTACGCGGATGCCAACCAAGCTAAGCAATACGAAGTCGCCCATTACGGCGTCAAACAGTTCCGGGCTGGTCATGGCGTTGCCGCCGTATTTTACTACAATGGTTTTGCCGTTGTATTTTTGTATATATGGCAGGGCTTCGGCAAGGATTGCCGCCCGTTGCAGTTGTGGCATGAAAACCTCCTATTATAATGGGGCTCGGCCCCAATCCCCGCCGCTACAGCAGGCATAGCCTGCTTCCTCGCTACGCTGCGGAGCGCGCGACGGCGCGCTTCTTCTATGACCTATAATCCCCGTTTATTTTTACATAATCGTATGTCAAGTCGCAGCCCCAGCAGGTACTGGCTGCGTTGCCCTGCGCTAGGTCCAAGTTGATAAGTACCTCGTATGGGGTAAGCACTTTTAACGCCAATTCTTCGTCAAACGCTAGGCCCAGGCCATCCTTGCATACCGCAACTTCGCCCGCTTCGCTTGCAAGAGATATCGAAACCAAAGTCGGGTCAAATTGTATGCCAGAATACCCGGCAGCACAAAGAATTCTGCCAATGTTTGCGTCCTTACCAAAAATCATGCTTTTAACCAACGACGACGCAATTATACTACGAGCTATGGTAGTGGCAGATTCTTCGCACTTCGCACTTGTAACGTTACAGGTAATAAGATGCGTAGCACCTTCTCCGTCTGCGGCAACTGCACGCGCTTGATGTACGCACAGCGTGATTAGGACTTGCAAAAATGTGGTGTAATCTTCGCCTTCCGCTGTAATTTCCGCGTTGCCGGCCATGCCGTTGGCCATTATCAAGCAAAAGTCGTTGGTGGAAGTATCCCCGTCTACGGAAATACGGTTAAAGCTGTGTGCGCCTGCGTGCTGCATGGCTTTTGCCAGCAGGGGTTTGCTAATTGCCAAGTCCGTTGTGATATAGCAAAGCATGGTTCCCATGTTGGGGTGAATCATTCCGCTGCCTTTGGCAATAGTGCCCATGTGTATGGTTTTGCCGCCAATTTCAAATGATACGGCCAGCTCTTTCTTTGTAAGGTCGGTAGTCATGATGCCCTGTGCGGCTATGTCGGACGCCGCTTCGCCAGTCGCAAGGTTTTTACACAGTGTTGCGATTCCTTCTTTTACAAGGCCCATTTTTGGAGTCATGGAAACGCCGATAACGCCTGTGGATGACACCGCTACCTGGCTCGCGGGGATATTGAGCCCCTGCCCCACATACTCGCACATGGCCAGGGCGTTTTCCTCGCCGTCTGGGGCGCAGGCATTGGCGTTGCCGCTGTTGATTATCACAGCTTGGACAGACCCGTCTGCCAAATGTGCTTTTGATACATGAAGCGGCGCAGCCTTTACCGCGTTTTGTGTATAAATTGCCGCCGCGTTGGCGGGGATATCCGAAACTATAAGAGCTAAATCTGTTTTAGCTTTTTTTAGCCCGCAGTGCAAACCGCCCGCAGAAAAACCTTTTGCGGCGCATATGCCGCCTGTTGTAAATTGCATTGTTAAAGTCCTCCGATTTAAGTCTACAGCCCGGCGGTTTCATCCAGCCCAATCATCAAATTCATATTTTGAATGGCTGCGCCAGATGCGCCTTTGCCCAAATTATCAAACCTGGCGGTAACAAGTGTTTGATCACCGTCGCCAAAAACCAAAATTTCCAGCACGTTTGTACCAATATGAGCATTTGCTTCTATAAACCCAGGTATTGCAAGGTTGTCACCATTGTTAAATGGCGCAACTTTGATAAAATGCTCGCCTTGGAAGTGCACTGTCAGCAGTTCGTGTATCTGTGCGGAGTCAAGGCCTGTTTGCTTGCGGTGCAGCATGACGGAAACCGCCATGCCAGAATAATAGTTGGCTACAATAGGTGTAAAATGCGGCTTTGCAGTAAGTCCTGTTTCTGCCAGCATTTCTGGTATGTGCTTATGCGCAAAACCAAGCCCATATATGCGCGGTGCGTTTAGCGAGGCTACCCGGCCAGCTTGTTCGTACTCAGCAATCATGGCTTTGCCGCCGCCAGAATACCCCGTTAGCGAATGACATGTTAGAAACTCGTCATGCTGCAGCATCCCCGCTTTCATAAGCGGAGTAACAATAGCCAAAAAGCCAGTTGCATGGCAGCCCGGGTTTGCAACCCGCATAGAATATTTAATTTCGGCACGTCTTTCCTTTGTAAGCTCCGGGAAGCCGTATGTCCAGCCCGGAGCCGTACGGTGCGCGGTAGACGCGTCTATTATTTTAGTCTTTTGGTTTGTTATAAGGGCAACCGCTTCCCGCGCGGCTTGGTCCGGCAGGCAAAGGAATACTATATCGGCAGAATTTAAGCGTTCTCGTCGTGCATCCATATTTTTGCGCTCTGCAACCGGAATTGTTAGTTGCTCGATATCTGTGCGGCCACGCAGTTGCGCTTTAATTTTTAAGCCTGTTGTACCTTCTTGACCGTCTATGAAAATAGTTGGTTTCACATAAGCCTCCTTGATTTAATGCGGAATATTTTTGCGAATTGCAAACAACTATAGCAGATAGTGAATAATTATGCAAGCAAAAGTTTTTAAAAAAGCGAAATTTATGCATAAACGGTTGTGTTGCTGAATAATTATTCACATCGTGATTTTGCAAGTTGAAAAAATCTGCATTAAAGTGTAAACTATAGCAGTGCTGAAATCACTATAATTTATAACTAATTATCAGGAGGTATCCTATGAGCTTTAAAGAAATTAACCCAAAAGATTTGCACCTAAATCCAATAACTACACTTTCGGATGAGTGGCCGCTTCTAACTGCCGGCAGTAAGGAATTGGGTTTTAACACTATGACAATCTCATGGGGGCACATTGGCTCTCTTTGGGGCGTTGGCGGAGGCAAACCTACATTTATAGCCTATGTGCGCCCACATCGCTATACGTATGAATTTATGAATAGCAATGATTTGTTCACTGTATCAGTTTTGCCTTCGGAATTTAAGGAGGCTTTAGCGTACCTAGGCAAGGTATCGGGCCGCGATGAAGATAAAGTTGCAAAAGCAGGGATTACGCCCGTATTTGATCAAGGCATCACTTATTTTGCAGAAGCCAAGATGGTGTTGGTATGCCAAAAACTTTACCAAGCCCCCATATCAGAAAGCGGTTTTATTGATAAGGATATGATGGATAAAATCTACCCAGAAAAGGATTACCACACGATGTACGTTGGTGAGATTTTGAATATTCTTGTCCGTGAATAGATGTATTGCTAAGCACTCGGTTTTTTTATGCCCGATAAGTTCTGATACAAAAAAACTTAGCATATACTATTGTAGGGGGCTTACCTCGCCACATCAGTAAAAACTTTCGACAATACTTTTGTCTTTTTTACAAACAAATGCAAAAACCCTTGACAAACAGTAAGGCCGATGCTAACATTTCCAGTATTAGGAGGAATGTCTCATGAGAACTGGCCTTGACTTGTCGATGGGAGAAAAAATTAAGCAAATTAGGCAGACAAAAGATGTTACACAGCAGTATCTGGCAGATCACCTTTCGGTAACACGTCCAAGACTTTCGCAGCTTGAAATGGGCGAAGACTCCGGACAAGGCGATGTTAGCCCCGATCTTTTAATGCAAATAAGAAAGGCCCTAAACTTGGAAGCATTGCCCCTTACTGTAACCCAGCGTGAAGGTTTCAAAGAGGATTTAGTCAAATGGAGCGATGTGATTACTGCCCGCAAGTTAGAAAAAGCAAAAGAACTGCGACAAAAGCTGTCCGTCATTACCTTCGCGCCTTTTGACGAGGAGCTTAATACATTATTTAACTTGATTGATTGTAAACTGGCATTAAGTCTTAGGGATACTTCCACGGCTGAAACAATTTTAGATACAGTCGATAATAAATCTCTGGACGATTTACCCCCCGAGCTTTTGGGCTACTATTATCGAAACAAAAGTGCGGCATGTGCTTTTCGGCAGCAGCATCAGGACGCGTTGGTTTATATGACTAAAGCATTTAAGTTGAAGCTGCATGTTAAGCAAGATGCAGTGCTTTATTATGGCATGGGTCTGCGCCACTATAGGGTTGGCTATCTACGCCGCGCTAAAATGTTTTTGAAGGAAGCCCTAAAGCTGTGCGCAAATGAGCAGGGCAGCGTTTGGGAGCGGTATATAAAATATGCGCTTGTGAGGAATTATATTGGATTAAAGGACTTGGACGATGCCGAGGAGTTGTTATGCAAGATGCATAAGGAAGCCGAAGATAGCGGTGATAATCAGTTTCTTTGTGATGTTTTGATTTATTATGGCTATTTGCGCAGATTAAGTGAACATATCCCCAGTGCCATCGTCTACCTTAATGAGGCAATGGAGTATGTGGATAAAGAAAGCGAACAATATCTCGAAATTTTATACCAAAAAGCACAATGCTATATTGCCGAGGGCGGCATTACGGTGTGTGAAGAGGTGTTGGAAGAGGGTAAACGGCTTTCTAAAAATAATAAACATCATGCAATAATGTTTAAATCTTTGGAGCATTTAATAACGCTTAGGGAAGATGAATCTACCGAGTATTTGGAAACGGTGACAGTACCGCATTTATTAAATGAGGTTCCCGATTACCCTGTTGCTCTGGAATACTGCAAGGTTTTGCAGGAACATTACGAACAAAAAACTTCAGGTACCATAAAAAAAGCGTTAGACAGAGAAAAAATGATAACACGCATCTATGAACGTATGTTTATGAAGGGAGAACCGAAATGAAGAAAAAACTTTTGGGGCTAACTGTAGCGGTAGTTATGATACTTGGTTTGAATGTTACTGCTTTTGCAATCGGTAGCGGCCCACCCCTACCCGAACCTATAAGCCCCCCAATTTGCGCGAACTTGTAATTGCCTAAAATGTACGTATGGATACAAAAAGCTGCCATCCGCCTTTGGCAGCTTTTTTTGTTAAAACCTGCTGGAATGAGGCTGATTGATAGCCACAACAGATATAAAATAATTAGGGCTTACTCAAAAACCGAGTGATTATAAAAAAGTCGTTTTTGCAAAAAGTTATCCACAGATTTTTTGGCAAAATTATGACTAAAAAGTTGCCACAGAAAAAAGGGTAAAAG
>Ga0209755_10003745_pt1 | contig 18681 bp, 19 predicted proteins | sample TergutCo191P1_FD_187301 | JGI IMG/M metagenome (GOLD analysis project Ga0209755, IMG submission 187301) | Cornitermes sp. P1 segment gut microbial communities from Petit-Saut dam, French Guiana - Co191P1 (SPAdes) (version 2) | ecosystem: Host-associated > Arthropoda: Insects > Digestive system...
TATTAAATAAAAATAAACAAATTTGAATTTTATGTTGTCAAATTTCAGTTTTTGACTGTATAATATTGTTAGAAATAAACGTCCCTTTAAATCTAGCACCCGTTGGGGCTAGGGGACGGTAAAAGCGAAGGAGAATCTTATGAGAAAATTTTCGTGGATTTTGGCGCTGTTAGTAGCGCTAACTATGGTCTTCGTGGGTTGTAGTGACGGTGGCAGCAAAACACCACCTCCACCACCTCCACAGGCAGAAGGGGATCTTGAGATTGATAGCCCGGCAGAAATTGCGGCTTTACTATCCGCAACAGGATGGAATGGTAACCCTGGTGAAGAAGTATCTGTTGATGGAAATGTATTACATTTTAACATGCCAAGCGGCAAAAGCACCGACAATCAGGGCTTTAAAATCGATTTCCCGGCAGACGCGAAAGGCGCCGGCTACCTGTCAGTGGAAGTTACCTTCAAAGTTGTTGAAGTAACTGCATTATCTATACAAGGCGGTCCCTATCCTGCGAGCGGTATTGCAGATACAAAAGGAAATGCAAAGATTGGATTTAAATCAGCTATTGCACCGACAGAAGACGTAACTCCTTATGATGATCACGAACTTATTTTTGGAACAATTGACACTGCTTTAGGCGTAGAAAAGACACAAGCATTCACTCTTTTCCAGCCTAACAAACTTCCCAACGACGCAATTTATATTAACCACAATAAATATGGAACAGGTTCTTTAGATCCTCTTGATTATAAACTTGAAGTAACCAAGATCGTATTCAGGGGCGGCGAACCTTCAGTATGCTGCACTGATTGCTCAGCGGAATGCGCAGATTGTGATGCAGGTATATGTATTGATAAATGTAACGATGAATGCTGTATATTAATTGATTTTAATACAATTAATCCTGCTGCTTTAACATTTAATCTTGCATTGAATGCGGTAGAAGGCGTAGAAATAGCTTCAGGTATTACTACTGCACCAGCAGCAGAAGCTGATGACTCAGGCGCTAACATTGTATTCAGTTTTGATCCGAATAATCAACTTGGTTTAATTAAATTATCCAAATACCAACAGGCTCTTGTTCTTGCAGCAGCAAATGCAAATGCCACTCTTAAGATCAACCTTCAAGGTTCGTCTGATAGTGCTACGTCTCAATACAGGTATATTCTTGGAAATCCTGAAGCTGGAAGTAACTGGAATGGAACAGCTCCTACCGCTAATGCGATTGCTTCAGAATTAATTGGAGAAAAAACAATTGGCTGGGGTAATAAAAATCTTGCTAACTTTGGATACTTTATTTTACAGAATAGGATAGCAGGAGCTTCAGCGTTTACAGTTACAGCTGTAACTATTAAGATTGAATTACCTGAAGCGTGCGCAGTATGCGGAAAGATCCCATGCGAATGCCCGCCTCCGGATCCTAACGATACAGCAGCAGGAAAAGGCGAACTTGATGCAGCGCTCAATGCACAATACACAAGAGTTGGAACTAAAGTATTCTCATTAGCAGAATGGATTACCGGAAAAACAGCTTTAGCAGCCCCTCTTAAAGCAGCAGGAAGTCCGACATATACTTTTAAAGGTAATGGTATAAATGTTACTGGGCGTACAAATGATTTTAATGGTATTGATTACATGATAAAAGATACCGATCTTGCAGCATTGATAGTAACAAATAGAGTTAAAATAACTGTTTATGGTATGGTAATTGGTGTACCTCCTGCTTCAACTCAAATTATTTTAGGTGAACCTGCAGCTAATTACGGCTGGTTGAATAATCAAACTGTCACAGCTGAAAATGGTACATTCAAACTTGCATACGAAATTGCTGCAGATTATCTAACTAACGGCGGAGATGCTACAAAACAGCCGCAAAATGATATGCGTATCCAGACCAATAGCGCAGCAGCAACGGTAGATTTCCGCATCACATTAATCGAAGTTGAAAACCTTGGCGTAAGAGATGAACCTGTCGAACCCAGTGAGCCGTGTTGCGATGGTGATTGCGTAGACTGCGAATGCGGTGATGATTGTGAAGGAGAATGCTGTGAAGAACCTGTTGTTCCTGGCGATGTAACAGATGGAATGACAAGCATCCTGAGGGGAACGGCTGGTTTACCTCATTATGTAAATGCGTCCGGTGACGCTGATTGTACTGCTACAGCAGATGGTATTACAGTTACTGTTCCTGAAAATGGTTACGACGGTCTAACAATCACACCTCAAGCTGGTGGCGGCTCTGCACCTTCAGTATGGACAATTGGTCAGAAAATCGTTGTTAGAGGAAGAGTCGATACACTCGGTACTGCTGAAGTCGCAGTAGATATGGTTCTACAGGGAACCACAGGAGGTTATGGAACTCCTGTTACAGATGCTGGGAAGAATGCAGGCGATACCTTTGAGCTCGTTATTGAAATAACAAGTGAGAATGTAACTGCTATAACTACAGATGGAAACTTGACAGTTCGTGCTGGTGGCGATGATCTCATAGGCGGTCAATTTACAATAACCGGTTTGTGGGTAAAACTTCCATAAGGCAAAAAATTTAATCGCTAGTACCTAGGTATAAGTGATTAAAAAGCGGGGGCGTAAGCCTCCGCTTTTTTTATCTGCAAAAAAATAAAATATGTATAAAATAATATAGGAAGGAGAAAATTATGAAAGTATATGTAGCAAATGCGCCAGGCGAAGATTATGATCCAACTGTTCCTGATGGTTATGATTCCTGGATTGATTATTGGAACAAATCGCGTTATCCAAATGAAGATTATTATGCTAGCGCATGTTTCAGCTGTGGAGAAGAAACAGATGACCTTGATGGCGGTCATGTTTATTGTTTAAAGAAACGCGACGATGGAGGATGGAAATACGATAAATTAAAAGGTTTATTTATTATACCATTATGTTCTGTATGTAATAATCCAAAAAACACTAAACCTTTCCAGGTTGATGATTCTGACTTAATAAAAGTTCCATAAAAAAAGCGGGGGCGAAAGCCTCCGCTTTTTTTTGGGGTGGAGGAGAAGCGGAGAGACAATTATTAAACGCCGGCTCTGCTTTCTCTTATTATTTCTACAATTTCTTATGTCATTACGTTGGCTGTTATATAAAATAATTAAAGGCGTTTATCATCTGAACAGGGAATTTTAGCGTTGATAAAAAAAGCATTTCTGGTTATTATATGCAAATGAGGGTATTTAAGACAAAAAGATTTGCAAGGCTTGCCCAAAAAGAGAAGATAACTGACAAAGAGCTTATAACCGTTGTAAACGATGTGTTGGAAAAAGGCAATGCCGACGCCGATTTGGGCGGCGATGTTTTCAAGGTGCGGATGGCTCGTTCAAACGAAGGGAAATCCGGCGGCTACAGGGTTATCGTATTTTTTAAAAAAGGAGAGAAGACGTTTTTTCATTACTTATTTGTGAAATCCGAGAGAGAGAACATTAGCCCAAAGGAATTAAAAGATTTTAAACAGGTTGCAAAGTATATGATGTCCATGACTGATAACGATATTGATGTTCGTTTGAAATCTGGAACCTTAGAAGAAATTTGAAGGAGTAAAACATGAAAAGAAAATACGTAAGTAAAATAATGGAAGCCATACACGAAGAGGCTCTAGAACTTCATAAAATCGGGGTTATAAACAAAGAACAAATGCAGGAATTTGACGACGACTGCCTTGTTAAACCTCCCAGAAAAACATCAAAGCCTGCAAAAACAAGAACTGCTGTTTTAAAGAAAAAAACCGCCGCAAGAAAATACGTTAAAACCGTTCAAAATTAACACCAACAAACCAAAAAAAAGCGGGGGCGAAAGCCTCCGTTCTTTTTTTGGGGGTTGGGGGGAGATAGAATTTATTTATAAGCCATCAAAAATATAATGATAAAAATTGTCAATAAACAGTTAAAAACAGGTAATTTCATGTATAATGCGCTTGATTTATACTCAAAATAGCACTTTTTATATCAAATTTACATATAATTCTTGACAATTCTATCAAAAATGATATTATTTGATTATAGACATTTATCTTGGGTGGGGGAAGGTATTATATGTTAGATAAGGACTCAAAGGCAGCAGCCAATCGTTTTATCGAGAAGCTGAAAGGAAAAGGGTTTGTCATGTCTCGCTCTCAGAATAAGTCGGAAGACTATGATCTTCAAAAACAAAAAAGAGACTCAGAGGCTGTAGACGAATTTACCAAATCCCAATTTTTTCAAGATGTTATGAAAATGAGGTAAACAAGCAGCGTGGGACACATCAAAGACGAGCATTATCAATTTTTAGAAGAATATTTCTCAGTGTCCAAATTACATGATCGTTACGAGGCTTTATGGGCAGATACTGCGAAAACAATAGAAAACATTGGATTGGAAAAAAAAATAAGAATTGATGAAGAAAGTTTTCAAATTATGATTCTTGATTATTTTACTGATATTGCAAGACTTAAAGATTTTCAAGGTATAGATTTAGCAAATGTTGATAAAATATATGGTTACGAACTTTTTTGGTTTTTACGCAGACATCCCATCCATCTTTTAGAAGATATACCAGATTGTTTTTGTATAAACGAAAAAATAGCTATTGGTATTTTTTTGCCTAGGATACTTGCAGAAGCAGGGTTGCCATGTAACGCAGATCAAAACGAAAAGTTTAAAAAAAGACTTGCCACTTTTATAAATTTATTATTTTATAATTTAAAACACAGACCATACACTCAACAGTCACTGGAACTTATGATAGAAGCTTTCCTCTGCGGAAGCGATTGTAAAACTCTCGTATAAAAAAATCTCTCGCTCCCAGTCATTCTTCCTCTCCCCACTCCTCCACCAACCGCAAAAAAAGCGGGGGCGAAAGCCTCCGCTTTTTTTTGGGGGGTTGGGGTTGGGGTTTAAAGTTATTCCAAAACAGTTTTTAAGGATGCTTTTACAGAGGGATTTTCTGTATTAATATATTTTAGTTCGTTTGAATAATCTGTTTTAATACCTTTGATAAACTCATCAGCCCAAGACGGAGCCAGTACTTTTACTCTGTCAAAATCAAGGATAATTTCGTCATTTTTAATTTCTTTAAAAACATATGCCTTTGCCATCATAAAAGCTTCTCTTCCCGCAGGACGTGACATTAAAATATCGCCGAAATTACATACTTTTACCAACATATTAAATTACCTTCGTTAAAATCTAGAATAGCTAAACAACCTGTTAATGAAACTGATTCTTCTTTAAATATAATACCATCTTTACTTATCGAACAAGCCCCTATTCCCGATTGAAAAAACAACTGCCATTCGTTTTGTTGAATTGTTTCTGAAACGAATTTTAATCCATTTCCTCTTTGTTCTGGAGATCTTCCGGAAACTTGTTTGGTAAACGCTATTTCTAGTGCTTCAAGATCAGAGCCAATGGAGGGGACTACAGACAGAAGTGACTGTCTTATACCTCTTCCATAATCAGCAAGAACGATATATTTATTATAAGACAAATTGCAATAAACCCCTCTTGGATGATTATCGTTAAAAATAAAGTTATGATCAAAAGTATTATTTCCTATCTCGCCAATAATTGCAGATTCCAGATACTTTTTATACCTTGTTACATAACTTTGAATTCTTGCTGTAAAAACATCACGAGTTTCCGAGAATAAATCATTGTTTTTACTAAAACCGTTAGTCATTTCGGATATAACCGATTTAATAATTTCTTGCTTTATCACAGTTTGATCATACAGCTATATGAGCAATAATTCAACAATTATTTGCTCATCTGACATATCTTCTGTTAGCAAATATCTGCAATTTGAACTTCTTCAGAAGACTGCCCAAGTTTACTAATACACACATTACAGAATTCATTTATAACCTGCGTACTTATTATACAATTATATTTATTAACGATTTTTTGTGATATATCTTTTTTCTCTGGTTCGTCTTCAGAGTATAAATAGATAAAAACATTAGTGTCAATAAACACTTTATCTTTCATTTGCTGTTTCTCTATCAAATTTAAATTTCTTTGTTCTTAGGCTTATTGCCGAAAAATGTTTATTTGTATTTTGGCTGTTTTCCTCATTAGTAATAAGTATTATTTTTACAGGAGAAGAGATGTTTTTTAAATATTGTTCAGGAATATGTATTACCCCTTTATCTTCGACAACAGAACTAAATTCATAAGCTTGCATTAGAAACCTCATTCCCAAAAAATCTTTCCATTCTAACTATACACCCGCAAACACAGAAAGCTATTCACACATCCTAATTTTAATAGTTAATTAACCCTTTTGCAAGTTCACTCAACTTCCCTACCCATGCCAATTTTTATCCTCCCTTTAAATCTAGCACCCGTTGGGGCTAGGGGACAGTAAAAACGAAGGAGAATTTTATGAGAAAATTTTCGTGGATTTTGGCGCTATTAGTAGCGCTAACTATGGTCTTCGTGGGCATAGGATGCGATAACGGCTCTACTTCCAAAAAGCCGGTCGACCCGGATCCTCGTCCATGGGCAACAGCACCGCTGGAAATCACAGACGAAGACGAGATTGGTGCTCTTTTGAGTGGATCAAACTTTTTTAGTGCCAATGTAGAAGCTTGTGTTTCAACAGATAAAAACGTGGCGCATTTTAATTTTGCTGCCGGCGATAGTGTTGATAACAATGGTTTCAAAATTTCGTTCCCGCAAGACGCCCTTGACAAACGTTACACATCAATGACGATTGATTTTGAACTTGTCGAACTGACAACTATTGCAGAAAATCAATATGTGAAGATAGGGTTTAAAGAATCAGCATTCCCGGATGCAAAAGTCGATATGGAACCTTACTCTGATTATGAATTCTTTTTAGGAACACCCACTGCTGTATCAAAGGTAGGTGATAAAGCGACACAGGAAATTCCACTTTACCTGCCTAACAAAGCACCTAAAAACGCGGTTTGGTTTTTCCAGAACAGTTACAATGCAAATTCTGGTCCCTTTAGCGGTAAAAAAGGTTCAGGCGCACCTATAAATTACAAACTTAAAATTACAAAAATCGTTTTTGGCGCTGAAGCTGTAGAAGCATGCTGTACAGAATGTGATGCAGACTGCAAAGACTGCAATGCCGGCAAATGCGAAGGCGATGCAAAATGCGGAACAGAATGCTGCTTACCGTGGAATCTTGATGTATTAAAAGCATTGGATGGCGGAATTACAGTAACTCCTGTAGGCGATGCACTTCCTGTATTTGACAGCGCATCAAAAGTTTCCAAATTTACAGTTGTACCGATAACTCCACCTCCTGGAAATAATAACAATACAGCACCGGCATCAGGTATACAATTTACATGGGCTGATGCGGGAATCACAAATTGGGCTGCAATCGGTGGTAAACAGTCAGTAAAAATTACATATGCTGCTATTATTGAAAGCGGCAGTGCTGATATGACTGTTAAGGATAACGCAGGCAATAGCTGGCAATCTGCTGGTGATGCAGGTTATCCAACTTTAGCTGATGGTCCTTCAACTGTACTTACTTTTACAAAAACCAAGATTGGCGCTGCTTCTACCGGTTTAACATTTGCGGTTAATTCATGGAACAAACCTAATCCTGCGGCAGTATACCATGTTAAGATTCTTAAAGTAGAAATCGCCGCTTGTCCGGACTGCGAACAGGCAGTATGTATCTGCTTACCATGTGATTGTTTCTGCGCTCCTTGCATAACAGCTGCTGCTTGTGATGGTACAGATTGTACTGCAGGATGCGAATGTATTTGTCACATATCATTAGAAGACTTCCACTTCTTTGCTACTTTGTCAGCACCTTTAGCTACAGTTAACTCCGCTACCGTAGCGGCGTCAACATTTGCTGATGGTAAACTAACTATTAATTTTACTGCCGAAAATCAGGTTGTTTGTTTTGCAATTAGTGAAGCCAACATTGCAAAAATAAATGATGTATTTACAGCAGGTGAAAAAGTTGGATTTAAGGTTTACGGATATTCATTAGTTAAGAATCAAAACCTCCGTGTAGGTTTTAGAAACCCGGACACCGGATCAGATTGGGCAGGCGCTTTACTTGATGGTCAACCATTTGGAACAGATTACACAGTATTATCAGGTGAGTTAGAAAAACACCCTCAAATGAACACTGGTGGTATTGGAAATCTTGGTTCTTTACTTATTCAGGCAAGAAACGGCTTCACTAATATTGTAATTTCTGGAATTCAGATTTTCTACGGTACAGCCGGCGCTGATCCTACTCCGATTACTCCTCCGGCTCCTACAGCATGCTGTGAAGAAGGTTGCTGTGAACCTAATGATTGTTCTGAATGTACAGAAAATGGCGAATGCTGCGATGATTGTGAATATGAAGATCTTAGTGGCATAGAACCATTCAGCTGGAGCCTTGAAAGCATTACTGCATTTGTATCTGCTACTGAAGGTACAAGTCTTTCCGGTGGTGCAATAATTGGACCGAATCTTGTTGACGCAGGTGCAACTTTATCAGTTGTTAAAGTTGAAACAAAAAGCGCTATTAAAATGGAAATCCCATCTACTGGTCATGCAGGATGGAGAGGTCTCGATATAGCGTCTGCGGAACTTCCTGGTGGTTTTGGTTTCCGTGAAGGTGATGTTGTAACAGTAGGCATTACTCTTACAAGTGATACTTCAGGTTTACAGGTAATACTCAGACCCAAAGGCAGCACTTCTTGGGGTGCTAATATTGGTGGGAATCCCAGTATGACCAAAGATGTACGCGTTGAACTTATACGTGAATTAACTGGACCTCAAGCAACTGCAATTAACGAAGCCGGCGGAATTAGAATACAGTTTAACAGTGCTGATGCTGAGGCATTGGAACTTGTAATTGATACTATTTCAGTTGTAAGAACAGTTGATTAATTCAGCTAATTGTTAATCAAGTAAAAGCGGGGGCGAAAGCCTCCGCTTTTTATTTGTGGTGGGGGGTGGGTTGGTGGAGAGAAGAAATCGTAAAGTTGACAACAGCATAAAGATTGTAGTATATTTGTGTTATGGAAACAAATAAGGTAGTCGTTGGTGCGCTTCAGCAGTGTGAGACAAAAGAACTGGTTGAAGACACTTTTAATCGCTACAGTATTTTAGAATATTCTCAAAAATCCGATCATATTGTTGAGGCGATGGGTAGCCCTATGCTGTTTTTTTCTAAAGGTGAAATCGATCCGGAAAGCCGGTATGCTACTGTCCTTTCTATGTTTTTAACCGGCGAATGGAAAATGAATAAACTTTACGAAAGAATGGGGATGTAATTGTCAGACATTGAGTTTTGCATCACTGAAGAAAAAATTGATAAAATAGTTTCCTCTTACAAAGAAATGGGTATTAATATAACTAAAGCAAATGTTGAGCAGATACGCGGCGTTTTTGATACACTTACAAAAAACATAAAAGGTCAGTATTTAGCGCATATTACACGTGTTATTGAGAATTTTTTCAGAGAAATGACTCAAAATCCATTATTTTTTATTAAATACACGCCTTATTCCCACAATGAACAGAAAACAAAATGCGGAGCCGCTTTTTATCCCGGCAGAAGATTTGTTATTTTTTATCAGCCGGATTTACCGGAAAGAGAACTTCGTGTAAGACTCGCTCATGAACTTGGTCATTTGTTTCTTCTTGCAGTAAGGGAACACAATAAAATTGACAAAAGGCTTCCGATTTATGAAGGAACAACAGAACCGCTGTCTTCTGTTTTTGGTATTTTTACAATTTCGGATAAAAATCATTTCTATGCAAACGTTTTAGAATCTGATAGGAATCACAAGAACTGGGATTCTATACTTAAGGATTTTCTTGCTCTCTCTCTACCGGAGTAATCGAGCTTTTCTTTTTATCTCCACCACACCCCAACCCCCAAAAAAAAGCGGAGGCTTTCGCCCCCGCTTTTACTTGATTAACAATTAGCTGTTAATTTTAAAGTTCATCAATCCAGTCTGCTAAGTCAAATACTGTTGAATCTGCACGTGTAACAGTAAGCTCTTCAATTACAAATCTGGTAAGACTACCTGCATTATTCAATCTTAGTCTAATTCCATTAACATTAGTACCGCCAGATGCCGTTATTTTAGCTAATGTTGCAGAATCAATTGTAATAGTTGCTTCTGTACCTAAATTAGGTGTACCTATTTGCTGATCAGCCCATTCACCACCAGTATTAACCTGTAATAAAAGTTGAGCAGAACCAAGAGTATCGGAACCAAATACATTACCTTTTATGGTAAGCACATCGTCTTCTTGGAAGGCGAATTTAAGATCTATTCCTGACCAACTTTCCCCAAATTTAACGCCGAGTCCATTTTCAACTACTGCAACTATAGGAGTACCGGCTCTTTGGAACGGTGAAGCTAAATTGCCTATTAAAATATCACAATCACAACCTGTTGATTCTAACACGCCGCAGAAATTGCAGGAAGGTGCTACCCATGTACATGCATCGCAGCACTTAACTCCGCCAGATGCGGTACATGTTGTGCAGTTACCTGCGGTACAACCTGTACATGTTTCGCAGCATTTTGATGATGTCGAATAAGTAACTTTGATTGAGGTAATTGTAACATCAGTAACGGCAGCCTCTCTTTGTTGAAGTATAAAATGGGTAAGGTTACCATTCCAATTGCCTGATTTTACTATATCTCTGTCGGAAATAATTTCAGAGAATTTACCTGCAACTAAATTAGTATGATTCCAATTCGCACCTACATCCATACCAAATCCATGACGGAAGGAGGAATCAGGAGCAGCTGATCCGGCAATCTCTAGTTTTAATGTTGCTGCGGTCTTCATTATATTTTTCTGTTCTTCGCTGAGTGTAATTCCCAGTAACTGACTGTTTTGAGAGAAAGTGAATATTACGTTACTAGCACTTGATCTAACAATTGGTCTACCATGCGCATTACCATCGATTCCAGCAGTAATTTGATAAAACTCATTCAGGTCAAGATAGAAGAAACCTTCTCCTCCTGCTGGTGGTACATAAGCTACTGTAGTATTTTCTTCAGGTAATGGCGATGGTTCTTTTCCAATTACTTTACAAACAACACAACCATCGCATGGTGCACAGGTACAGTATGTTCCTTCAGTTATTTCAGAAATTACGATGTCTTTCAATGCACAGCCAGTACATGCGCAAGGCGGTCTTACACCAAGATCTTCAACTTCCAGTAAGGAAATGCGGAATGCATTAGTACCTTTAGTTGTGTTAATACGAATAGAATTAAACAGATAATCACCTTCTATCTCAGCTGCTGCCTTGAACGGTTTATCAGTTCCAACTATTACTTCACTTACGGCTACTTGCGGCCATGGGCTGTTAGCTCCGCCCATTTGGAATTTAACATCATCAGCTGAACTTGCTGCTGCTTCTACATCACCAAGTATGAAGCCATAAGCGGTTATTTTGTATCTTTTTGCTAATACATCTATGCCAGTTAAACTATATGCTAAACCTTTCCAATCGGTATCTCTGGTTACATTAATACCACCATTAACAATTGTTCCGGTTCCGCTATCATTGGCAAGCGGAGGTGCTAATGCTTCCTTATCTGCAATCCAATCAGCCAAAGAGAATACTTTTGTTCCTGTTCTTGTGTATGTTGCGTTAAGAGCTGCGTCGCCGTCGCCGTTTTCGATATCTGCCTGTGCTTCAGCACCTGTTGTCGGGAATACTGCTGTTACTGTTTTTGTTGATGCTTTGTATGTTACAGTTGTTGCACTTTCAATTTCGAATTCAGCTTCATCGGTAAGTCCTGCAAGTGTAAAGCCAAGTTTTGCTGTTAAAACGATTGTTGCTGTGTATGCTGTGCTTACTTTAAATCTGTCTTCAGCTGCAAGCTCAGGAGACCATGTAATATCGCCTGTAAATTGAGCTGATTCAATTGTCTCAGGAGCAATGTGTCCTGCTACAGGAGCATGTAGATTAATTTCAAAGTCGTCTATTGGGTCATTAATAATCTCTCCGCCCTCAAACACGATTTTTATAATTTCTAATGTGTATTCAACAGGTATTTGTGTTGAAGGACTAGTTTGGTACCTGTTGTGAGTAAACCAAAGTGCCTTGTTAGGAAGCAATTTAATTGGAACTGTTTGTGTTAATTCCTTTCCTATTTCAGTCCCGAAATATTTTTCAAAATCTGCATATGGCGTAAGATCGTTTTCACCGCCGGCACTTCCTTTGAATTTGTGGCCAATCTTTGCGTTTCCTGTAACATGCGCTACGAGTTTATACGTTACATGCATATTGACATAAGTATTAACCTTTGCTTCTTCAGCGAAATCAATTTTAAATCCATAATGGTCAGGGTTTCCACTGCTCGTATACACAAAAGATACCTTTGTACCATCTTGTTGTACTGAATCCGCATCAGGGGCTGTAGCACCATTTGTATAGATGTTATAGGGTGAAATCAAAGCTGCAATTTCTGCTGCGTCATCAATAACAAGATCTCCTTCTACCGGTGGTGGTGGTGGGGGAGGTGGTGTTTTGCTGCCACCGTCACTACAACCCACGAAGACCATAGTCAGCGCTACTAATAGCGCTAAAATCCACGAAAATTTTCTCATAAAATTCTCCTTCGTTTTTACTGTCCCCTAGCCCCAACGGGTGCTAGATTTAAAGGGAGGATTTTATTTAGCACCTGAATCTTTAAAGCGAGTTGTGTAGTTATGCGAATTTTGCGTTGCCTTGACTTTTAAAAAAGAAAGCCATATACTCAATTGCATGACCAAATATACCATATTGCTAACATGGGATGATGAAGCCTCTGTATGGGTTGCAGAAAATGATGATATACCTATCGCTCTTGAATCTAACTCCCTTGATACTCTAATTGAAAGGGTTCGAATTGCAACACCTGAATTGTTAGAATTAAATGGTAATAATAATGAAAACATCACACTTCATTTTGAAATGGATTGTCAGGCAATGGTGGCATAATATTGGCGGAATATGAAATAAAAGTTCGAGAAAAATTAAAAGAACATGGCTGTTATTTTATACGACGAGGAAAAGGAGATCATGATATTTGGTTCAGCCCAATATCAAACAGAACTTTTCCAGTCGACAGTGTAATTAAATCCAGACATATTGCAAATCTAATTATGAAACAAGCGGGAATCAGATACCATTTTTAATTTGTAACATTCTTTATCACAGTTTGATCATACAGCTATATGAACAATAATTTAACCGCAAAAAAAAGCATAGACGGCTTTTGTTGGGTGGTTTGTGTATGTACAGTTGGTTTGGGGTTCTGCGGGCTGTGGATAGGAAGATAACTACATGTTATAATAAAAAATATAAAGGGGGATTGCGAACTATGAAAAATTTAATCGGTTCTATTCTGGTAATTATTTTGACATTATCTGTGTTTGCCGCATGTGAAAAAGAACCTGAGACAGCTGCGTTTGGACCTCCCGCAAATATAAAAATTACTATAGACGGCAGAATTATGACCGTTTCCTGGGACGTTGTTAAAGACGCGCAGGGTTACAGGATTGTCCTGACAAGCGTAGGCTGCGGTTCCGGCAACAGAACAATAGATACAAAAGCTGGAACTGCCGTGGTAACAAGCAGCGGAAACACCGCCACGAATGTCGAATTCGTTAATGAAACTACTATCAGAGTAACTCTAATGGCTGACTCTCCCGGCGCGAACATACCTATGGCAACTTCCGTGACAGCCAAGGTGATGTCGATAGGAGAAATTGATTCTGAGTTTTCAGAAGTCGTTGTGCATAATATTGTAAAGTAATTCCCTCAACCCCCCACCCACCAACAAACCAAAAAAAAGCGGAGGCTTTCGCCCCCGCTTTTTAAGCAATTATTAAAATAACCGCTTCTTAGGTTCTATCTTCGATCCTAATTAATCAAAGAAGAACCTAATCTTGGTAATTACTAAAGTGAAATTACCATCATCTGCTAAAGCACCGCCGTCATTGTGCTTAACGGTTAAAGTGCCTGTAGTTAACCATGAAAGCTCCTCTGTAAATGTATATTCACCATCGTCAGAGCGATCAGCTTGAAATTTTTCGTCTACAGCAGTCCAATTATCTTTTAATTGATCTGCAAAACAAAGTTTCATTGGAGCAACACCAGTTTCTCCAGCAAGCCTCGCGATAGTATAAGTTACTTCAACCTTGTCATAAGCCAAATACATTGCCGGTATAGCGTATGAAGCGTTACATCCATAATTAGTTCTTTTCATTGTAAATGTAACGTTTCCGCCAACTGAGCCAAGATCGCCCCAGCCTGTGAATTTAATATCATCAAACGCTGTTAAAACTGTTTCAGGTGGAAGATCCGGTTCGCAGCCTTCGCAACTGTACAAGCAGTCGCTGCAGCAGCAGTCGCCGTCGCAAGTTGCTGAATTAAGACAGGTTCCTGTGTCATTGCAGCATTCGCAGGGAACAGCTGGTTCTAATTCTACCTTTGTGATGCGAATTATAGAAAGTTGATTTGCAGCATCATCGTTGTAGATGATATTAATATACTTTCCATCACCCTTAGAAGTTAAGAAATCAGCTACTGTAAATTTAAGTGTCTTATTGGTACCTTCTTCAAGTGTAATTGGAGCACCGCCAATAGAACTTCCATTACCGCCGCCGTTATCACTGTTGGCTCTAATCATCATTTTTGCAGTACCAAGAATATTAATTAAATCATAAGTAATTGTTATATCACCGTAAAGGTTCAGATTCGCAGGCATTTCATAACCAATGCGTGAAAGCGTACCACTACCGCCAGCGTTACCGTATACAGCACTTGTAAAAGCTGTTGCACCATTAGCTGAATTGGTTGCTACCCATGTGTCTGCTGCGGAGTAAGCTGTATTTCTGTGAAGAACCCACCATTGCTTGCTATCGTAAGTATATTTTTCAGCAGTAGCATTCCAGTTTGTTGCCGGAATAAATAATGTACCGTTTCCAGTCGCTATGTCTACAAACGCTTCAAGGTCACCTTCTTGCCATTTAGCTGTCAGTGTTTTTCCGCCGCCAAAAAGCGCATCTGTTGCTACTGTAAGAGCGGTAATTTCTGTATCACCAAGGAACCAGCCTAAGAAAGTAAATCCTGATTTAGTTGGTATCGGTAATGTTCCTACAGGAGTATCTTCGGTAACCTGTATAGCAGTAATGGCATTACCACCGTCTGAATCGAATGATAATGTGTATTTTGTTCCCTTAACGAAAGTTACTTTAGTAATCGTAACATCGAATGTGTCACCTGCAACTATGTCAAAATGGTTAAGCTGGATTGAGAAACCGCCTGATGTACCAGCGCCTGTTACATTGAATCTGATTGTTCCTGTTCCGCCTGTACCTGTAGCAATAGTCTTAAGATCCTGATACTGACTTATACCGCCATAAGCTGTGGAGCTGAGATACTGCTTGAACATTATTTTTGCAGTATTTGCATGAGCGCCTGAATTTGCAGTGTTTACATTTGAAAGTGTAAACGCAACATCTACAAAGTCATAATCGGCAAATTTAAATGTATCTGTTTCAGGATATCTGTAGATTAATGCGCCGCCATCTTTGAATGTTACTACACCATTATTAATGGATGTATTGCCGCCGCCTAATGAGCCGGAGGTGCTTGCATTCAAGAAGTATGGATGACTAAAGTTGTCGTGTGTCGCTGTATTGGCATTTACTGCTGTAATAACCGCAGCTACTTCCTTTACAGGGCATTTTGGACATGTCGGTCCGCAGTCATCATCGCAATCACAAGCGCAGTCTTCGTCTTCGCAGCTGCATACTGGATCGGGAGGAATCTCAATATTTGAACCTCTTAAACCTACAAGAGTAATTTGTTCAATTAAGTATGTCTTGTTAGCATCTGCGCCTCTAATTCTGTAACCGGGTACATATGCGTTTATCTTCGCTGCGGCTACATCGTCTTCTGTCAGTGTAAATGTTTTATCAAATGCATCGCCCGCTTCATAAGTTTCTTCCCAGCCTTGGAGAGGTACAGCGCTGTTATTGTTGGTATTTAAATATACTTTTCCTCCGGATACTGATTTACCTTTTACAGTAAGTTTATCACCAGGACGGAACATCATACCTTTGTTCATCAGGTCAATACCAGCCCAATTCTGCTTTGTTGTAAATCTAAGATCAAGATTATTACCGTTTGCGATAAGCAGGTAATCAACTTGTGTTCCGTTGTCATCTGCGCCGCAAATGGATATTTCATCAAAAAGCTTTTTATAATCTGTTTCACCTGCTTCAAGTCCAAGCTCTGCGAAATATACCTGTAAGTCAAAGAATGTTACTTCTTCACAAGCGCATTCGGCTTCAATTTCACCGCAACCCCATGGGCATTTATCTCCGACCTTGCCCGGCGTTTTGGAAGTAGTGCCGTTATCGCATCCTATGCCCACGAAGACCATAGTCAGCGCTACGAATAGCGCTAAAATCCACGAAAATTTTCTCATAAAATTCTCCTTCGTTTTTTCTGCCCCCTAATACTCAACGAGTAATGATTTAAAGGGACGTTTAATTTATACAAAAATTGTTATGTGCTTATTTAATATTCTGTCGATAAATAATAAATATATTATTTTTGGAGGCGTAATGACTTACGGATACATCAGAGTTAGCACAGATAAACAGAGTGTTGACAATCAACGTTATGAAATAGAACAATTTTGCTTAAAAAACAATTTAAGAATCGAACAATGGATCGAAGAGACGATAAGCGGAAGTAAACTGCCCGAAAAACGCCGCTTAGGATCCCTGCTTTTAAAAGTGAAAGCTAATGATTTAATAATATGTTCAGAATTATCAAGGCTTGGCAGGAGTCTTTTTATGATTATGTCTATTCTTAATAACCTAATGTTAAAGGATGTAAAAATTTGGACAATAAAAGACAATTATAGATTAGGGGATAATATCCAATCAAAAGTATTGGCATTTGCTTTTGGTCTATCGGCAGAAATTGAAAGAGAATTAATTTCGCAGCGTACAAAAGAGGCGCTTGCGCGGAAAAAATCCGAAGGCATGGTGCTTGGCAGACCCAACGGAAGAAAATCATCATACGTAAAACTAACAGGACACGAGCATGAAATAAAAAACCTGCTGGACAAGCAAATTTCTAAATCTGCCATCGGCAGAATATTCGGCGTAAACAGAATGACAGTCGATGCTTTTGTAAAAGAAAGAATGTATAATATTAATTTAATACAAGAAGGAAACAACGAAGTATCGGGCTTGTTTTTTAATTAAAGTTTAAAAAAACTATACCCTTTTAAGAAAAATTACGTTATAGTTTAATTATGACAACTCGCGAACAATTAGATGCCATTGCAGAAAAACACATTATAATTCTGGACGGCGCAATGGGTTCAGTTATTCAAACTCTCAACCTTGACGAAAAAGTTTACCATGGGAACATATTTTTAGATTATTCTGTTCCGCTTCAGGGCTGCAACGATCTCTTGTGCCTTACAAGACCAGGCGTTATCGGCGCTATTCACGATACTTATCTGGAAGCAGGCGCCGATATTATCGAAACTTGCAGTTTTAAATCAACTTCTATAAAACTTACCGAATTTAAGCTTGATCATTTGGCGTATGATATCAGCGCGGCAGCGGCAAGAATTGCGCGAAAATCCGCAGATAAATTTTCAAATTCAGAAAAGCCTCGTTTTGTTGCGGGAAGCATCGGAACAACTTCAAAAAACGCAAGCCTTGGAGAAATAAAATGGGACGAACTTGAAGTCTCCTATTACGATAACGCAAGAGGGCTTTTAGACGGCGGCGCAGATATTTTTCTTGTGGAAACAATTTCCGACACCTTAAATGCAAAAGCCGCTCTGCACGCCATTAACAGGCTTTTGGATGAAAGGCATATTGACGTGCCAATTATTCTTTCTGCCGCAGTTTTAGAAAATGGACGGCTGCAATCGGGTCAAACTCTGGAAGCTTTTTTTGCCTCGATACAGCGCTTGCCGAATCATAAAATGCCCTGGGCTGTCGGCCTTAATTGTTTTTCCAATGCGGCGAATCTTCTGCCTCATTTAGAAGTATTATCAGAAATTGCGCCGTGTTTAATCAGTGCGTACCCGAATGCCGGTCTTCCCAATCAATTTGGACGCTACGAAGAAACGCCTGAAGCAATGGCAAATAATATAGAGCGGTATTTTAAGGAAGGACTTGTAAATATTATCGGAGGCTGCTGCGGATCTACTCCGGCTCACATTGCAGCAATAGCGGAAAAAGCTTATCGAATTACTCCGCGAAAAATTCCAAATCTTCCGCGCAGTACCGTCTACTCAGGTCTTGATACTTTTAATATAGAAAAAAATATCGTTTATTTAAATAAGAAAGAAGACGGCAATATCGTTAATATAAAAGCGGATGACGAGCAAACAATGATCTCTTTTGTTAACGACGCTCTGTCAAATCGATATTCGGCAAAATCACCTTTCTTTATTAACAGCCGGGAAATAAATGTTCTGCAGGCAGGGCTTAAACTCCTGCAGGGACATGGTTTTGCAGGGCCTATAGATTTAATAAACGGAGAGGCCGAGTTCATTAAAAAAGCGAAGCTTATAAAAAGTTATGGAGCGGCGGTTGTGGTAGCATTAATGGACGAACACGGCAAAGATGATGATCAAAGCAAGGAAAATATTGCCAAAAGAGCTTACCGCTTGCTGCAAGAAATAGGTT